>Ga0115545_1000176_pt1 | contig 33141 bp, 30 predicted proteins | sample COGITO_mtgs_1003_FD_87188 | JGI IMG/M metagenome (GOLD analysis project Ga0115545, IMG submission 87188) | Pelagic marine microbial communities from North Sea - COGITO_mtgs_100330 | ecosystem: Environmental > Aquatic > Marine > Epipelagic | place: Germany:Helgoland, sampling site Kabeltonne...
CGTGAGCAAGACTACCACCAATTCAAGTCCCTCATCATTGCTGAGCGACTTAAGGTTTCTCGACTCAAAAACCTCTAGCCTCTTCTCGATACATGAAAACGATCATTCTAGGAATCACCGGATCCATAGCTGCCTACAAAGCAGCGACCATTGCCTCACAGTTGGTTAAAAATGGCCACCTGGTCCATTGTGTGATGACTCAATCAGCGACCGAGTTCATTACCCCCCTCACCCTTCAAGTCATTTCTCAACGTTCGGTCCTCGTCAGCTTAGAAGATGAAAAACAAGCATGGAAACCGGGACACATCGATCTTGCTGATCAAGCAGACCTGGTCATTGTCGCTCCCGCTTCTGCAAATTCCTTAGGCAATTTCGCCAACGGCCTTGCCCCCGACCCACTCTCTAGCATCTACCTCGCCACGGAAGCCCCCGTTCTTATCGCCCCCGCCATGAATGGCAAAATGTGGATGCACGCAGCTACCCAACGTAACGTTGCCCGCTTAGAACAAGATGGTTGCCAATTTATAGGACCAGAAAAAGAAGGCATGCTCGCTTGTGGCTACTCCGGCCCCGGCAGACTCATAGAAGAATCCAAGGTTGTTGATGCTGCAGAAACGCTGCTCCGCACCTCATAAAAACTACCCCCTCTGCTGACTCCTCTACTGATTCCTCCGATGACTATTCTCATCACCGCTGGGCCTACTTGTGAAGCCATCGATCCTGTCCGCTTCTTGACTAACAAATCCTCTGGAAAAATGGGTTACGCCATCGCTAAGACCGCGGCCCAACAAGGCCACCGCGTCATCCTCATTTCTGGCCCTACCCATTTGAATGTCCCTGACCTGGTCGACTACGTTCCCGTGGAAAGCACCCAAGAAATGTATGATGCCGTCGAGCATTGGATCAAAAAAGCGGACATCGCAATTTTTGCAGCCGCAGTGGCCGACTACCAGCCGACCAACATCTCCGAGCAGAAAATCAAAAAGGATGCCGAAACCGTAACCCTGGAACTCATCAAAACTCCGGATATTCTTGGCTCTGCGAAGCAAAAGTTTGGATATCAAGGCGTATTAGTTGGCTTTGCCGCAGAAACAGAGAACCTTGAAGCCAATGCTCGCGAAAAACTAAAGCGCAAAGGCTGTGATCTCATTATCGCCAATGACGTCTCACGCAAAGACATAGGCTTTGACAGCAATGAAAACGAGATACTGCTCATTTCAGCTGATTATATTGAGAGACCGCCAAAGGCGTCAAAACAACATCTCAGCCATATTATTCTCGAGCACGCCGTGAATCTAGCCGCGCCCCGAGGTATGGATTAGCTCTCGCAGACGTGAGCATTCACCCTGTAAAGGCTCGGGCATATCCTCAAGTTTCCAGGGTAAGCGGAAACGCCAGTTTTTGCCCCCCACTGTGCCAGGAATATTGATGCGTTCGGTGCTATCAATGATATCTGTGATCATCAACGATGCGTAATCAGCATTAGATTTGAGTAAGCGATCAAACAATGCCCATTTCACCACCGGGCCATAGTCGGAATAACAGTCAGCACTTCCGCCCTTCGGTAAACCTCCAAAGTCACTCAACAGCTCCAAACCTCTGATCGCCCCATCATGATCATGGCCTCCCAACATACCCTTGAGGGTATTCCACATTGCGGGAACAGACTCATGATCATGGGTGGCGTAGGTTGCAAAAGCACACTCTGGATAATCAGAGCCAGGAACGGTTTCCCCATGGCCTCGGACTTCCCAGTGGCAAACTTTAAACCCTGCGATACCTAGGTCCTCCATATTGGGCCTCACATAATCTGGCACACAACCCAGATCTTCTCCCACCACTTCGCCATCACCGGCAGCATCTTGTATTACCCTTAGATACTTGTCCCCGTCTGCCAGATTTGCTGCTCTGTTTTTATCGGTATCATCTGAGCGCGGGAAAAACTCTGGCAGAGGCCCCCCTGTGATATCTTTTGCCTGCTTCTCACTCAAACCAACAAATTCTTCGTTGCGCCTTGGCCTCCACGGAAAGCTATAAATACGGTAAAATCCAAGGATATGATCAATTCTGAAAATATGGAAAATATCCGTCAGCTTTTCAATTCTACGGCGCCACCATGAAAAATCATTTTGCTCTAGCACATCCCAGCGGTAAATCGGAATCCCCCAGTTCTGACCCCACTGACAGGCAAAAGCATCGTCCTTGAATACCGTCTCAGGAGGCGATCCCCCTGATAAAGTAAGATCAAACCACTCTGGTTCAAAAAATACATCCGCACTACTGTAGGAAATCCCAATCGGGATATCACCCATCAACTTAACATCATGCTGCTGTGCGTAATCTCTCAGATTTCGCCACTGGGTAAAGGCATGCCACTGCACCCATGCAAAAAAGGTAAGATTGCGCTCAACCTCCTCTACAGGCAAAGTGGTAAGATATGTCTCTGCATCTCCGGGAGTATTATATTGCTCGGGCCAGAGTTCCCATTCTTCGGTTCCAGATATCTCCATGAGCCACCGAAACTTGCAATATGGCACCAGCCACTCCGCTTCTTCGATGCAGAACGCATCAAATTCAGTATTGAGGAGCTCAGTCGCCCAAAAAGCATCAAAACCCTTGGCGAGCAGGCCCCACTTAGCGGTTCTTACTGTCTCGTAATCAACTAGGTTTTCAGTATTCGAATCAATGCCGAGCTCCTTAGCTATCGACTTGATATCACTAGCCTCAATTTCAGGAATAGCCTCTAGATCAATCAAAAGCGGGTCCAAGGCAACGGAACTTATTGCGTTATAGGGGCTATTATCTGCTCCTGTTTCATTGATCGGCAGAAGCTGTAGAAATCCAACCTTGTTGGCCGCAGCCCATTTGATCATCTCCAGCAGTGCTCGAGTGTCACCAATTCCCAAGTCATTATCTCGACGCAGAGAAAAAACGGGAATTAATATGCCTAACCTCCTCAAGCGATCCATCCTAGCATTTGCCATGCCAGGGGATATGATACGGGGGAATCATTTAGGCAACACTAAAGAGGCAACATCTACAGCACCTGATGACGCAACTTGCTGAAAAATTAGCGACTTGAAATTGTCTGGTTCAAGTAGCATAATGCAACTTGTTATGAAAATCACTACCCGCCCAAATGACTTCTTAATGAAGACTCTCTTTTTTACAGCACTCTCTGCCACTGTATTGTCATTATCCTCTTGCGCCCCCGACCCCGAGCTCCAGCGACAAATGGATCAGGACATTCTCTCAGCCTCAGAATTGAGAAAAGCAGGTGACAGTGTTGGTCCTCAACAAGGCAGAGGCAGTCAAGCATATGGCCACGGAGGCTTCTAAGACCAAAGCTCCTAAAAGCTCCTCCGAGCACACTTAAGAGCTAGTTGAAAAAGAGCTAGTTGAAGTGCTTGTGGCCGAAGAGAGCAGTCACCAAGGAAAGGTATGCAGCCCAGCGAGTGGCCTTTCCTAGGCGCTCGAAATCCAGATAAGCGGCAAATTGATAGCCGGTAATTGATACTGATAAAGTCAGCTAGAATCAAGCCCCGTAGCGCGACCAGAAAATATCATTGCCTGTCAGTGCCACAACTAATGAGTCCCAGCCGCTCTCAGTAGCTTCAACGCGCTTGGTGAGATCAAACAAGACCTTCAAACGTATCATCTCACGATTAGCTTCGGGCACTACCTCAAACATGGCACCTGCATGAGCCATGCGGAAAAAGGCGGCGCACAGCGCGATACTAGCATCAGAAGGAGCATCTTTTGTAGCCGTGCGTAAAGGCTCGAGATTTTTAGCCAGCAGGCGTGATGAAAGACTGAATTCAACCCCGCCCTGTGTCTGAGAAATGAGGATCACACCTGCATCACGCATAACACTGGTAATTGCCTTAAGGAAAGGCCTCACCTCTGCTTGCATTGATTCTACAGAGCCAGGCCATCCTGTCTCAGATTTCTCTTCGCCTATCCACTGGAAACAACCTAATTCTTCGGTAATAGGACTAACCACATCCGCTACAGGCACACTCTGGCCGTAATCAAGTGATTGTCCGTACAACCTGTCGTCGGTGAGCCCTTCACGTATGGTACGTAGGAAGAGTAAGTGCCTGCGATAAAGTTCTCTCCAGTTAATGCTAGGATCAATCCCCACTTCCTTGACGTCATCTTTCGCACCAATTTCGGCAAGTTCGACAAGAGCCCTGAGAGCTTCTCCTACGTGACTCAACTCCTCATGACGAAAGACTGCCATCGTGGCAATTGACAAAACACGGTCAGAGGAAGCCAACATTTCAACGCTGGATAATTTTTGACGCAATAACGCATCACGCTCCTGCTGAATGCTATAGAGATCGATGGCTCGGACAATTGCCGCCTCTAAGTCATTGATTTCCCAAGGTTTGGTAATATACTGATATAGACCTCCTTTGTTGACGGCCTCGATAGCAGTATCAATATCTGCGTAAGCTGTTGATAGTACACGGATGCATGATGGCTTGAGATCACTTACTTTTTCAAGCAACTGAGAACCTGTCATGTTGGGCATGCGTTGGTCGGTAACCACCACTGCAATGTTGTCGATATTTTCGTTAAATACCTCCAAGCCTTGCATGCCATCGTTGGCGACTAGTATATTAAATTTATCGCCAAATAAACGGCAGAAATACTTGCGAGTTTTCTCCTCGTCATCAACAAAGAGAACAATTTTTTCTTGATTTGAATTATCCATAAACTACTTGAACGGGCTTTTTGTATTACATATTATCTTGAAAACCAAGCCTTTTAGCAATCGATTTGCATTTAATCAGAATGGTGCTGGCTTCCGTGTTAGCTCCTGAACCGTATCTTGAATTCGGTGAATTCATCTACCACAGAGTTCACATCAATTTTAGCTCTATGCTGATCAAGAATACGATGGCAAATACTCAGGCCAAGCCCCATGCCTTCGCCGACATCATTTTTAGTGAAAAACGGCTCGAATATTCGGTCGATATCTTCCGCCGAGATGCCACAGCCATTATCTCGCATGATGAGACTAACTCCACCCCGTTCAGATTCGGCTTTCAAGCTAAGCTTGCCTTGGAAAGGTCCCAATTTAGCCTCCTTGACCTCAATAGCCCTTATCGCATTCTGAAAGAAATTGATCAAGAGCTGGCAAAGTTGCCTCTCGTTGCCCTCGATTTCAAGTTGAGGGTCAATATCGATATCTACTTCAATATCAGCGAGCGTCGAGCTCGATAGTTTGCGAGCACTTTCTACAAAGGCGGCCACATTGATATAATCCATCGCCGCGGTATCTCCCCGAGTGAATGAGCGCAAGTCAGTGATGATGCCAATCACACGAACAAGCCCTTCTTCGGCATCAGAAATCACCTCCATATAATCATCCCTCTCTTCCTCACTGATCGACGACTTGAATGATTTTAAAGTATGGATCGCTATCTTACTGTAATTAAGCGGGTTGTTCACTTCATGCACAATGCCTGCGCTCATACGGCCAAGCGATGAGAGCTTTTCGCTCTGAACAAGCAAGCTGCCTTGCTGTTTGAGTTTATTGTTGGCGCCCTCTAACTCTGTATTGTTCTCAGCCAGTTGCCGGTTGATGTGCCTTAGCTTCTTGTTTGAAGCTGCCACTTCCTTGGAAAGACAAAACTCGCGAAATCTACTAATATTGTAAAAGTAGGTTGCCGTCGTTGCGATAGCTCCCGTGACAAAAATAAAATAAGTGCGAATAAATGGTTCCTCCCACTCTATGGTGAATGAGTGCCTATAAACCGCAACTGTGTATATCAAGAGACATAATAAGACATTAATGGCACTATCAAAAGTGTTCCAGCGCAGCAGCAGCGTCGCCCCCACCAGTACTAAATTTAAACCTCCATAATAATGGGATGCTACTCCATCGGTGTGAAAGATCATGAGGGCGATGGACACAATGGGTATCATCGCAATCGTATGAGCTACTATCCTCATGAGTGCGTTATTTTTAATAAACCCACATAGGACAGCAAAAGTAAGCAACAGCACAGCCGTAATCAGACGGTTAACAAGCAGTTGTTGTAGCAGCTCTGGATAGACCACCATGTCCAAGCACACCCCAACCATCATGAATACAGCCCCAAAAATAGCCGCCCGCTGACAGTTGGTTTTCCTTTCGCGCTCCTCTGAAATCTTAAAAAGCTCCCTTATTGTATGATCCGGTTCATTCATTATGATATTGGTTTGATGAAGCTCAGGCGCTGATAAATGGATTCATGGACACTTTGCGAATCTCTAGAAATAAATTCACGCCGGTAGCGTCCCTCTTGAGGTCTGTTTTCATAACAGTGCCATCCAAAGGAATCAAGTCGAGCATTTCCCAATCGCTGCGGTAAACCAGATTCCACTCCACCACATACTCCATCCAGCCTATACATGGATTGGTGGATGCCACATTGGTAACGATAACAAGCCCCTGCGGGTGCAACAACTTGGCGAAAAGCTCTACGAGTTTTTGACACACTTTTTGGGAGAGATAATCAAAGAGGCCGGCACAATAAACCAGATCATATGATTCCCATTCCATGTCAACATCACCACGGTTTGCCTGCTTAAGGAGTTGATGCACGGAGCGCTGCATTACTTTAATCTGACCATTCCTGCCGTTTTTAATTTTGATGTCGGAAAGGATGCTGTCTGCATAGTCTGTCGTTTCTTTGTTGAAATCCAATAAGGTGAAATCACAATGATCACTAATCTCCTCATTTTGAAAAAAACGCTGTATCTCATGCGCAGATCCACAGCCAAGGTTGAGCACTTTTAACCTGCGGCCCTCACCGACAACTCTCGTTGCCTCAGTTTTAATAGTGTCGTAGAGATAGTCGATGCGATTCCTATGCGCTAGCACGGGGTCAAAACTCAAAAACACTCTATTGATTACCTTGGCAAACAATGAGTCCCCTTCGTAGGGATCGCGCATCATCATGTTGACCACCTCATAGTCACCAGCATATCCGAGCGGCTTTGTATAGGCCCGGTAGGCAAAGGGCGAACAAAGCATCAGCGGGTGCATTTGACGTCTCACATAAAGCTTGTGGGCTGGTTGATCTATCAAATGAACATTGCTGGTTGATGCCTCGAAGTTTGCCATTTGAGGATTGAGCTCCTCCATCATCCGCCCTTCAATCTCATGAATAACCCGACGTTCGACCGCATTTTTATCGGTAGTATCCATCGCTTGAATACCCAAATCAATCTTCTCAAGCCATCGCTTTAGACCAATCATCATATTCTGCATGTCGGCGACATTCAGTTTGAAATCAGCAGAGACACGGTGCGCCCTTTTCCAATCATCGACGAATTCATCAAACTGGGAAACAAGCCCACCCTGCTGAGTGCTGGCCAGGAAATCAACTTCCCTCCAACCATTTCCCAACGTCGCCTCGCATACCAGGACCGCGCCGGTATTGACGATACTGGATACAACAGCCTCACCCATGTAGACGAGCTGCCCATTCATTTTAATACAGAAATTCCTGAGAACTTCAGAGAGCTGCAAACTGCAAAATGGATTGTAGATCTCAAATGAAACCGTATAGCGACGCATACTCAATATGTTCGCTCTCAGAGCATGCCCTTGGCTGTTCTCGCACTCGATGCTATTCGCACTGGGGATTGAACTGGTCTCTGACATATATATTACGAATAAAAATCAAATGATATTAAGGCCCCACTTTAACCACCAAAATTTCTCATCATCGGGTGGCCACATAAGCACTTAAGTTCTTTTTTATAGGGGCTACGATCTTGTTTTTAAAGAAAATTTGGGCTAACCGCAAAAAAAACAGTGCAGATGTTACATTTTTCAGCTAATATTTCTTGTAAGTTAAGCGCTTTTTCCGTAACAACTCTAAATAAGTAATGAGCAGACCAGCAACACCAACACCATTTCACCGGCAAGGTGCCCGAATTTTAGACAAGTCAGGTGTCAATCTTCTTCAGCTGGCAGAACAGAACAACTTCAACGTGAAGAGAGTAGCTGAGATCCTTGGCTTCACTGTGATTCAGTTACAACGTCACGTTGAGTCTGCAGTGGGTCTCAAGCCCAAAGATCTTTTTTGTAATCACCGCGCCTTGCTCGCAAAGCGCATGATCAGCGAAGGTACCAACCTTCATGACATTAGCGAAAAACTTGGCTATCTTTACTACAGCCATTTTTGCACCGACGTTAAAAAGTTCTTCGGTATTTCTCCCAAGCAGCTGGAGAGAAAGCTTAGGCCTGAGTAGTATTGAGAGGTCCCAGCAAATCTTGCTGAAACACTCAGCGTAGACGGCTCTCGCTAGACCCCGCTCTTTAGACCTCGCTCTTTTTTTTGGCAGTCTGCCACTCGACTTCCATGTCGCAGAGACTTGCACCGGAAAGATCTTTGCCGCTCTTCTGAAGAGCTTCATCCATTGCTGCAAAGCGCTTTTCGAACTTAACATTAGTCGACTCGAGTAGAATCTCAGGATCCAATTCATGCCTGCGTGCTAGATTAATGACGGAGAATAAGAGGTCGCCGATCTCCTCCCCCAGCTTGTCTTTTTCGGCTTTTCTGTCTTCTGCTAATGTCTTTAACTCAGCATCCACTTCGCCGAACTCCTCTTGAATCTTATCCATCACCCCCTGATCATCTGGCCAGTCGAATCCGACTTTGGAAGCCTTCTTCTGCAGTTTTGCTGCACGTAACATTGAAGGCAAACCTTTGCCAATATCATGCAAGTAAGGCTCTTGCTCACCTCCCTTCTCCTGCCTCTTTATGGCATCCCACTGACTGAGCACTCCGTCCGTATCCTGCACATCGCTCTCCCCATAAACGTGCGGATGTCTCCTAACAAGCTTATCGGAGACTCCCCTAGCAACATCATCAAAATCATAGCGCCCAGCCTCCTCGGCAAGCTCACTGTGGAACACCACCTGTAAGAGCAAGTCACCTAATTCCTCTTTGAGGTGATTCCAATCTCCTCGTTTAATGGTGTCCACCGTCTCATAAGTTTCCTCAATAAGATTGGACAATAAACTCTCATGGGTTTGTTCAGCATCCCAAGGGCAGCCACCTGGTGCACGCAGGCGGTGCATGATGGCACGCAGGCGCACCATTTGCCGCCCTTGCTCCGAGCATTCAATCATTTCAGCATCAGTCATTTTTTCGGTATTATGTATGGATTACTAGGCTTCTCGTTTACTGCTCTGCCACTCGTTTAAGAACATCGCGCTCTTGTTCAGTGAGGCTTTGCAAACCCTCACGACTCACCTTATCGAGAATGCGATCAACCTCGGAATCGTCCATATTGATGTTAATCCGTGGTCGCAGCTTTTTCTCGCGAATGATGGTTGCGTCAACCACTGGACGGCGCCTTGAAAGCATTGCCTCATCGGAAATGAAAGAAAGTAACCATGGGTTCTTCATCAGGATAAAACCTAGAATCGCCCCGCCAAGATGCCCCGCTTCACCACCCGCATTATTCAAATTAAACAAAATGACAACCACGCTGATGCCCAGTGCCAATACCGCAAAATTACGCATGCTCATTGGTACTATGAAAAACAACAACACCCGCAAATTGGGCGCAATCACGGCAATGCAGGCCAAGATGCCAAAAATGCCGGCGGAAGCACCCACCATCGGTATATAGCTTGCAGGTAATGTTTGACCTCCACCAATCGGTATCGGAGCAGAGCCGAAAACCCCTGCGTAAAACAACACTACATAAAATAATGCGCCTGCCACACCCGTCGCCAAATAGAAAAAAAGGAACTTTCGACTTCCCCACCAGCGCTCCGCAAAGTGACCAAAAAAGAACAGTCCAAGCATGTTCACCAGCAAGTGATGACCATTAGCATGCAAAAACTGGAAACTTAAAAACCGCCATAACTGAAATTGCTCCACCGCGGCAGCCACACTAAAATGTCCCCAACTCCATAAAAAAGAGCGCTGCATCTGAGGTGCCGAATTAGTCAGCATATCAAGCAGCCACACAGTCAGCATATCAAGCAGCCACACCGCCACATTGATGATTAGTAACCACTTTACCACCGGGCTACCATCCAGCCGTGATGGTCGCCTTGGTCCCCGATCAAAGGTTTGATGCGGAGGTAATTGCTGGTATGCTCGATCAGATATTCCCATGGAAAAAATAGTTAGCCCTTAGTTCGCTCTAGCTCGAAAAACCTCAAGCCTGTCAATCGATACCATGGCACAGACCCGCCCGCAAGGCGCTCCCATATCTTTCTTTGGCATTCATTTTCCCATAAGGTTACTTCTTGCCTGATCGCTTGAGCTTCTGCATCATCCCTGCATGTCAGGCAATGCCACACTCAAGCAATATCTATGGCCCATTGCCATTTCATTGTTAGGCATCATTGCTTGCATCTATGTCATCCCCAAGGAGATGCATATCGTCGACGAGCACATCCTAGGATTTCCCGATACGGATATTACTGGGCATCGAGCCCGCCCTTACCTTCTTGGCCTACTTTGCCTGCTCCCTGCCATCGCAGCCTGGATATATCGTTTCTCCGGCAGCTTAGACCGTTACATGGCAAGGCAGTTTCTTACTTCCTTTGCTTTATGTATGGGAGCCTTGCTGGCCGTCATGATCCTCACCGATCTACAAAGTAACATGTCGGACTTCAATGAAGCCCGTAACACCCTCGATGTGATTATCAGCTATTATGGCATTTTCATTCCCGCCATGTTCGTTTTCATCCTCCCCTACGTGCTCTTGCTCTCCCTGCTCTACTGCCTGGGAAAAATGTCACGGCATCAGGAAATTGTCGCAATGATCCAAACAGGGCGCGGTGTATTCAGAATTGTTATGCCTCTGCTGCTTACAGGTATTTTCAGCTCTACGATATGCCTTGTTTTCAACTATCACTGGGGGCCATGGGCAGAGGGCAACAAGGACCTGGTCATTGATATTGCTAAAGATGGAGAAGCCGATCGTGCCCGCTCTGTGCTCTACCGAGATAGCAAATCCAGACGAGTCTGGCTCGTCGGGTCGTTCCCTTACCAGTTTGAAGAAACAGGAGTCTTACGCAATGTTACCATTCACTCCTTCAATGAAGGCAACCACCCCACCACCAAACTCGAGGCGCAAACAGCCGAATGGTCACGAGAACATAAACATTGGACCTTCTCAAATCTCCAGCTTATCGACCTACAAGCGGTTCCCGTACCCGTCAAAATCGACACCCCAACAAGCATCACCCGAGACTGGCAAGAAACCCCATGGCAAATCGTCAAGCCCGGCCTCGACCAGAGCCACCTTGGCATACCCGAGCTCAACAGCTGGCTTAGAGCCCACGAGGGGGTGCAATGGGCAAATCGCCTTCCCTACCTGACCCAGTGGCATTACCGCATTGCCCAGCCCATTATCTGCCTGATCACCATCCTACTGGCAGCACCGCTCGGCATTGTCTTCAGTAGACGTGGACTCGGTGGAGGGGTCTCAATCGCCCTGTTCCTATCTGCCGGCATGCTTTTCTCCTCGAGTTTTTTCCTTACCTTTGGTGAGGCTGGCCATATGTCCCCCATCCTGGCAGCCTGGGCTACTAATATTATCTTTGCGTTGGTCGCTATCTACCTCTTCAACCGTCGCATTACGGGACGCCCGATCTATGAAAGCATTAAAAAACTTGTCCCAGGAGGCAAGTAAAGGAGTGCAAGCTGCCCAAGATCCCCATATTGAGAAATTTTAAGGGATTTTTCACCTCTTTCAGCTTGACCACCGACCTGCTGACCCCTAGCTTCCGCCTCCCTGCAGCCGGTGTAACTCTTGCGGTTAAGCGCAAGAACCACTGAATAACAGCTCCAACATCGGTTTAAAACCGGCTAATAACACTATCCAATCCAATTTATGAGAGGTATCGAAATCCAAAAAGGTGAGCCCGTTGATCGCGCCCTGAAGCGCCTCAAGTCCATGCTCGACTCCGAAGGTATTCTTGAAGAAATGCGCCGTCGTCGTGCATTTGAGACCGTGACCCAGCGCAAACAGCGTAAAGAGCGCACGGCAGTCAAGCGCCACGCCATTCGCTGGCGTTTCCAAAGGGTCAAACCTGCTGAAGACGAAGGCGCATAAGCTTTCTCCTCACCAAAGCAGCTTCTGAAATCAGTTTCTACTGCTTACCTATTTTCTCAAAAGACACTCCACTACGGGGTGTCTTTTTATGTGTGCCCTTAGACATCTTCCTAAGAAAACACTCCATGAGACAAGCCTCTTCACTTTTCCTCTATTTTTCTATTGTCAATCCGGCCGTCGGGAACTAAACCCCTCCCGCACCCGTAGCAGCTTTGCTGCAATTAAGGTGAGGCTCCATAGCTCAGTTGGTAGAGCAGAGGATTGAAAATCCTTGTGTCCCTGGTTCGAACCCGGGTGGAGCCACCACTTTATAACCTAGCGCACGTAAGCTATGTAAAAAAAGCCTAGTGAATACAAGCTAGTGTAATTAATCCACCGCCAACTCATGGCGGTTTTTTTGTATTCCACTGTCCCATTTTATGGAAGACATGGACTTTCGTCTGAGTATAGTCGTCATCGAACGGCAGCCTCTCCCAACTTGATGATGACCCTGCATGCGGAACTTTCCCACAAAAGCTCAACGAACCACACAATATCAAAAATAGCTATGCGATTTCCTTTTATCACCTCCCTGTTATCAGCAGCCATTGCCACTACCTCACTCTGCGCAGCACCTGATGGCGACATCTCCGACCTCAAACCCATCAATGACTGGAAAAAACTCGCTAACGGAGTCTATGTGGCGAGCCTTGGCGAAACAGATAAGCTCTACCGCTATAGCGACCTCGCCGGTGCTCCACCCAAGCTGAAAGCTCTGAATTCATTGCCCGATGTGCCGCTGACCAAGGCACTCGAAAACGCCCGCTACCGAATCAACCCTGATCACAAGATCATGGTGTATATCCCTACTGAGCCTAATGAAAAAATCTACGGCTACGGTCTGCAGTTTGATAAAACCATGCGCAGCGGCAAGGTCATTGAACTCAAAGTAGATCACTACAGCAAAGACGGTGGTTCAACTCATGCTCCAGTGCCTTTTTTCATCTCCAGCAAGGGCTACGGAGTATTCTTCAATACCGCAGCCTATCTGAAAATTTACAACCAAGTCTGCAATCGCAAGGATTCTCTAAATCTGCCCAAAGAAGTCGACCGCAACCCCCCTGCTGACGAAAAGCAAGCCGGCCCTTGGCTCGCAGTCCCACCCAGTGATGCGGTGGAGGCATACATTCAGGGAGATGGCATTGAGCTCGTCGGTTTCACCGGCACAAACCTTCAGGACATTGTCGCTCGCTATAATCTCTACTCTGGTGGTGGTGCCATGCCGCCACTCTGGGGACTTGGTTTCTGGCACCGCACCCCAGCTAAGTTCAGTGCCGCTGAAACGGAACAGGAAATCGCAGATTTTAAAGACCACAATATGCCCCTTGATGTCATTGGTCTCGAACCAGGTTGGCAGTCCAAATCCTACCCCTGCACCTTCGAGTGGCAGAAAAAGCGTTTCCCCGATCCCGCCGCTTTCACGCAAAAGCTTCTTGATGACGGCATTCGCCTCAATCTCTGGGTGAACCCCTACATCTCCAAGCACGCCCGAATCTATGAGGATATGTATCCACTCTCCGGCTCACACACCGTCTGGCTCGGTATCGCCCCGGACTACATGCTTCCCGAAGCACGCAAGGTGTTGCTCGACCAACACAAAACCGACCACTTTGATATCGGCATATCTGGCTACAAGATTGATGAATGTGATGGCTATGACTTTTGGCTGTGGCCAGACCATGCCACCTTCCCCTCCGGCACGCCTGCAGAGGTCATGCGCCAAACCTACGGCATGCAACTGCAACGCATGATCTACAAAGAGCTCTACCAGAAAAACAACAGGCGCACCTACTCCAAAGTTCGTGCCAGCAATGGGGCCGCGTCCAATTACCCCTTTGTCATTTACTCAGACTCCTACGGACATGATCAGTATGTCACAGGCATCTCGGCTGCCAGCCTTAGTGGTATTCTATGGTGTCCTGAAATCCGCAGCGCCAAAAACAGTCGCGAGTGGATTAACCGCATGCACACCACCTGTTTATCGCCAATGGCGATGCTCAATGCTTGGGCCAGTGAGACGAAGCCATGGACTTACGAAGACTCCACCGATGCCATCCGCCGCACCATCCAGCTTCGCATGCAGCTCTTACCCTACCTCTACACCGCCTTTGCACGCTACAACCAAGAAGGCATTCCTCCGGTTCGCTCGATGCTGCTTGAAACCGGTGAGGCGGAAGCCCAAACCAAATCACAAACGCGCAAACTCGATAGTGAAGAAGATCCTTACGGAGATGGCTTCCACCAGAAAATCACCGAGGACAACACCCTCTATATGTTTGGACCCGACATCCTGGTAGCCCCCTTCATCAACACACAGACAGAGCGCAAGGTGAATCTCCCCACCGGAAATTGGTATAACTTCTATACCGGCAAGCTAGCGGGTAATGGCACAACGATCATCGTCACCGCAGAGCAAACCAATGACATGCCACCACTCTTCGTCAAGGAAGGCGCACTCATCCCAATGCTTAAAGACCCCGTGAACCGCACCAGGGACATGCAGGGAGCAGCTATTGAGATCCGCCACTACGGTACCAAGGTTCGCACCTGTCAGCTCTACGAGGATGACACCACCAGCTTCAGCTACCTCGAAGGCGCATATAACCTTTATGAGTTTTCTGTCAAAGACGGTGAGCTTACCCGAGAAAAACTACAGCAGGACGTGGAACCCTTTTACTCAGGATACGAGCTAAGGAAGATGACCGAAGAGAATACAGAGTAATCCGTATTCATCTATCCTTAGCCTCACGTAATACCGGGCTTCTCTATAGCCCAGAGGCTAACTCTCTGGCTAATTGCGCCGATTTTTCTATCAGCAAGGCTTCACCACAGCGGATCGTTTCCTCAATAGGGCGCGATCCGTCATGAAGCTCGTAAATGTGGTCAAATAGAGCGCTTGGGTCATTTTCTTCGAGCTCCACTAAACCCGCAATGACGGCCACCTGCTTGCCTGCCTCATGGGCCAAGCGCGCCACCCCTGCTGGCCCTTTGCCATGTAAAGTCTGAGCATCCAGTTTCCCTTCACCGGTAATGACCAAATCACAGCGAGTCATTTTTTCCAGCAGCCCTGTTTCCTCAGCAACCAGATCAAAGCCAGACAGCAGACGCGCACCACAAAAGTGCAATAGACCAAAGCCCAGTCCACCGGCAGCTCCTGCACCGGCTTCAAGCGCTGCTTGCTCACCATGAGTGAGCGTAACCATAGCCCCGAGCATGGACTCCAGCTTCGCCAAATCAGCTTCACCTGCACCCTTCTGAGGCGCATACACATGCACCGCACCTTGATCTCCTAGCAGAGGGTTATCAACATCACAGGCAACAAGAACCTCAGGCAAAGCAATTTGCTCTGAATCGTCTACGTAAGCGCACCGTGTTAGCTGTCCAGGCACCGGATCAAGCACTCCCCCGCATTCATCAAGAAAGCTAATACCCAGAGCTGCAGCCATACCACAGCCAGCGTCATTACTCACACTGCCACCGATCCCCATGATGATGCGCTGCACGCTGTGCCGTTCAATGGCATGCCTCATCATCTCTCCTGTTCCCTGCGTATTAGCACGCCAGATGTCACGCATTTCTTTGGGGATGTGACGTATTCCAGAGGCCTCTGACATTTCCATCACCGCTGTATCACCACACAGCGCGTAACGTGTAAGTAGCAGGCGACCCATCGCATCATGTGCCTCACACTCCACCCACTCACCACCCAGCTGTGCCATAAGCACCTCAACAAAACCATCACCACCATCAGCAATGGGACAGGATACAATTTCCGCCTCTGATACTGACAATACCTGCCGAAGACCACGGGTCACAAGCTCACAAACCTTCTCGGCAGAGAACGTCTCCTTGAACTTATCTGGTGCTAACAAAATATTCATCATCACGGCAGATTAAGAAATCTTACCTAACCTTAACCGGCCACGCTTTCTGATTTCACGTTAGATGGCGTTCTCCTTGAGAATACCAACATAAGGTAGGTTACGATAACGCCCTTGGTAGTCCAGACCATAACCCACCACAAATTCATCGCCGATGACAAAGCCGGTGTAGTCGGCTTCCTTGAATACAGCTCGGTCAATATCCTTGGCTAAAAGCACGCAAGTTTTCACCTCGGCCGCCCCCAGCTCATTGAGCTTTGTTTTCACAGCATCCAAGGTCCTGCCCGTGTCGAGGATATCATCGAGGAGCAAGACGACTTTGCCCTTAACATCCGGTAGGGACCGATCGAGGAATGTCACCTCTCCGCTACTGGTCGTTCCGCCGTGGTAGCTGGCAACATTGATACACTCGATTTCCATCGGCAAGGGAACCTTACGTAATAAATCTGCCATAAACAGAATCGCCCCCTTCAGCAGAGCCACAACCACCATCGGCTTGCCCTCAAAATCAGTGCTTACTTTCTCAGCTAAGACGACCAGTCTCTTTTGGATCACCTGCTCATCAATCAATACCTTTTCAATATCTTGGTGCACGCGTTTAGTTTAGACGGAAAGCCAGTATCACCACAGTCATTTTTTGCGGGTATTTCATCTGTTTTGTAGTTATCACCGCCTTATGCCAAGTAACGTTGTCAAACTACTCCAAAAACTGATCCGCATTCCAAGTGTCAACCCCGACTGCAGCCCCGATGGCGAGGGTGAGGCCGCCATGGCCAATTTCGTCCAGGATTACTTGAAGGACATCAATTTCACGGTCACCCAAGAGGAAGTGCTGCCAAACAGACCTAATGTAATCGGCCGCTGCCCCTCTGCGACATCAGCAAAAGACAGCCGGCCTCGCATCCTGCTCTGCCCGCATTTGGATACGGTAAGTGTCGCGGGTATGGATATGGACACCTTCGGCACGATCACCGATGACGGGCGTATTTTGGGACGTGGCGCCTCCGACACCAAAGGCCCCATGGCAGCGATGCTACAGGCGCTAGCAAACTGTGCAGACATTCTTCCTAGCCTACCGGTCGCTGTCGACTTTGTCGGTTTTATGGGCGAAGAGGCCTCCCAGCATGGCTCCAAGCACTTTGGTGAAAAGCACGCAGCGCAATACCAATTCGGCCTCGCCGGCGAGCCCACCTCTCTTGACATTGTCAATGTCACCAAGGGCTCTCTTTGGGCAACACTCAAAGCCACGGGAAAGGCCGCGCACGCGTCCCAACCTGAGGCAGGCGACAACGCGATTCTCAAAATTGCCCGTGCCCTCGATAAGTTTGACCAAGCCATCACCAGTCAACTCGCCAGCTACACTCACCCAACGCTTAGCCACTCAACACTCAATATTGGAACCATCACCGGTGGCAAACAAGCCAACATCGTACCTGACTCCGCATCCGCTCAGATTGATATCAGGACCACCCCAGCCCTTTATCATGATGCAGGTGCTCTGGCACTGGTAGAAAAAGTCATCAACGAACAACAACTGCCCCTTCAGGTCATCAATCCCCATGAAAACCCGCCCATGGAGGTTGCCAATGACAACCCATGGATACAGCGTATGCAAGCCGCCAACCCAGCATCAAAAGCCGTGAGCGCTCCATGGTTCTCAGATGCCGCACATCTCAACGCCGCCGGCATCCCCTCCATATGTATCGGCCCAGGATCGATCAATCAGGCCCACACCAAGGATGAGTTTATCCGCATTTCCGACTTGGAAGCTGGTGTCGATTACTTTGAGAACTTCATCCGCTCACTGGCAAAATAAGCATACAACTTGCCTTGTTTTAAGCCTGCCCATCGACACGCCGGATGGCAAACTTGTTAACAATAGGTCCCACGATCTCAAAAATGACCGTAGAGCTTATCACAATCGGTAGCATCACCTACTCATAATCTAGCAGCAAGAAACCTCCCACGGTCAACAAAAAGTATGGGGAAACGTTCATGACTACATTGGAAGAATTAGCGCCGTTTCTTTTGCCGCTTCAATGGCTTCTGAGCTTCTCGATTACGGTAATTTTTTTCCTGTTCGCGAAACACAGGCAGCAATTGAAATTCCATCCAATCAAAAGCAGCCTCAAGCCCCTCGCCTTCATAGATACGACCTATTAAGGCCTCTACAGAGGTCGGGTTACCAATATTGCGAAGAAAATCGTTCGAGGTGCAACGGATGAACATCTCGCCATCCATTTTCCCTTGCTCCTTGAGAATCAGTCGACGCACGAACAAGGCCAGCACAGCATCGCCTACCCATGCTTCTTCACGCTCACGCATAAGCTCCTCGTCTATTTTTTTGGGCGCTGCCATAATGGTGTGATGATTGATTATCGGAGGTTTTCGTTGTCGATGACTTCTCTGAGTGCTGATTCAGACTCAGCATCCCAGTAGCCGCTTCCTAATTCCATGAACACAGATGTGTATGGAAGAGCGCTGCGCGTCTTGATGACTAGCACCCGGTAGGTCTTACTGGCGTCGTTAAGCATACGCATTAACATTGCATGATCAAGCTGGACTGTCTCCCGGCCATGCAAAGCCTCCTCAAGCTGGTCGCGATAGTTTTTAATTCCTGGGGCATAATCGTAGGGCACACTGGCTGCCTCCGTGGCCACATAGAGGCGCGGCTTAACGTGAGACTTCTCCTCAATGACACGCTCCACAGCGTCCACCACATCTGGAATCTCACCATTAAGCTGAACAACACTTAGCCCTCGGCGACTGTGAATGGGAAAAGCCGCCTCAGCCACAACCACCCAATTACGCGCGCCTAAATAACCTAGCTCATGGCGTAGAGTTCCCAACCAAGGCCTGGCACGGTCTGCATTGCCTACACAACCTGAAAGCAAAACAATGAGCAGCAGTAAAACAGATCGTGTCATCGGGGTCATCATCTGTCACAGGGGACTTGCACTAGATGAATAACATTCCCTAGAAATTCAATCTCAACAGCCGTCATGCCTACATCAGCTGTGCTCCAGCCTCCGCCAATGGACTACGCTCACCTCGCAGCAAAGTAACATGAGCGGCAAATGGCTGACCCTTGAGCCTGTTACGAGTAAACACAAGCCCGTTACTGCGGCTATCCACATACGGGTTATCAATCTGAGCAGGATCTCCGACAAGCACCAGCTTTGAGCCACGAGACATACGTGTCACCACCGTCTTAGCCTCTTGCGGAGTCAATTGCTGGGCTTCATCCAGGATGAAGAAACGATTAGGAATCGAGCGCCCACGGATATAGCAAAGGGCTTCAATTTCAATGATGCCACGTTCGATGAGATCATCGTAAGGCTTACTCGCAGGCTCATTATTATTCTCTTTCTTCTGCTGCTTACGGCGCGGTCCCTGATTACTGCTTGGCTGCATGAGCAGATCGAGCGCATCGTAAATAGGCTGTAGCCACGGCTTCATCTTTTCATCCAAGGTACCGGGAAGAAAACCTAATTGATCGCCCATAGAAACCACTGGTCGGCTAATAGTTAGCCCATTATAACGACGGTTGAACATTTCGTGAAGTCCTGCAGCCACGGCCACAAGCGTTTTGCCTGTTCCCGCCTGGCCATAACAAGTCACCAAGGAAATATCTGGGTTGAGCAGTGCATCAATCAAGCATTTCTGTCCTAAGTTCAGAGGCTTAAGGTGATGGCCATCGGGAATGCGCAGCACTTCAGGAATCTGAAGACGCACAAAAGTTCCGTTCGCATCAAGCCGCGCTGGCATGGTCTGCTTTTCACCTCCCTTGAGTAAAACATACTGGTTGAGCACGACCTCCTTACGGCGTGGATGTTCTAGGGCAAGCTCACCTGAACTGGCAAAGCGCTGTAACTCCGCAGGGTCAACATCAACACAGCACATATCATAGCTTCTGATCTCAGCAGGATCGACTTTATCATTCAGGTAATCCTGACACTCGATGCCCACCGCACGCGCCTTGAGCTGCATGTTCAAGTCCTTCGTCACCAGCACCACAGGAGCGTCGTTATGCTCCATCAGCAGTACCGTTGCCGCTAAAATACGATGATCAACACGTTCGCGATCAGGAAAGACACGGAGAAACTGGCCGAGTTCTTTAGAATTTTCTTCACAGAAATCCGGATCATAAATCACCAACCTGATCGTGCCACCACCCTCAGTAGGCACTCCAGAGGTCACCATGTCACCTGAGGAAAATAGCTCCGTTAGCCTGCGGTGCACTTGGCGAGCATTGGCGCCACGCTCACTTTGCTCACCCTTGAACTTGTCGAGCTCCGCGAGCACATCGACGGGTATGCATATATGATTATCCTTAAACCGATTAAGACACCCTGGGTCATGTAACAGCACATTAGTATCGAGAACGAAGTTCTTCACTTCGTTAGATGATGCCTGGAGTCCAAATTCTTGAATGCGGGACTTTTTCTGAGGCTCTGTTGTTTTTCTGTGATTAGTTGAAGTTGTTGTTGCTTCTTCAGATGACTGACTTTGTTCGGGGTGGTTGGGTTGGATCATTGGGTTGTTGGTTAACGACGATGAAGTGGCGGGTGAATTTACTACAGACAACAGCCGCCCACTTTATCGGCTGCCATCCGTGATCACGAATGCGTGAGTACAAGTTTCCGCAGTTGATGCTTTTGCATCGGGAGTCTCCAAATACTCCTCCGCGAGTTAGGATTACAGATTCATTGAACAATGAATAATCTTGTGAATTAAATATCAAGATACCTTAATTATTACGCCTTCTCCGGATGATGGCAATCCTTTTTTTCACCACCCGCCTAACAGACTCGATTTGAGAATATGGCGAACAATCATGCAGCCCCATCATGCACCACACCTCGACGAACTCATTTATTTCACACGCACCAGCCGCCGGCTCAGTCTTCGCCCTTCGTTCGACCCATGCGAACGCTTCCCACCAGACCGGCGATGAGAATAGCCGTGAACATGACCCCCGTGACTGCCTCAAGGTAAGCGCTGGTTCGGGCGATTTTACTCAAGGGCAAGATATCCCCGTAGCCGAGGGTCGTCAGGGTGACAAAGCTGAAATAAAACAGGGAGGAAAGCTCCTCACCACCCTCACCTGAAAACGAGAACGAGCCAGGCTGAGTCAGCTCAATAAACGAGTAGAGCCCACCCCAGCAAATGCCGAGTAACAAGTAGGCGACGACAGCTCCGGAAATGAGATCGGGTGTGACTCGCTCCGCCTGAAAGATGGAATAGAGCAGTAGCCCGGTGACCCAGGAGAGAAAGATCAGGCCATACGGGAAAGCGATCATCTGAAACGCGGTCGAGCTCCAGCCCGCTGATTGGATCACCAGATTAGCCAACAGCAGGGCAGAAAAAATCCCCCCCGCTAGCAGCAGGATACGATGTTGGCGCCCTTTGCCGGAGAAGGAGGCAAGCAACACGCCGGAAGTCAGCAGAAACCAAACACTGAGTAAAATACGGCCAATGGGCAAGTGCTCGAGCAACGGCAGGCAAACCATAGTGACAAGCAGGCAAACCAGCAGTAGGGTGTGACGCCCTGCTTTGTTGGAAAATTGCTTTGAAGCGAACATGGTAAGTAAGTTACTTCACCCGGTAAACGATCGCGTAAAAGACCGGCACCACAATCATCGTCAGCACGGTGGCGCACACCAGACCAAAGACGATGGTCACTGCCATAGAGACAAAGAACGCGTCAAAAAACAGTGGCAGCATACCGAGTGCTGTGGTGGAAGCCGCCATAGCAACGGGACGCAATCTGCTCGCGCCCGAGGCAAGGATAGCCTCCATCGGGCCGGCTCCTGTGGCAAGTTGGGCATTGATCTCATCAATAAGCACAATGGCATTCTTGATCAGCATTCCGGAAAGACTCAGGAAACCAAGTAGCGCCATGAAGCCGAATGGCTGGCCGGTGGATAGCAGACCCGCGGAAACACCAATAAGTGCCAGCGGCACGCAGAGCCAGATTACCAGAGGTTGGCGCAGGTTATTAAACAGGCAAATCGTAGCGAGAATCATGAGGCCTATGAACACCGGAATACTTGCCATCAGAGATCCCTGGGCCTCGCCCGAGTCCTCATACTCACCAGCCCAGTGTAATTTATATCCATCAGGCAGCTCGATCTCCTCAATCTTGGGCATGAGCTCCGCGAGCAACTCATTCGCCGTTCCCGATGCCGGGTCACAGAAGGTGGTAATCGTACGTTTCCGGTCCTTGCGAATGATGATCTCATCCTCGTAGCTGGTCTCAAAGCCGGATACGACCTCCATGATCGGAATGTGGCGGCGGGCAGACCAGCTCCAGATCTGGATACTGCGCAGTGAGTCAATGCTATCCCGCTCAAATTCAGGAGCGCGCATGATCATGGGTAATAACAAGTCACCCTCACGATAAACCCCGATCGACTGACCCTGGAATGCACGCCTGACCGCATCGGCAATTTCCTTGCGATCAATACCCATGAGATTGGCCTGTTCCTCAATGACCACGGGCCGGATCACCTTGGCGCGCTGGCGCCAGTCCGTCCGCACCGCCTTGGCCTTGGAGTTAGCCTCCATGATGTCACGGGCCTGGTTGGCAAGATTGCGCAGCACGTCACTATCCGAGCCAATGAATTGCGCCTGCACTTTGCCCTTAGAGCCGGGGCCGAGCTCGAACTTATAGCCATAGCCAAGGGTGGCTGGGAAGTTCTTCTTAATGTAGGCATCAATCTCCGGGATGAGTTTATCCACTTGGGTGGCGTCCTCAACATCCACCAAGAGCTGCGCGTAGGCGGAGTTCGTGCGCTCCGGCGAATAAGTCAGCAGGAAGCGTAATCCACCTTTGCCAATCAAACTGGAAACGTGGGTAACGCCCTCCATCTTCCTGACACCTGCCTCGAGCTCCTTGGCCTTAGCCTCGGTCTCATTGATGTGAGTGCCCTGGGGAAGCCAGAGATCGACCATGAACTGCGGCCGTGTCGATGGCGGGAAGAAACTCTGCTTCACAAATCCAAAGCCAAACACAGCGGCAATGAAGATCCCAGCCACCGCAGCAACTGTAATCCAGCGGAAGCGGATACAGGTGGAAAGCAGCCCACGGTAACGGCGATAGAACGCGGTATCGTATGGATCCTTCTCGCTCTCATCCTTGGCATCCTCTCCTGCATCATCATTCGCATCATTTTTCGCCTTGGGTCCTTTGAGAAACATCGTCCCGAGCAGTGGCGTAAGTGTCACCGCCGTCACCCAGCTGAGTAGAAGCGAAACCATGATCACCTGAAAGAGCGAGCGGCAGAATTCACCGGTGGAGTCCTGTGAAGTACCAATCGCAGCAAAGGCCATGATGGCGATAATTGTGGCACCTAATAGAGGGATACCGGACTGCTTGACCACATCAATTGCCGCATCCACCCCCTTCTTACCTTTTTGGAGCCCTACTAGGATACCGTCAACCACCACGATGGCATTATCCACCAGCATGCCGAGCGCGATGATGAGTGCTCCCAGCGAGATGCGTTCAAGGGCCACGCCCATGCGCTCAAGAAAGAACAAGGACCCGATGATGGTGATCGTGAGCACCGCACCAATGAGCAGGCCACTGCGCGCGCCCATGAAAAAGAGCAACACCACAACGACAATCGCCACTGCCTCTAACAAACTAACCACAAAACCCTTGATCGCGATGTTAACCGCCTCGGACTGCAGGGAAACAACGCCTACCTTGACCCCTAGCGGGATCTCGGTCTGAAGTTCCGCGAGCCTCGCCTTCAGGGCCTCACCCATGGTCACCACATTACCCCCTGACACCGTGGAAATACCGAGCCCAATGGCATTCTTGCCATCATAAAGAATCCCACTGTCATAAGGGTCGACATAGCCCCGCACCACTCTACCCACATCCCGCAGGTAGAACTGCTTATCCTCCGCGTTGAGCAGCAAGCCGTTAAAGTCCTCCACCGTGGTGTATTCCCCGGTCGGGTTCAGGGTAATAAACTCAGAACCCACCTTGGCCCTGCCCGCGTCACTGACCAGGTTCTTGGACTGCAGTTCCCTAATGATCATCGCAGGAGGCACCCCGAGCTGGGCGATGCGGTCACGATCCAGCTCAATGTAAACCGCCTCCCTGCGCTCCCCGAAGCTATCGATCTTGGCAACATCCTCAACGAGCAAGAGCTCACGCCGGAGCATGTCGGTGACTTTTTTGAGCTCCGCGTAGCTATAGTCCTTACCATAGAAAACAATGAACACCCCGTAGACGTCACCGTAGTCATCAACCACGATCGACGGGCCCGCACCGGGTGGCAGATTCTTCTGGGCATCATTGACCTTACGGCGCAGCTCGTCCCAGATCTGGGGTAGCGAGGACTTGTCATACTTGTCCTGCATGGTGACCGTCAGGGTTGACAGACCACGCTCAGAGCGGGATTGGATTTCATCCAGCTGGGACATCTTCTGCACGGCCACCTCCATCTCATCAGTGACCTCCTCCTCCACCTCACGGGCAGTCGCCCCGGCATAGGGGGTGATGACCAGAGCATCCTTGATGGTGAACTCAGGGTCCTCAAGGCGGCTCATGTTCTGGTAGCCAATGGCACCTCCAAGCACGAGCGCCGCTGTCAGCACCAGGGTGATTGTCTTTCGCTCGATACTAAACTTTGCAATATTCATTGGGACGGAAATAATGGATGAGTAGGTGGCTTCAATGGGCACTTAGGGCTGCCAGCGCTTCAGCACCATGCCCTCACGTATTTGGGCAATGCCGGACGCCGCCAGCATATCCCCCACTGTGAGTTCACCGGAAATACCGATGCTGCCATCAGTCACCTCACCCGCCTGGACTTCCACGCGGCCGGCAGTCATTTTCTCCTCGTCGATTTTCCAGATGTAGGCCTTGCCCGCATCATCAAAGCCAACTGCGCCCACCGGAACGGTGAACATGGCTGTCCCTCCCGGTGCCTCGCCTGCCCAGTGAATAACCGCAGCAGCCGTCATCCCCGGGCTGATGTTGAGATCCGCGGGTGGAGAGAAAGTGAGCGTCACCTGAAAAGTGCGCGTCTTCGGGTCCGCGAGCATGGAGGTCTCGGAAATCTTTGCCGGGAAGCTCGCCCCGCGAAGTGCGGTGAGGCGGATCTCCGGACGGGAGCGCTTGGTGCGCTTCTCGTTACTCAAGCCTGGCTTGGCGAGCACCCAGAGAGTCTCCGGAATATCGATCACCGCTTCAAAAGTCGTCGTATCCTGCATCACCACGATGTCTTGGTTAGCACTTACGTTCTGGAAATCATCGACAAAGACCTTCGCCACCACCCCTGAGAAGGGAGCTTTCAGACTGGTGTCTTCAAAGGCCTTCTTTGTCTTGTCGAAGCTCGCCTGCGCGGTTTGTACTGTGCGGATGGACTTCTCCACCGCCTCCTTGGATCCTGCCTGCTGGTCAAAGAGCCTCTGGTTACGGTCCCGCTCCAGCTTGGCCTCCTCCAGAGTCGCCTTGGCGGAGTTGAGCGTGGACTGGTAGTCACGTGTATCAAGAGTCGCCACAAGCTCGCCCTTCTTGAGGAAGTCACCCTCCTTCACATTAATGGTGGTGAGCTTACCGGGCACTTCAAAAGCGAGGTCTAGCTGCTGGCCCGCCTGGATCTGGCCGGGGAACTCATAGATTCTCTCCATCGTGGAGGAATCAATCTCCACCACCTTCACAGGCCGCACGTAATTTTTTTCCGGAGCAGTTTCCTTGTCACCGCAGGCGGTGAACAGTGCCGGGGCAAGAATGGCGCTCAATGTGGCGAGTGCTTTCAGTGAGGTGGTTAGCACCTGGGTGGCTGCTGGCGGGATCTTGAATGTTCTTTTCATAGTGAATGGTTTCTTTGTTAGAGCAAGTGACAGATAATGGATGATGGATGAACTATAATGGGATGACTGGGCAAGGACGGAAGATGAGTGACTATTCAAAGCTACCCCCAAGGGCGAGGTGAAGCTCGATCCTCTGGGCGAGGCGTATGCTGCGGATATTAATCCAGGCGATCTTGGAGGAGATAACACGCTCCTGCATCTGGAGCACACTGAGCAAGTCGAGCTTGCCGGCATCAAACTGCTTCTGGGCAATATCGAGCGCCTTCTGGTTATCATCCAAAGCCCCCTTGAGGAAACGCTCCCGATTCCTGAAAATGGCCTCGCCGTCGAGTGCTGTCTCCACCTCATTGAAGGCGTTGAGTGACTTCTGGCCGAAGAGGGATAGTGCCGCCTTCTGCTCAGCAGTTCTGATGACCACCTGCTCCTTGAGCGCACCACCCTGATAAATAGGCGCGATGAAATTCCCGCCCGCGCTCCAGAAACCCGGGCCCTGGTCAATCAAGTCAAGAAGGTCATTACTGGAACGTCCCGCAGCAGCCGTCAGGCTGATACGCGGCAGGCGCGCGGCCTTGGCCTCCGTCACCAGATTAAAGGCGACCGCAACCTGCTCACCGGCGGCCCTCAGATCCGGGCGGCGTTCAATGAGTGCTGAAGGAACCCCGGCAGGTACTGAAGGAGGAACGGGCACATAGCGCCGCGCTATCTGTTGCTTGGCCGCGGGATATCTACCGGCGAGAACTTCCAGCGTGCGCAGCGCGTTACGGTGCGCGAGGGACACCTGCTGAAGCCGGTCCTTGGCTGCGTTGAGATCCGCACCAGCGAGGTGTTTCTCCTTCGGGCTGAGCTCACCTTCCTCAAACTTAATGGTCACCAGATCGAGGCGCTTTTGCTGAATGTTGACAATCTCTCTGGCGAATTCCAGCTGTTGGTATGTCTCAGTGGCCAGATACCATGCCTTGGCTGCCACCGCTGCCAGTGACAAGCGGGCATCCTGGTACTCGGCTTCCGTAGCTCGGTAATTAGCCCCTGCTGCGGCACGCGCTGCGCGCACCCTGCCCCAGAGATCTAGCTCCCATGAAAGCTGGGCACTCAGATCAGAGCTGTCACTGCTGTCACCTCCGGAGCGGTCAAGATGATTTACCATACCGGCCGCATTGAGCTGAGGCCGTAGCAAGGCACCCGCCTGGCGAGCGCTGCCAGCCGCAGCTTCTACTGCATGAAGGGCTGCGCCTAGCTCTATGTTGCCAGCGACTACCTCGCCAATATAAGACTCAAGAGCGGGGTCTCTGAAGGACTTGATCCAAGCGGAATCAACACCACCTTTCTTGGATCGAGATGCCCACTGCTCTCTAACCTGGTCCGAATTCGGCAGGCTGGTGTTGAGAAGCTCCTGGCCACTAGGCGCCTTGGGAAGGGTGACACACCCAGTAGTTGAAATAAGTATTACCGCAGATGAAAAAGCGATGACCGAACAAAGAGAGCGAAGACGAGATTTAAAAATATTCACAAAGATAGGTTGGGTGATGTCAGAGCCACATAAAAGAGCTTTTTCACTCTATATATTGTAGGTTGTTCAAACCTAGGATATTGTGCCCAACTGAGTCAACGCTCGTTTTGTTTCATTTGTTTCATTTGTTTTAGTTGGTCTGTTACCTTGCTTGCTAGTAAGCCATGGCGAACCTTACCAAGGGGACTGCGCGGGAGTTCCGGTACGACACATACTCCATCGAGTCTCTCAACAGGGTGACACTGCAGGTTGTAGTCCTCACGCAAAGGCTCTAAATCGGACGATTCCTCACTACAAAGAATGAGCTGATAGCCTTTCCTCGAGTCTGGTAATGCAACGACGGCCATACTGCCCGATGGCAATCTTCCCATTGCTGCCGCCTCTACTTTTGCCTCCAGCTCAGAGAGGTTGACTAATTCACCAAGTACTTTCACACAGCGATCCATCCGCCCCTTGATAGAAATCTTACCCGCTTCCAGCTCAGCAACATCCTCACTGACAAACCAACCGTCTTGCTTGGGATCAGCAAGTTGACATGTATCGCCATCACAGATCACGTAGCCAGTCAGCAAGGCATCACCTTTAATGCTCAAGCGGTCATGGTCGATCGTCTTGACCTGCCAGTCTGGTAGAATTTTCAAATCGCGACTTCCTAAAGATGTGGTAGCCACCTGAGAGCACGTCTCCGTCATGCCATAGGTCTCCATGACCGGCCAGCCAAGCTCCACTGCCCGCTCATAGACAGCATCACCTAAGCGCCCACCGCCGATCAATACAGCGCGCAAGCTTTGAGGTGCGCGTAATTCACGCTGCACAAGATCATACAACTGTGCCGGCACCAGAGATGATAGGCTGATATCCTCAGAGGCCATTGTGCTATAGTATAATTCGGGATCCCATTTACCGCTCAGCTTCACAAGTTCGCTGCCAGCGTCATAACAACGGGCCCCTATACCCATGCCGCCAACGTGAAAATCAGGCAATGCCATCAACCAGCGATCATCTACCCCAGCGGATAAATGTCGGTTCACCATTGCCGCTGATGTCAATAAGGCCTCCCGGGAAAGCGCCACCCATTTCCGACCACCACTTGATCCCGAGGTAGCAAACAGAAGATGCCGCGATAATTCCGGCTGCTGCTTAAGCCACGACTCCATCAAGCCAGCTTCCTTCACCGCAGCCGCGTCACCCGGATTGGCCATGATGTGGCATTGTCCCGATTGCCAGAACTCGGCAGATATCAGCTCAGAGGTTTCCATGGTAATGATTCTAATAACTCGTCAAAGCCAAGACCCGTGCCGCACGAAGGGTTGAAATCTGGTCCAGGCTCGCCCAAGGCTGCGCTAAATTCATCCGGCTCAAACAAACCGTGGGTGATCAGCCCGCATGTATCAACGACATCTGGAAAAGACTGATATGCCTTAGCTGCCTCCCACGCCGCAAAGCTCTGCCCGACAGGGTGATCCATATAGCTGGTAATCACCACTCGTTTACCCTCATCCGAGGCACGTTCCAAGATAGGCTCCAGCTCATTGACCGCTGGTTTAATCACCGCCACCCCATAACCACCACAGGCATCCTCCACCTCACGGTCTACAGCCATCGGAATGTCATAAGGCCCCAAGGCATTAATCCACGGCGTGATATTCGGCAAAAAGGCATCCTCTAAAAAATCAATCTTATCGCGCACCTGCTCACCCAGATCAGCGAGCAATGACTCAACGGCTGCCGCATCAAGTGAGCCATTAAAATCAAGCCTCCACATGAGCTCAGGAAACCGCCTCGCTTGCCCACGAATAAATTCAGCCTCTAACGCAGGGTTTCTGCCAACCTTGACCTTCACTGTAGTAAAACCAGCCTCGACAGCAGCCTGAAAACCAGCCTCATCCATCATCAGCGTAGCATGACTACGTGGCACCGTAAGGCCATCAAACAAGCTCACACCACGCCTCCGTGCCGCAGCATCCGCTTGTGCACATTGCAAAGCTCTGGTGCTGAGGGCTGTATGTTCACCCACTGCCAGCATTGCCAGTATTTGGTCCAAATCCTCATCTCCCAGCTCGGGCCACGGATGGATACAGCCATATCCGAAACCGCCCTCATCATCGACCCGAACCAAAGCACCCCGATGAACGCAACGCACCGACTTCGCATTCAGCGAACCCCTGCTGCGCATTACATACTGGTGAATGGAAAGTTTGTTTTTCATTGAATCTAAGCGCTGCAATTCACTGTAAACGCAAGCGCATAGAGAATCAACTGAAGCGCAGACATAGCGAGAAACTTATTATAGATTTTTCCAGGAGGGTGTTTGTAGATGCTGCCCATAATCAGAGCGCCAAGCAACAATGCCGGCAGAAAATAGAGCAGGTGTAAGCCTGCACCAAACAAGCATACAGCACATGCGTAGGCGACGATACTTATCACCAAGACAATATTGAGCGCAGCATCCCTGCCCCACTTCACTGCCAGTGTGTTTTTGGCATTTGATCTGTCCTCATCCACATCACGCAGGTTGTTAATTGAGATCAGCACCGCCGACAAACAACCGATACCCAAACCTGCCACCAGAGCCTCTAGATACCAAACCCCCGTCTGGACAAAGACCGTGCCCATCACTGCCACCAGACCAAAAAACAAAATCACAAACAACTCACCCAGCCCCTTGTATGCTAACGGCAAAGGACCGCCAGTGTATCCATACGTGAGATAAAAGGAGGGCACCGCAATCGCAATCATCGGCCAGCCGCGAGCCAAACACAGAGGCAAGCCAAATGCCGCGGCAAATAGCAGGCACACCAGCGCCGCAATATAAACCGTTTTCACTGGGAGTTGGCCTGAAGCCGTCGCCCTGACCGGCCCCAAACGCGCATCCGTATCCGCTCCTTTTTGGGAATCAATCGCATCATTAAAAAAGTTCGTCGCTACCTGAATCCAGATAGCCGCCATCAGCGTGCAAAACGCCAGCCAGCCATGCCACTCCCCAGTCAGACGATACGCCAGAGCACAGCCCACCCCTACCGGCACGATCGCGGCGGGCAAGGTTTTAGGGCGAGATGCAAGCAGGTAAGAGTTCATGTGCGCAGCCACATAAAACCCAGAATGCCCTCTTACTCCGAGGAAAAAATAAGTAATTACACATTCACCTAGAGTCAGACTGGCATAATGCAACAAGCTACACTATTATTCCGACGTGATTGCTAAACGTGCTACATTTGAGGGTAGAGTCCAGGGCGTCGGATTTCGCTATACCGTCAAACAACTTGCCACAGGCTTTGATGTAATCGGCAACGTCAAAAACCTCCCCGAAGGCACCGTCGAACTCAATCTTATGGGAGAAGAGGATGAAGTGGCGGAGTTTCTCAACGAGATCGTCGAGGAAAGCACCCTATCTCACTACATCAAAACGATGCAGCTCGTAGAAATCCCGCTGCTCGAAAACGTCAAAGGCTTCACCATTTCAGCCTAACACTGGCACAGCATTGGAGCCGGCTTACCATCCCCAAGCAGTGGATGGTCAAATAGCCCGAAGGTGGATGGTCAAATAGCCCAGTGGCCGACATTATAATCAACTTGCCACCTACCACCCTCAATGGTAGATTTAAAGTACTAATGTAGCCTTAGGTTGATGCTTTTATTCAAAAACACTGTCACGTTCATGCTTGTGCTGCTGCTGGCTAATCCCGCCTGCTGCTGCTCATTCAGTGACTCCTGCACTTCCCAGCAAAAAACGGTTGCATCGTGTTGTTCATCATCAGTTGATCAAGATGAGAGCGGAAAAAACAAGGGAGATGATCACACCTGCATGTGTGCACAAAACAAGGATTACCCTGACTTTAAGTCCTTTCACTTCCAGGTAACTGATTATGCGTATAAGGCCAGCCCTCCTACTGCATTACTCAACACCAGTAATCATTGCTACACGCCCCCCCTGATACTGGCGACACCGATACACCCACCACCCGAGAATACCCTGCGTATTCTTTATTCGATCTTCCTACTTTGATTACGGAATAAGCTCACACCCAGGTGTGAGTCGAATGGCGTGAGCACTGCTCCATCGCCTAAGGAACCAGATACCAGGCAAGCTTGCCAACATCGACACGGCCCTATCTGAACCACGCAATAACAATACCATGCCCTGCCCATCAATCTAACAGATTAAACGGCGGCCAAAACAATCCAGCAACATCTTGTATGACTATCAAAAAATACATGCGACTTATCTCTGTTCTCGTCGCTATTTTAGCGGGTTGTCAGACATCTGACTCCCCAAAGCACCTGTCCTCATTGACCCACGAACTTTCCGAGTCGCAAAGCAAAGCGAGCAACTACCGCATCCCAGCCGATGCCAATGTCGAACAACTCGTATCTCAAGCCCTCAGCCACCATCCGTCACTCACCGCAGCACAGCACAAGATTGACCGTCTTCAAGCAAAGGTAGCGCAAGAGGGCGCACTGCCAGACCCTCGGGCACGGATCAGCGCGGGAAATCTCGCTGAGACTGCTGCAGGTCAAATCGACACCATGGCTGGCCTCGAACAACAAATCCCCTTCCCTGGCAAACGCAGGGCCATGGCGCTCACCGCCCAAAAAGAAAGCGATGCCGCTCGCTCCGAACTCAATAGCCTCAAGCTCCAGATCGCCGAGCGTGTGCGTTTTGCCTACTGGGATTACTACCTCGCCCATCAGAACCGACGCATCAGTCGGGAAAATCGTGAGATTCTACAAACCGTTCAGGAGGTCGTGCAAGCACGTGTCAAAGCAAACCAAGGCACGCAAGCCGACCTGCTAAGAATCGCCACAGAGATAAGTAAAATCGACCAGCAACTCATCACCGCAAAGCAACAGATCAATAGTCACAAATCCCGCTTGAACGCCTTGCTCAATCGCCCAACTGGATCGAGTTTGCCCCTGCCAAAACGCTCATCAACTCCCAGCTCGAGTAGTCTTAGCAAGCTCATCGCCAGAGCTGAATCCTCACACCCAAGTATCAAGGCCAACCAAAATCGCCTCGACGCATTCGAACACCGCCTTCAAAAAGCTCGCCTCGATGCCTACCCAGATTTCCTCATCGGCGCCCAGCACGCGTGGGTCTCAAACTCAGGACTCTCCCCCGTAGCCAATGGCGAAGATCAGACCATGTTCACTCTAGGTATTACTCTACCCATCTGGCAAAAACCGCGCCGCGCAAAAATTCGAGAAGCCCAGGCTGGCATCGCAGAAATGCAGGCCGGAGTGGCCCATTCACGTGCCGAGCTCAGACAACGTGTCGAGGATGCATGGTTCCGAGCCGAGGCTTCCCGTAAGATTATCAAGCTGTTCGATGAGCGCCTTCTCCCTGATGCCCGCCAAGCTCACGAATTATCCCTCCAATCCTATAGCGCCGGCGAACAATCCTTTGTCGACGTACTCGATACCTGGCGCCTGCTGCTCACCCTACAATTCCAGCAGGAAGGCAATCATGCCTCACTCGGAAAAGCATATGCCTCCCTGAAAAGTGCGGCCGCCATTCATTAAAAAACTCTATCCAACCATCCATTTCCCAGACTGCCATGAAAAACAATAAGATACTCCAAGCGCTCACTTTTCTGATTAAAAAACCAGGCGCAATTCTGATTCCCTTGATCCTTTTTTTTGCGGGTTGGTGGTTCGCTCTGCCATCAAAAAAACATGACCATGAAGGAACATCTAAGGCCGAAAACGCCGAGGTCTGGACCTGCTCCATGCACCCCCAAATCCGCCAACCCAACCCAGGCCTATGCCCGATCTGCAACATGGACCTCA
>Ga0115545_1000186_pt1 | contig 32263 bp, 29 predicted proteins | sample COGITO_mtgs_1003_FD_87188 | JGI IMG/M metagenome (GOLD analysis project Ga0115545, IMG submission 87188) | Pelagic marine microbial communities from North Sea - COGITO_mtgs_100330 | ecosystem: Environmental > Aquatic > Marine > Epipelagic | place: Germany:Helgoland, sampling site Kabeltonne...
AGATGCATCAGCTGCTGATGAATATTGGAATGCAAGCAATAACAAAGCTCTTAATTCTGGTAAAACAGGATATGATGATTTAGGTTTCTATAATACACAAGGGCAATGGTTCCAAACATTAGGAACTAAAATGCAAAAAGTATCTAACAAAATTCACCAAAAGACTCTTAGAGGTGGTGCTAATTTCTGTGTGATATCTCCTTCAGTAGCAACTATCATTGAATCAATCCCAGGATTTGCTTCAAACTCAGATGGTGATGCTTCAAAAGGAAAATTTGCATTCGGTATCCAGAAAATGGGACAAATGAACAGCAGATATGATGTTTACAAGAATCCATATATGACTGAAGGAACAATCCTTATGGGATATAGAGGTAACCAATTCCTAGAAACAGGAGCGGTATTTGCACCTTACATTCCATTGATTATGACTCCATTAGTATACGATCCAGACACTTTCACACCAAGAAAAGGTCTATTAACGCGTTATGCTAAGAAGATGATTAGACCAGAATTTTATGGAAGAGTATTTGTTAGCGGATTAGCGTCTGTATAAGATACACTCTTAATATAATTTCAATTAAGACCTGGCTTTTTAGTCAGGTCTTTTTTATTTCCATTTTATCTTTTAGTATTTATAATCAAAACTATGGCTGATTTCACCCTTTTAATAAGAGAACGTGTTTTACTTGAAGGTACCGAGAGAGGAACTGATTATAATCTTACAATAAACAACATTGAAAATATTGATAACAGGATAGTTACTATCCCTTCAGGCAGTGTAACTACTATTTTTAAATATAGTAATCTCCCAGGAGCAGGTACATTTACTTCAAGTAGTTTTAAATATGGTAGAATATCAAATTATTCAACAACCACACCAATAAATTTAAAAGTATCCTCTTCTTCTGAATTGTTAAATTTTTCATTAGCAGCTGGAGGAACATTTATGCTTTCTACAAGTGAAATAACAAGTAGTTTAACAAATACATTTACTTATGATAATATAGACTCAGTTTCAGTAGAACCATCTGGAAGTAATGCTAAAGTAGAGTATTTTATAGCAACCACTTAATTTAAAATATTATGAATATACCTATTTGGACAGGATCATCAACCTTTGCCGTGGGGCAAACCCCATTTGGTTTTTATGACCATCAATTAGACTTCCAAAGAGATGCGGATAAAGTAGCTGACTTTTGTGCTAGACGTTTAGGTTATCCTTTAGCTGATGTAGAATTACAATCAGGTTCATTTTATACTGCTTTTGAGGAAGCAATTACCATATATGGAAATGAATTATATGCTTATAAAGTAAGAGAAAATTATTTATCATTACAAGGAGCTTCATCTACTATTGATGCTAATCTCCAATTAATATCACCAAATTTAGCTAATGTTGTTAGAATTTCTGAACAATATGGTGTTGAAGCTGGAGTTGGAGGTAACGTGACTTGGTATTCAGGTTCTATAAATTTAACTTATGGAAAACAAGAATATGACATGAATGCTTGGGCAGCTGCTAATGCTGATTTAAAAGCAAATGATGGTATAGAAATTAAAAGGGTATTTTATGAATCACCTCCTGCTATTACAAGATATTTTGATCCATACGCAGGTACTGGAACAGGAATGATTGATTTATTAGATTCATTTGGTTGGGGTAGTTATTCACCTGCTATTAACTTCTTGTTAATGCCTATAAATTATGATTTACAAACAATACAAGCTATAGAATTTAATGATACAATTAGAAGATCAAATTATTCCTTTGAATTAGTAAATAACCAATTAAAAATATTCCCTATTCCAAATGGTAGTGTTCAAAAATTATTCTTTCAATATATAAAAAAATCAGAAAGGAATAACCCATACACAAATGGAAATGATATTATTACTAATGTTTCTGAAGTACCATTTGAAAATCCAAATTACAACACAATTAACTCAATTGGTAGACAATGGATATTTGAAATGACTTTAGCAATAGCTAAAGAAATGTTAGGATATGTTAGAGGTAAATACTCAACAGTTCCAATCCCTGATGCTGAAGTAACATTAAATCAACAAGATTTATTATCTTCAGCTACTGCTGATAGAGCAGCTTTAATAGAAAGATTAAGAAATTATTTTGATGAAACATCAAGAGATAAATTATTAGAAAGAAAATCATTAGAAGGAGATTATTTAGAAAAAGAATTAAATAAAGTTCCAAGAGTAATTTATATAGGATAATATGGCGTTATTTGGAGGTCAAAGAGATATAAGTCTATTTAGACATGTTAATAGAGAATTAATGGGTAACATTATTTCTCAGGAATGTGTTTACTATAAATTTAAATTAGATGAAACCAAAGTCAACATCTATGGAGAAGCTGCTGAATCCAAATATTATTTTAGGGGTGTTATACTCAGTTGTTTAGTTCAAAGATCACCACAATCCTACCCAGATGATGAATTTGGTGTACAATATTATCAAAACATTGATTTTCGTTTTTTACGTGATGATTTACTACAAAGAAATCTTGATTTTAATAAAGACTTTGATCAAGGAGATTATTTTGGAGCTGATTTAGTTCCTGAAGTAGGCGACATCATCTACTATTATGGTGGGTATTATGAAGTTGATGATATTGTAGCAAATCAATATTTTGTAGGCAAAGATCCTGATTATGATTACGCTGAAAATCCAATAAATCCAGGATTACAAAACTTTGGTAGTGATTTATCTATTATATGTAAAACTCATTACACCCCTGTTGATAAAGTACAATTAGAGAAAGGAAGAATAAATGGCTAAAAATTATAGAAAACCAGTACCTAAATCTCAAAAAGAGATATCAAAGGGATTACAAACACCCTATGATGCTAAAATGGGTAACCCTAATAATGCTAAGGAAGGTTCTCAATTTCCACCAACAAATGAAGCTAATGTTCCTTTCAATAGGTCAACTAAAATGTCTTTTAAAGATGATGAAACTAAACCATTTGTAGTTAGTATAAAAGATATTGATGAATCTATAATGTATTATTTTAATAATGTTATTAGACCTTATGTAATACAAAATGGAGAAAGAATAGCAGTTCCTATTATATATGGTTCACCTGAAAGATGGAAATCAGTTCAAAAAGATGGTTATTATAGAGATAAAAAAGGAGCTATAATGAATCCCATTTTAATGTTTAAAAGAGATTCAATTGAAAAAAACAGAACATTATCAAGAAAATTAGATGCAAACCATCCTAATTTATATACTTCTTGGCAAAAATCTTATAATACTAAAAATTTCTATAGTAATTTTAATTTATTAAACAATAGAATTCCTACTAAACAATTTATAGCTAATGTTGTTCCTGATTATGTTAATATAACCTATAGTTGTATAGTCCAAACCTACTATGTAGAACAATTAAATAAAATAGTTGAAGCAATAAATTATGCCTCTGATTCATATTGGGGTAACCCAGAAAGATTTAAATTTAGGGCTAGTATAGACAATTTTGCTATTGTAACTGAATTACAACAAAGTCAAGAAAGATTAGTTAGAAGTACATTTCAAATTAAAACATATGGGTATATAGTCCCTGATGTTGTTCAGAAAGATACTAAAGCTATAAAGAAATATAATGATAAATCCAAAGTAATTTTTCAAATAGAAACAACTTCAGATCCAAATAGATATGAAGCAAACCCAACTACTACAGATGATGGTAGAAGTAGGGATACTCAAGGAGGAGGAAGTGTAACTTTAACATCTCCACCTGTTTCTTTTCCATCATCACCAGCAACCCCTGCTTTAATTTCATTAAATGATTTACCAACATCTGATCCGGGTGTATCAGGTGTATTATGGAATAATGGAGGGGTTCCAACTATATCAACTGGGTAATATTTATAATAAAAAAATTAAATGGCAAATGTTAGATTTTTAGATCAGGTATCAGTAAGTGCTTTTGGAAATACAGGAGATGGGGGAGGTTCTTCTATTTCTTCTTCTTACGCTGAAACAGCATCATTTGCTCAAAGTGGAGATGGAAATTTTAGTGGTTCATTTTCAGGATCATTTCAAGGTGATGGTTCTAATTTAACAGGAATAGTAACAGATCCATTTCCTTATACAGGATCTGCTCTTATATCAGGGTCATTAAACTTAACAGGGTCATTAAGTGTAAATAGTGGAATAATAAATTTATCATCAACACCTACTTCCCCAGGTGTAAATTCACAAGTAAATATAGGTGCAGATTCTGATACATCTATTAAAGTTTTAAAAGTATATTCAAATGCGGGTTATGTAGAGATTGGTCCTCAAAATGCTAGTTTCTCCCATTTCTATACAGATAGAGCTAAATATTATTTCAATAAACCCCTTCAAGTAGCAGGTGAAGTAATGAGTCATACTGATCAAGATTTAGTATTAGGAAGTAGAGGAGGAACTAGTGATACAATTACCATAGGTACTAATGATATTATATTTGAACTAAATAATAATAATATATTCTACATGACCACAGGTAGTTCAGGTTTAGATTCAATATTAAGTGGTAGTGCAACATCAACAGCATCCTTTGGAACATATTTAGGTGATGGTTCACAATTAACAGGTATTTCAACTACACCATTTCCATTTTCAGGTTCAGCAGTAATAACAGGAAGTTTAGTAGTATCAGGGTCAAGCAAACCCCTAGAAGTAATTGGAAGTGGCTCAACAGTATTTAGTATACAAGGTAGTTTAGGAGAATTATTTGCTATAGATGATCAATTATCAGGTTCATTACTAGTTGTAAATAATATTTCAGGTTTACCTCAATTTGAAGTATTTTCAGATGGTAGAACTTTAATAGGAGCAGACCCTCGTTCATTATACACTACTGCGATTATAAATGCAACATCATTAGCTACCTCACAGTCTATATATTCACTAAGTACTAGCTCATATGACGGTGTATTCTTTGATTACACGGTAACATCCGCATCAAATGCACGAGCAGGAAACATAATGTCAATATGGAATGGAGGAAATTTAGTTTACACAGAAAATACTACAACCGATATAGGATCAACAACAGGAGTTACATTTAATGTAGAAATTTCACAATCACAAGCCCAACTTATTTCAGTAACAGATACTGAAGGATGGAAAATTAAAACAATTATAAGATCAATATAATGTTATGTCGTTACAAAGAGGACCAAAAATAGTAACTGAAGGGTTAATATTTTATGTAGATGCTGCTAATCCAAAATCATATGTAAGTGGTAGTACTACAACAAATAATCTAACTAACACAGATGAAATTGGAAATTTAATAAACAATACAGGTTTTTCCACAGACAATCAAGGAACTTGGGTATTTGATGGTGTTGATGATTATATAACATTTGGGGATCTAACATCCATAAATCCTGAATTAAATAGTTTTACTTGTAATATATTTTTTAAAATAGACCCTACTACCTTAACAACTAATGTGGTTTTAACTAAGGGAAGTAGTTCATCTAATTTAATTGGTTGGGCGATATTTTATGGAGATGTAAATGGAGTAATAGAAATTAGATGTAATGGGAATAATGGTTTAAGTCAAAGAGCTGGTCAATATATACCTATAAATGAAAACCAAATTTATATGGTTAGTTTAGTTATTAACCGAACTGATAACACAATAAAAGGTTATTTAAATGGTAGTAATAATAATTGGAATGATGGTAATTTTGCTGGAAGTTATACTACTAACTCTATTACAGGATTTGGTTCAATAATATCCCCAGATGACTTTTTTATTGGAAGAAGAAGTAATATTGGTGCTCCTTTACCTATGCTTGGTAACATTTATTTAGTTAATTGTTACAATAGGGCTTTATCAGAAGAAGAAATTTTACAAAACTATAATACATTAAAAGGGAGGTTTGGATTATGAGCGGACGAGTAGGACCATTACCACCTTCATTCAACAACATATATTCGTTTGCATTTGATGGAGTTGATGACCAAATTCTTACTTTATCAAGTTTTATAGCTACTGGAGAATTTACTCTTTCTTCATGGATGAAGCCAACAATTTTAAATAGCACTCAAAATATTTTAGGTAATGGTACAAGCTCTCAAAATTGGATAAACCCAAGTTCAGCAACAACTATAAGAGTAAAACCAGCTGGAACTTTATTGAATTTTTCTGAAACAGGTGGCAATAATTTAACTGTTGGTTCTTGGAACCATATTTTAATATATAGAAATTCAAGTAATGATATAGGAATTTTTGTAAATGGTGCAACTTTTGGAACTACTGCAAATAATTCTAATACATTAACCTTAGCAACAATAGGTAGGGGAGTTAATAGATGGTTTTCAGGCAATCTTGATGAAGTAGCATTTTTTAATAGTGATAAATCAAGTGATGTAGCTACAATTTATAACTCAGGAGTACCTTCAGATTTAACATTTTTAAATCCTTTTGCTTGGTACAGAATGGGAGAAAAGGCAACCTATGATGGTACAAATTGGACATTAGTTGATCAAGGCAGTGGTGGAAATAATGGAACTTCTGTTAACATGGATTTAATTGACAGAGTAGAAGATACACCTTAAAGGAAAAATTATGAGATTCGGACCATTACCACCAACTTTACTTTTAGATGATTATGGGTTAACTTAAACTTTAACATATTTATAATAAACATAGTAAAAAATATTTAACCTCTTTTTGGATAGTGAAAAAAAGATAACATGGCAAACGAATTTATAATAAAGAAAGGCTTAATCTCAAAAGCCAACTCAGTAGTATCAGGTTCTCTGATAGTAACAGAAGGAATCTCAGGTTCATTCTCAGGTTCATTCCAAGGTGATGGTTCACAATTAACAAATCTTCAAAGACCAATTTCAAGTTCTGTATCTACAAATGTTACTGCTAGTAATTCAAATTCAGGATATTATTTTAGAGCAGGTGGAAATGTAACTTGTTCTATTCAAACTAATGCTTCAGTACCCTGCAATGTAGGATCTGAATTTGAATTCTTCCAAACATCATCTGCAGGTAATATGTTGTTTTTAACAGGAAGTGGAGTAACATTAAATTCAAAAAGTGGAAATATAACTCTAACAGGACAATTCTCAGCAGCTACCCTTAAAAAAGTAGACAATGATGAATGGGACTTAATAGGAGATTTATCTTAAAAATATGGCTTTAGGTATAAAATTAGGAATTATAGCATCAACATTTCCTCAAACACCTTCATTCACCAACACATATTCTCTATCGATGGATGGTGTGGATGATACAGTTAACTTTCAAAATGAGTGGTTTGCTCCAAGTACACCATCTCAAACAACAGGTAACACAGTAGGAACTATTTCTTTTTGGGTAAAATTACCAACAAATATATCTTCAGGTGGTTTAATGGGTATGGTTAGTATTAATGTAGGTTCAAATAGTAAGCCATTAATTTGGCTTTTGTTTAATAGAAGTGCAAGTTCAACTGGGAGGTATATTAGAGCATATGTTAGTGGTGCAAATTCTACACAAACTGGGGTACTACAAAACCAACAGTTTTTTATTTATGATGATAGTAGTACTACTTACCCAAATTCAGGAATTACTTTTAGCGCTGATACTTGGTATCATATAGCAGTAGTACACGACAAAGACGCGACAAATAGATACAAAGCATATATAAACGGAAATGAATTTTTAATTCCTAACACAACAGGAACAGGTAGTAATGGAGAGAGAACAATTGGCGAAATGCCTTATAGCTTACCTTACAATCCAACTGCTTTTGGAATAACCCCTAATGTTGATTTAGGATTTTCAAGAACAAGTTCAAGTGGGGGGTTACAATATTTTGAAGGCAATCTTGATGAGGTGGCTTTTTGGAATAGTGCTTTAACCTCTGAAAACGTAACTTCAATTTACAATTCAGGAGTACCCAACGATTTAACAAGTTTAAATCCTGTTGCTTGGTACAGAAATGGCGATAACGGAACTTGGAAAAGCCCTCAATGGCTAATCCCTAATAATAGTAATGTTGCTAATTCAAGATTTTCAAATTATAGTTTTGAGTATGATGGAGTTGACGATTATGTACAAGCACCTTTAGATGGCACATCAACAGGTGGAATATTAGCTGCTTCAGATAGTGATGTAGAATTAACTATTTCTTTTTGGTTTAAATTAAATGCTGGTGCTAATCCCGCAGGAGTATTTCAATGGGCAAATTCGTTAAGTGATGGTACACCTTTTCTTCTGCTTCAACAGAACTTAATTCCAACAAATGTTAAATTTGTTATAGATGGGGGTTTTCGCACACCAATAAATGTAAATTTAAGTCAATGGTATAATATGACATTAACAAGAACGGCATCAGATAATACTTGGAGAGCTTATTTAGATGGTGTTGAGGTTATTAGTTATGATGATGGTGGTACAATTACTAATAGAGCATCAGCAACAGATATTTATTTAGGCAATGGGTATGGTGGTTATGCTCCCTGTAATATTGATGAGTTTGCAGTTTGGAATAGTGTACAAGATGTAGCTACTATTTACAATTCAGGAGTACCCACAGATATTTCTTCACTTTCCCCTGTTGGATATTGGAGAAGTGAAAATTCAACATTCTTAACTAATTGGACTGTTACAGATAATGGTAGTGGTGGTAATGATGGAACTTCTGCAAATATGACCATAGAGGATAGAGTAGGAGATGCACCAAATAGTTCAAATAATGCAGTTAGTTTTAATATGGATGAAGTTGACAGAGAAACAGATGTACCAACTTAAAAAAGGAAAATTATGAGATTCGGACCATTACCACCTTCATTTAACAACACCTATTCGTTAGCATTTGACGGGGTGGATGATTTTGTTAATTCAGGTGCTTCAACTTTAAGTGGTGAAACTGCTTTAAGTATTTCTGCTTGGGTTTATCCTACTTCTTATGGAGATGCTACTGCACCAAGTTTTGTTAGTACAGATGCAGCATCACCAAGAGCATTTTATTTAGGTTTATTTAATGGAACAAATTTTAGATTTAGTTTAAGTACAAACGGAACAGCTTTAACTTCTTTAGACACTGCTGCAGGTACAGTAGATTTAAATGTATGGCAACACATTTTAGTTACTTGGGATCAAGTTAATTTAAAACTTTATAAAAATGGGGTTTTATTAAAAACAGTAGCTACAACATTCGCAAGTAATGGAACTTTCACAACTACAAATGATTTATTAATAGGTGCAAGAAGGTCAAGTGCAGGATTTTTTGAAGGTAATATAGATGAGGTTGCAGTTTTTAATTCAGTAGTTGATATTGCTGATGTTTGGGATGGAACAGGTGAAGCAACAGATTTAAGTTCTATTAGTGGTTTAACTAATTGGTACAGAAATGGCGACAACGGAACTTTTAAAAGTCCCCAATGGCTAATCCCTAATAATGAGAATAAAACCAAATTTTCAAATTATAGTTTTGAATATGATGGGGTGGATGATTTTGTAAATATTTCAAATCCTATTCCTTTAGGATTAACATCTATTTCATTTTGGATGAAATCTACTCATTCTGGAAATGACAGTATAACAAGTGGTTTAGGTAATTTAAGTTTTATAGGAACAACTCCTTTAGTACGTCTATCGGGTTTAAATTATAGATACTTTGCAGACCAAGCTTCTAAATTTGATGGAGAATGGCATCATTGGTTTTTATTAATTGCTGGTTCTGGACAAAGTGATATAACTAACTCAAGATTATTTGTAGATGGTGTAGAAATATCAAGTGGAATAACTGTAAATTCTGTACCACCTTCTTCTTGGACAAATTCAGAAATAGGTAGGGGGTTTTATGGAAGTATAAATGCATCAATAGATGAGTTTGCAATATGGCAAAGTGATGAAACTGCAAACATTAGTACTATCTACAACTCAGGAGTACCCACAGATATTTCTTCACTTTCACCTGTTGGATATTGGAGAAGTGAACAAAGTAATTTTACAGATAATTGGTTAGTTGATAATTCAGCATTAAGTAACTATTCTACAAGGTCATTTGCTTTTGATGGGATAGACGATTACATACCTGTAAATGGTTCTATTATATCTTCGGCAGGGGATATGACTATTTCAAGTTGGGCAAATTTTTCAAGTTTAGCAGGGGTTCAAGGGATTTTTGATAGTGCTAATTTTTATAGGTCAGGTTTTAATGGTGGTTTTTCTTTTAGAACTATTGGCACAAATTTAGATGTTGCTTTTTCAAATGGAACTGTTTTTAGCTCTTATAGTGCAAGTACAGGGTTATCAACTTCTGGGGGTTGGTATCATTTAGCATTCACTTTTAATAATACAACAAAATTAGGAACATTTTATTTAAATGGTGTTGCATTTGATACATACACTTTTACAGGTTTTGACAATGCAGATTTAGTTAATGGTGGTGTAATTGGTAGAGCAGTAAGAATTAACTCATATTGTTTTACAGGTTTTTTAGACGAAATATCAATTTTTAATAGCATAGTAGATGTAGCTACTTTATACAATTCAGGAGAACCTGCAAGAATTGAGGGTGCAGTTGCACATTGGAGAATGGGCGAAGATGCAACATTTAATACTAATTGGAATGTACCTGACCAAGTTGGAAGTGCAACAGGAACAAGTGCAAATATGACAATAGCAGATTTAGAGGGTGATGCACCTAACTATACAGGTGGTGGATTATCAAATAATATGACCATAGAGGATAGAGTAGGAGATGCACCAAATAGCACAAGCAATGCTTTAAGCTACAATATGGATGAAGCAGATAGAGAAACAGATGTACCTTCATAAAATAGACATATATTTATAATAAAATGGAAAAAACAGTTTTATCAAAAGAAGAAATTACACAACTTTCTACGTTACAACAACAACAAGACAATTTAATAATCCAACTTGGTCAAATTGAATATCAAAAAAGTTTATTAGACCAACAAAAACAACAGATAAAAGAACAAATTAAATCTTTTGAAAACAACCAAATACAATTAGCTAAACAACTTGAAGAAAAATATGGTAAAGGAACAGTTAATTTAGAAAATGGTGAGTTTGTTAAATCCTAGTCGATTTTTAAAGGATTTTTTAGTATTTATAAACAAAATTAATTTATAAGAAATGGCAGAAGTATTATTATCCCCTGGAGTATTAGCTCGAGAAAATGACGATTCATTTTTACAAGCCCAACCTGTACAAGCAGGCGCGGCTATTGTAGGTCCTACAGTAAAAGGATCAGTTGGAATACCAACATTAGTTACTACTTATAGTCAATACCAAAATAAATTTGGGGCAGTAGTTGAAAGTGGAAGTGCTGAATACACTTATTTCACTTCAATTTCAGCTTACAATTATTTCCAACAAGGTGGAGATTCATTATTAGTAACAAGAGTAGTTAGTGGTTCTTACACTAGTGCTACTAGTTCAAATATAGCAAATAATGACCCAACTATTACAGAAACATTTGTATTAGAAACTTTATCAGAAGGAACAAATCAAAACAGTACTTCAACTTTAGGTTCAGCAGGACAATTAGCTGATGGTACTTCAGATAATATTAGATGGGAAATTGTTTCTCCAAACACTGCTTCTGGTACATTTAGTTTATTAATTAGAAGAGGTGATGACATTACAACTTCTAAAACTATATTAGAAACTTGGGGTAATATTTCATTAGACCCAAATGCAAATAATTACATTGAAAAAGTAATAGGTAACTCAAAACAAACAGTAACAAATGATGCTTCAACTGGAGAATATTATGTTAAAAACGATGGTACTTACAATACATTAAGTAATTATGTAAGAGTTAAATCTGTTGGTGCTAAAACATTAAATTATTTTGATAATGCAGGAAATGCTAAGGATGCTTATACAGGATCTATACCAGTTGCTGCTTCAGGAGCATTTGGTGATGCTGCAGGAGCTCCATTTGTAGGAATGGAAGCTAAATTTTATAGTAATATTGATAGTTCAAATTCCCAAGGGTTTGATAGTGATGCAATAGCAGATACAACAACAGTAGGTTCTTATTCAGTAGCTTTAAATTTGTTAGCTAATCAAGATTTATACCAATATAATTTAATATCAACTCCAGGTTTATATGATGCTGATTATTCTTCTTTGTTAACTTCAATGGTTGACACTGCTCAATCAAGAGGAGATAATTTAGCTATAATAGATTTAGTTAAATACGCAGCACCAACCATAACTTCAGTAACATCTCAAGCATCAGGAACTGATTCTTCATATGCAGCTACTTATTGGCCATGGTTACAAACAATTGATCCTGATTTAGGAGGTCAAGTTTGGGTACCAGCTTCAACAATGATTCCAGGAGTATATGCTTTTAATGATAGATCAGGAGAAGCATGGTTCGCACCTGCAGGTTTAAGTAGAGGTGGATTATCAACAGTATTAAGAGCTGAAAGAAACTTAACAAATGGAAACAGAAACACTTTATATCAAGCAGGTGTTAATCCAATAGCTACATTCCCTAACACAGGAGTAGTAGTATTCGGTCAGAAAACATTACAGAAAAAAGCAAGTGCTTTAGATAGAGTAAATGTTAGAAGATTGTTAATAGAATTAAAATCATATATTTCTCAAATAGCAGATAACTTAGTATTTGAACAAAATACAATAGCTACAAGAAACAATTTCTTAAGCCAAGTTAATCCATATTTAGAAAGTGTACAACAAAGACAAGGTTTATATGCCTTTAAAGTAGTAATGGATGACTCAAATAACACACCAGATGTTATTGATAGAAATGAGTTAGTAGGACAAATTTATATCCAACCAACTAAAACAGCAGAATTTATTTACTTAGATTTCAATGTTTTACCAACTGGAGCTACTTTCCCGGCATAAAAACATAAAAATTAGATATTTATAATTGAAAATAAACAATAAAAATGGCAGTATTAGATCCCAATGAAATATTTTTCACAGCGTTTGAACCTAAACAAGCTAATAGATTCATCCTTTATATGGATGGGATTCCAAGCTTTATGATTAAGGGTATAAGTGCAATAACATTACAACAAAACCCTGTTGTTTTAAATCACATTAACGTTGAAAGAAAAGTTAAAGGTAAATCAACATGGCAAAATGTTACAATGACATTATTTGATCCTATTACACCATCAGGTGCTCAAGCAGTAATGGAATGGGTAAGATTACATCATGAATCAGTTACAGGTAGAGATGGTTATTCTGATTTTTATAAAAAAGATTTAACAGTTAATGTTTTAGGTCCTGTAGGAGATATAGTTTCAGAGTGGGTTTTAAAAGGATCATTTGTTGTTAATACTAATTTTGGTGAATACAGTTGGGATACAGTTGATTCAGCAATTCAATTATCAGTTGAATTATCTATTGATTATGCGGTATTAAATTTCTAATACTTTTCTACATATTTTTTAAATAGAGCTTGGCTATGTCAAGCTCTTTTTTTATATTGGTATTTATAATAAATTAAGTTATACCAAATAAAAGATTATGAGTGAATTTAAATTCCCAACTGAAGAAGTTGAATTACCATCAAAAGGATTAATTTATCCTAAAGACAATCCCTTATCAAGTGGAAAAATAGAAATGAAATACATGACCGCTAAGGAAGAAGATATTTTAACAAATGAAAATCTAATTAAAAATGGCACTGTTTTAGATAAATTACTTCAAGCTGTAATAGTTAGTGATATTAATTTTAACGATTTAATTATAGGAGATAAAAATGCTATTTTAATTGCAGCACGTATCTTAGGGTATGGGAAAGACTACACATTTGAATATAATAATGAGCAAGTAACAATTGATCTCTCAGACTTACAATTAAAATATTTAGAAGAAGGTGTAATTGAAAAGGGTGTTAACTTATTTGCTTTTAAACTTCCACACTCAGGAATTGATATAACATATAAAATATTAACTCAAGGAGATGATAATAAAATTAAACAAGAATTAAAAGGAATTAAAAAAATTCATAAAACATCTTCCCCAGAATTGTCAACAAGACTTAAACATATTATTACTTCAGTAGATGGAAATGATGATCAAAAATCAATTAGGGAGTTTGTTGACAAATACATGTTGGCTCGAGATTCTAGAGCTTTAAGAGAACATATTAAATTAACCCAACCAGACATTAATTTAACTTTTAGTTATACTAATGAAAGAGGTGATGAGGAGGACGCCAACATGCCTATGACTGCCGGGTTTTTTTGGCCTGACGTCACAGTATAGAGTTACTTTATTTCAACAAATTTATGAGATTATATTTTATGGTGGAGGAGGATATGATTTCCATACCGTATACAATTTTCCTATTTGGTTAAGAAGATTAACTCACACTCAAATAGCTAGTAGTAAACAGGCAGAAGCCGATGCTTATAAAAAATCTACATCTTCCTCTGATTCAGTTGATATAGGAAGTAAAAATATTCCTGAGCATATAAAACAAGCTATAAAAAGTACTCCAGTTAAAGCACCTTCATATGTAACAAAGTCTACTAAAAAATAGTTTAATTAATATTTATACCCAAATATTAGACTAATGGCTAACGGTAATACTAAAAAAAATATTAATGATACTAAGCAAGCAATGGATGATTTATTGTTTGCTACTCGAGATTTTACTGATGAAGTCCAAAAATCAGCCAAAGAAGTTTTTGGTATAGGTACTCAAGCTAGAGCAGCTACAAAAGCTTTTAGAGATATAGCTAATATTACAAGAGAAATAGATACAGACATAAATGATATTTTAGATGGAACTAAATCTATAGAAGATTTAACAAAATCTCAATTAAAATTAGACCAAAAAAAGAAAAATCTTACTACTGAATACAGACAAGCCTTAGGTATAATCTTAAAAGACAACCAAAATATTGAGGCAGTACTAAAGGGTCAAATGACATCTAGGGAAGCAGCAATTAAAACTGGAAAGGCCTACTCAACACAGGAACTCATATTACTTGACTTATATGAAGAACAATTTATTGCTTTACAAGATGTAGATAAAGAAATGGCTCAAATTGTCAAAAAGGCAGAAGATATTGAATCCAATATGGGGAATATGGGTACTAGTTTAAAAGGATTAGGAGGAATCTTAAAGAAAGTAGGACTTGGTGATTTAGGTGATAAAATGGGTATAGATGATGCTGTTGCTAGTGGGAGAAAATTATCCGCCAGTTTAGGGGGGACAGGAAAAAAAGGACAAGTTGCAGCCCATATGATGGGAAAAATAGGAGCTAATTTATCTAAAGCTTTTGGCCCTGCTGCATTAATAGCAATGGCTATAGAACAGATAGTTAAAGCTTTTAAACAATTAGACCAACTTTCAGGTGAAGTAGCTAAAAGTATGGGAGTATCAGCAGCTGAAGGAGAATCTTTAGTTAAAAGTATGAATCAAGCTGCTAATTCTACAGGAGAATTAGATGTTTCTACTAAAGATTTAGTAAAAGCTCAAATGGAAATGAATCAAATGTTAGGTACTAGTGTTAAATTCTCAGCTGAAATGGCGGAAGAATTTTCATTAATTCAACAAAGAACTGGTTTATCTACTGAAGCAATGTCTTTCTTTGCAAAAGAATCATTAAGAGCAGGAACTTCAATGAAAGACCAACTTCAAATCGTATCTAAAGTTACTGAGGAAATGGTTGGCCAAACAGGTATAAATTTAAGTTTAAAAGAAATTCAAGAAGGAGTAGCTTCAGCTTCTAAAGCTACTTTTTTAGCTACTAAAGGAGGAGTTGAAGAATTAACTAAAGCAGTTTTTAAAGCTAGACAATTCGGTATAACAATGAGTCAGTTAGATAGTACTGCCTCTTCTTTACTTGATTTTGAATCTTCTATAGCTGCAGAATTAGAAGCAGAATTATTATTAGGGAAAGATTTAAACTTAGAAAAAGCAAGACAAGCCGCTTTAGATAATAATATGGCTACACTATCTGAAGAAATTGCCAAAAATGTAGGTTCAGCAGCTGAATTTCAAGAAATGAATAGAATTCAACAAGAAGCAATAGCTAAATCAGTTGGAATGCAAAGAGAAGATTTAGCCGGTATGCTCTTAGAACAAGAAACACTAGCTAAAATAAAAGATTCAGATTATAAAAGCATGTCTAAAGCCCAAGAAGAAATTAATAGGATGATGGATGAAGGATATACAATTGAACAAGCTAGGCAAGAGTTAGTAGCCAATCATGTTGATGATACTTTAACTGCTCAATTACTTTCTCAAACTAGAGCAGAAAAAATGGGTAAATTTCAAGAAAAAATGGGAGATTTATTTATGCTATTAGCTGAAGCTTTTACTCCTATGATAGATGAATTAATGACAATGATGCCTGGTTTATTAAAAGGTTTACAACCTATTTTTAAAATATTAGGGTTTGTACTAACAATATCGATGAAAATTCAAATGGTATTTGGTGGACTTACAGTTGCTATCGAAATTATCTCAGGCTTATTAGAAGGTTTAGGGAATTTTTTCACACCCATATTAGAATTACTTCAAAAAATGAAAAAGGCTTTTGATGGAGATGATGGTTTATTAGGTGCTGTAAACGTATTTAAGGATAATATTGTAGGTACATGGATGAAAATGGGTGTGGCATTTGTAGATTTTGTACTTACTCCTGTAAAAGTTATGTTAGGGTATTTAGCTAGAATAGGTGACTTTGTTGGAAGTTTATTCAAATCAGATTTTGGTTTTTCAGATATGGTATCATCTATTCCAACCTTATCATCATTTACTCAAGATGCTCCTGTAGAAATGGCAACAGGTGGTATAGTAACAGGACCAACAAATGCTATAATAGGTGAAGGTGGAGAACCAGAAGCAGTAGTTCCATTAAGTAAAGCTAATTCAGTAGGATTTGGTGGAAACTCTGAAACAAATTCATTATTAAAAGAATTAATAAGTGCGGTTAAAGCAGGAGGTACTGTTACTTTAGATGGACAAAAAGTAGGGCAAGCATTATCAATTTCAAATTACTCAACTCAATAATATTTATAATAAACATTAAAAAACAAAAAACATGGGATTACTAGATAAATTAACAGCGGGAGCAGGATCACCTTTATCACAAGGAAATGGCTCAACACCTTCTACACCAGTAGGTGCAACTGATCAATCAAAATTACAGGATACATATTCTATAAATGGAATACCAAATGTACCAAATAAACCACAACCATCTGTATTAGATTTAGATGGAGTAGTACCTGCAAATAATTACAGAGACAATACACCTGAGGGCGCTTCATTTTAATGGGATTATTAGAACTAAAAACAGACCTAAAATCATTAAAATTTGGGGTACCTCCTGCTTCTGATAGACCAGGAAATGGAAATAGTGGACAACCTTATATAAAGGACCCTATTGACAGAAATATAGTACCCCAATCTGAAGATTTTCTATTAAGAGGAGGATTAAATGCTCCTCTTGATGCGGCTACTGATGTAGTAAGGTTAACAAAGTTTTTTGGAGATCTAAAATCACCAAGAGGTGTTTTATTTGTAGCTAAAGAAAATCTTCTTTCAAGAATAGGAGCTGCTACTCAAGCAAGTGGAAACCAATCTACAAATAATAGTTGGAAAAATTCACCATTAAATGAAGGTCTTTATACTCCTTTATCTACAATAGCCCAAGCAGGGGTAGGATTCACAGGAGCTCATTTATTTAAACAAGGTTTAAATCCCTTAGCAGGTGTTAGAACATATACTGATGTTAAAACTAAAGTTATAGGTGAGGAAGATGGAACAGGAAATAGACTAGTTAATTTATACCAAACTAAAATTAATAATTTAGCAGACGATAATGTCAATATCCTTTCATACTCTGGAGGTCCTAATTCTGATTTAGGAATAGGTAAAACAGATATTAAATTTGCTTCTTTTGACCAAAGAACAGGTATAAATTCAGGTAAAAACTTTTCAGTATATCAAATAGGACTAAAAAATTCAGGCACAGATAGAACAACCTTACCCCAATTTTACAGTCCTTTAACTAACATAGGAGTTTCAACCTCATATGAAACTTTATCTCCAACATTTCCCCCTCGTTTATTTGAAGGTTTAAATAATGATAATGATGGTAAATTTGGTAGAGATTTTATAACTAGTGTTTATAAACCAAATCCTAATAATCAAGAAGGTCAATCATTAAAAAACTCAGATAGAGTAAATGATAATAATACTTTAACGTGGAATCAAAATAGAATTGATCAACAAACTAATGAAAACGATTCTAAAAATTCAACAGCTATTATAAAAGAAGACTTTAGAAAACCTTTAATTGATAATTCAGTAGATCCAAATTTCTCTACTATAATGTCAATATCTCCTTCTTATAAACCTAAAGAAGGAAAAACTAAAGCAATTGATGGAGTAAATGGTTCAAGAATCAGTATGACTTCCCCTGGTCAAAAAGGAAATATAATTAGTTATACAGCAGGAAAAATAGTTAATGGTAGAGTTTCAACTGTAGATAAAATAAATGCCCAACCTATTTACCAAAGTAAAATTCCTATAGCTGACAATAATAGTAATGATTTAGTAAAGTTTAGAATAGCTGCTATAAATGAAACTAACCCACAAGAAAAAGAATATATTCAATTTAGAGCTTATATTGATAATTTTAGTGATGCCTATAGTGCAAATTGGAATGAAGAAAAATATTTAGGGAGAGGTGAAAGTTTTTGGAAATATGGAGGGTTTGCTAGATCAATTTCTTTAGGATTTACTGTAGCAGCACAATCCAAACCTGAATTAATAGCACAATATAAAAAATTAAATTTTTTAGCTTCTAATTTAGCCCCTACATACAGCCCCTCAGGTTATATGGGTGGTCCTTTAGTTCAATTAACTCTAGGAGGATGGTGTTATGAACTTCCTGGATTTATATCCAGTATGACTTTAGATGTTCCACAAGAATCTCCTTGGGAAATAGGAATTAATGATGGAGGTGGGTTTGACCCAACAGTTAAAGAAATGCCTCATATTGTTAAAGTAACTGGATTTAGCTTTACACCAATCCATACATTTAGACCTGAAAAACAAAATAATTTATATGGTGGAAAAAATGGAGTAGTTTCTAAGTATGGTCCTGAAAGATTTATTGCTTTAAAAGCCACAGACTCTAATTATGATGATCCAATAAAAATTAATGAATAGATATAGTAAAATACCAACAACAATAGCTCCAGATGGTGAACAGATATATAAAACTGTTCGTTACCCTGAAATACCAAGATCATTTAACGATATATATGTTTATACCACTATTGGGGATAGATTTGATACTTTAGCTCAACAATATTATAATGATTCATCTTTATGGTGGATAATTTCTAATGCTAATGGTGCCCTAAATCAAAATTCTTTAACCCCCACAGTAGGAACCCAATTAAGAATCCCTTCAAACCCCACACCAACAATAGCAGCTTATAATAAATTAAACCAATAGAGTTATGGCCATAATAGGAGAACCTTTTAAAAATTATGTCGCTGAACAAATCAACAAAAGGCAAGAAATATATGGAAGTGGTACAAATTCCACCTCTAGAACCCCGGAACAAATTCAATACTTAAATTCAAGAAATGCTTGGGCAAAATTAGCCTCTTCAGTTTATATAGACCCTGAAGAAAAAGGAGAAAAAAGATTACAAGAGATAAATTTACCTTATGATTTTAAAGGCACAACTTTAGCTAGAGAATATATTTTATTTAATGGAATAGGTAGAAAAGGAGATAGAGCTGGGATTGTTTCTCCTAATAACCCAAATGGTGCTTATGGAATAGGAGGAACTGAATTCGGGTATTCACCAATGCCCGGAATAATAGATGCTAACATTGAATCTTTAAATAGAGGTTCTATAAAAAAATCTACAATAAACATTAAAGCTAATAACAGACAACAGTTTGATATAATAGATGTTTTATACTTAAGATTAGGTTATACTGTAATGCTAGAATGGGGAAATGATAAATATTTTGATAATAATAACCAATATCAAACTATGGAAGAAACTTTAATAGAAAGTGATTTTCTTTTTAGTTCTGCTGCTTCTTCAAGAAGATCTCCTATAACTATATCACAATTATTAAATAAAATTGAGAATAAGAGAAAAACTTCTAATGGTAATTATGACGCTATAATAGGTACAGTTATTAATTTTACCTGGACTTTAGAATCAGATTTATCATATAGTATAAAATTAGATATAATAAGTAAAGGAGATGTTATTGAATCTTTAACTACTAATCAAATTAATGCTACATTCTCCCCTTTTTACAACAGTAATATTACAGGCATACAACAAAAGTTAAAAAACATAGTCTCCCAAGCTCCTTCAGTTACAGGATCATTAGCTTCAGGAAATCCTACTCAACAATTAGCTGCAAATTTAATAAAAGGTTTTACAGGACAACATAATAATAGATGGAGTAGATTTGATCTTGAAACTGACTATTGGTTAAAAGTTAATAATAAATCCACTACTACTCAACAATTTAAAAATTTAGGTACAGATAATATAAAGGTAATTGATCCTTTAAATAAAGGATTTATTTTTGGAAAATGTTTAAACAGATTACCTAATTTTAAAGGCCTATCAGTTGAATTTTCTAATGATAAAGTTGATTATATTATAACAACAATGAATGGAGGGGAAAAATATATTAGATTAGGGGCTTTTTTAAAATTTTTCGAAAGTAACCTAATCCCCGTAGCCAATGGAGAATCTATAATTAAAATAGATACAGATGTCAAAACCAACATATGTTATACTATTAATAATCAAACCCTTTCATTAGACCCTAGAGTTTGTATTATTAAAAATAGTAATTTTTTATATGAAGGGGATAAGCCTTCAAAAATATTTCAAGGTTTAGAACAATTTCATAAATATTCTTCTAGTGATAAAAATGTTAAATGGGGACAGACCATGAATATTTACATCAATAATTCTTATATAAGAGATACATTATTTGGTTCATTACGAAATAAAACAGGCAAAATCAACTTATACTCATTATTAAACAAACTTCTAACAGATATTAATTTATCATTAGGGAGCGTTAATCAATTAGAAGCAGTTGTTGAAGAAGAAACAAACCAAATCAAAATAATTGATAACTCAACTATCCCTCAAATAGAAAAATTATTTAATTATTTAGGAATTGAAGATGATGTTGATTATACTTTTGAAGTATATGGGTATAATGGGACTAAATCTAATTTTGTTAAAAATGCAGGAATTCAAACTTCAATAACTAAGGAGTATGCTTCTATGATTACTATTGGAGCTACTAGAGAAGGATATGTTCCTGGAGAGGAATCAACAGCATTTTCTAAATGGAACTCAGGAATAATTGATAGGTTTAAAGCAGAATTAGAAGACCCTGAAGTTTTAAACAACAACATCAATGATGATGATTTTATAAAAAAATATAAAGATATTATAGCATCATATGCCCAATTCCTTACCTCAGAATATGGGGTTATAGGCTTAGGTCCAAAAGCAGTTGAAAATGTAAAGGATAATAAATTTATTCCTGATACTATTACTTTTAATAAAGATACTATTAAAGGATATAATGAATATTTACATGCCTCTGCTTCTTTAGGAAAAGATTTAGGGTCTAATCAAACAGGTTTTATACCTTTTAACCTCCAATTAGATATAGATGGTTTATCTGGAATAAGAATTTATCAAAAATTAAATGTAGATACTAATTTTTTACCCTCTAACTATCCTAATACTTTAGATTTTGTAGTTACTAAGGTAAATCATTTAATTAAAGATAATTACTGGCAAACTTCATTAGATACTATGGCCATCGCTATTAGTGCCCCTGTAATAGAAGTTCCAAAAAATTCAAGAAAATCTAGACCTTTTATTAGATCAGGTGCCTCAACAAATGGTCCAAATGCTAATAAATTAAGAACTACTCTAGATGAGTTAGGGTATACTGAAAAAGGAGCTGAAATTGATAATGGCGGAGATATTTCTTCCTCATTAGAAAAAGCAGCAAGTTCTTTATTTAGAAAGATTAAAGAATTATATCCTACTTATAGTATAAGAGTAACAGGAGGAAATGATGCATATCATCAAAATTTATCTTACAATAGCAGACATAAATCAGGAAGAGGACTTGATTTTGTTGTTACACCTAGTAATGAAGAAGCTTTAGATAATATAGTTAAAATTCTTAAAGGCTTTGCAGCAGGAAGTGGTTACCCAAATTTTAGATTTATTGATGAATATAGAAGACTAACCTCAGCAGGAACTGCTAACCATTTCCATATATCATGGGGGAGTGGAACTGAAGCTAAAAATACAATAGAAAAAGCTAAAAAAGAAGCAGACCAAAATAAATTTCCTATTTATAATATAACTTAATATGGCCCGGTATTATCCTAAATCTCAATTACAAATTAATCTGTTCACAAATGGAGGGGAATATATTATAGAACAAACAGGTCAAAGTTACCAAGGAGCATACTACAAAACATCTACAAATGAATATTTTGCAGGGAATACTCCTGAAAGTGGAGATAATAGAAAATTAATACCTACTGAATTTTTTGAAGGAAATATCTTAGGAGTAGACTCACCCCTAGAATCTAGTAATAAATTATTATATGTAGAGGGATATGATGGAGATTTACCTTTTGTTACCCCTAATAGTTCTATTAATAATGGTTTATATAATTTATTAACATTAGGCCCCTCATTACCTCCAGTTAAATCAACACCTTTATTTTTATCCCCTTTACCAACATCAAATGATTATAAAATTGGTGAATTTCAAAGATATTTTTTAAAAAGAACAAATAACTTACTATACCTTGAAATTGATTTTTCTCAATTCCAACAATATGTAAATCAAGATCCCCTAGTTACCTTTAATTTGTATAATCCAATTTCCTTACCTTGGAACCTAACAGGGGATGAAAAACAAGTATACCAATCAAATAAAAATATAGTTGAACTAGTTGAAAGAGAAAATAATTGGTATGGGTTTACTTCATACTTTCAAAAAGATTTTTCTAAATATTATTTGGCTTCATAAAATATTGATGTTATATTTAGCCATATGTTTTGGTTAATAGAAGCAAAAAGACAATTAAACGAGTTTAATAAAAAGGGTTATAAGGAAGCTTATATAGAAGTTATACCATATTCTTACAAAACTCACCCTGCAATTACTAATGTTAGTTTAGTTTATATTAGACCATTTGAAGCAACTAAAGGATATATGTTAACTATAAACCATAGTGAAGCTATGGCGTTAAACAACGAGTATATTGAAGAATTAATTAGTAAATTTGATAAGTTATACGTTTGGGATAAGAAGGAATTTATTCATTTTTACTGGAGAAGTAATGAAGTAATTGATTTATCTTTAGCAGTTCCTAATTATGAAAAAGAAACAACTAAAACCCATAGGTTATTTAACAATTACAAAAGATACAAAGATAAATTAGATATTAATAGAATTATTCCTATAGTTAAACATTATGAAGCTTGTGAAAAAAATTACAACAATTTAAAACAGTACAAAAATGAACCCGTCAACAAATTTTACAACCAATCAGTACCATTGGTATTCAAATTTATCGAAAAAAATGGTATACGAGTGGATTCCCAAATCTTCGAAGACTACTTCGACCATAATAGCAAGGATAGAGTCTACACACAATATAATCTCAGAACAACAACAACAAGACCCTCCAACAGATTTGGAGGAGTAAATTTTGCAGCATTAAATAAAGAAAATGGATGTAGGAAAGCTTTTATACCAGATAATGATAGATTTGTTGAAATTGATATTTCTGCTTATCATCCTAGTCTTGCCGCTCATCTTGTTGATTATAAATTTAATACTGATGACATTCATAAGTCCTTTGCTGAAATGTATGGAGTGGATTATAAAAAATCTAAAGAGCTTACTTTCAAACAGCTTTATGGCGGTGTTTTTAAGCAGTACCGCCATTTGGAGTATTTTCAAAAAATACAAAAATATGTAGATGATTTATGGGAAAAATTTAATACTGATGGTTATGTTGAATGTCTTATTTCTAAACATAGATTTGAAAAAGATAAATTAGATAACATGAATCCACAAAAACTATTTAATTATCTCCTTCAAAATTTGGAGACGTCACTTAATGTTCTTATGTTAAAACATATAATAAAAAGAATAATATTTAAAAAAACTAAATTAGTATTATACACATATGATGCTTTTTTATTTGATTTAGCAGATGATGAAGAATATTTAATAAAAGATATAATAAAAATATTTAATAGATATAATTGCAAAGTAAAATTAAAATATGGAACAAACTACGATTTTGAATAACATAGATAGTATTTATAGGGTGAACTACGATTTTGAAAATCCCCAAAACATTAAAGACTTGAATAACAAATTATTTTGCACTTTTACTACATTAGAGGGGATGGAAGAGCTTATTAAAAATCTTACTTCCCAATACAATATTATGTATAACAAAATCTTTGCTTTATATATTAAAAGCAATGATGAATATGTTATAACATATAATGTTGACCAAGGTAATGTTACTTCAATTCCAGAAAACACCATTTTAGTCCATAGAAAAAAAGAAACAAATACGTTATACACCATAAATTCACTGAATGAACTTATTAAAAATCTAAACGGTGGGGTTGTCGATACAAAATTCCCTATAGATTGGCAACACTACAAAAATTGTATTTTACTGACTCAACATGGGGAGTTAAAGCAGTTAAATACCAAGATTCACAAAATAATTGAGCTTTAGTTTGGCTTACTTATTTATTCTTACTATATTTAATCATAATTAAAAAAACACACTAAATGGATTTAAACGCTATTAAGTCGAGATTGAACACCTTAAATAAACAGTCCAACTCGCAAAACAAAGAAAAAAAGGATTACACCTTAATTTATTGGAAACCGAAACAAGAAGGAAAATATCAAATTAGATTTGTTCCTTCTCAACATAAAGTCACAAATGACCCATTTCATGAGGTTATGATGCATTATGGAGTAGGAAAATTTCCTATTATGGCTCTAACTAATTGGGGAGAAGATGACCCAATAGTTGATTTTACAGCTAAACTTAGAAAAACAAGTGACCCTGATAACTGGAGATTAGCAAAAAAATTATCACCTAAAATGAGAGTATTTGCTCCTGTAATTGTTAGAGGTGAAGAAGATAAAGGAGTTAGACTATTTGAATTTAGTAAAACACTTTATATGGAATTGTTATCAATTGCTGATGATGAAGATTATGGTGACTTTACAGATGTAGCAGCTGGATTTGATTTTGTAGTTAACGCTACTAAAGTTGTAGACAGACCGGGTTTTTCATTAAGTTTAAGACCTAAACCAAAACAAACACCATTAAATGAAGATGCTAAAGTTGCTAAAGAATGGTTAACTAATCAACCTTCACTATTAGAAGAAAGATTTAAATACACTTATGATAAATTAAAAGAGGAATTACAAAAATTCATTTCAGAAGAAGAAGATGAAAATGAAGATAGCATCACATCTGAACCACCTGTAAGCTTTGATAATGATAGTAAATCAGATAATAATTTTACAATTAAAGACCAAGGAAAAAAATCAATATCTAAATCAACAGAATTTGATACAATGTTTAAGGATGATGATGATGATTTACCATTTTAAATAAAATTATATGCCAAGAAAAAAATCACTACAGGAGGCAGTCTCCAAAGAAATAAAATCAAAATTTGACTTAAGTTCCTTTAAAGAAAAAAAGGGACTTAAGCAAAATGTAAAGTTTAAAGAACAAGAATGGATTCCACTTTCTAAAGCATTCCAAGACGTTACATCAATACCCGGCATACCAATGGGACATATTGTTTTACTTAGAGGTCATTCAGATACAGGTAAAACAACTGCTTTATTAGAAGCAGCAGTTTCAGCACAAAAAAGAAAAATATTGCCTGTTTTTATTATTACTGAAATGAAATGGAATTGGGAACATGCTCAACAAATGGGTCTCCAAGTAGATGAAGTTGTTGATCAAGATACAGGTGAAATTGTAAATTATGAAGGTAATTTTATTTATGTTGATAGAGAAAGTATAAATACAATTGAGGATGTAGCTGTATTCATTTTAGATTTAATTGATGAACAAAAAAGAGGTAATTTACCATATGATTTATTATTTTTATGGGATTCAATAGGATCAGTACCTTGTGAAATGTCCGTTAAATCAAATAAAAACAATAATGAATGGAATGCAGGTGCAATGTCAACCCAATTTGGAAATAATGTTAATCAAAGAATTACATTATCTAGAAAGGAATCATCTAAACATACAAATACTTTAGTTTGTATTAATAAAGTATGGACAGCAAAAGCAGAATCACCTATGGGTAAACCAAAATTAATGAATAAGGGTGGATTCGCTATGTGGTTTGATTCAACATTTGTAGTTACATTTGGTAATATTTCAAATGCCGGAACATCTAAAATTAAAGCAATTAAAGATGGTAAGCAAGTAGAATTTGCTAAACGTGTTAATTTACAAATTGATAAAAATCATATTAATGGAGTTACTACAAGAGGTAGAATAGTTATGACACCCCATGGGTTTATTAATGATACTGATAAGGAACTTAAAGAATATAAAACAGATAATGCTGCCGCTTGGAAAAGTATCTTAGGAGGTACTGATTTCCAAATTGTTGAAGAAGATCATGAGTATAATGATATAACTTCATACACCGAAGAACCAGAATAGAATTATGAGAAAAAAAGAACTACTAGCAATCTTGAATGATACTCAAGATAATGATACAGGTATGCCTAAAGGGGATCGAATATTATTAATTGATGGGTTAAATTTGTTTTTTAGAAACTTTGCCATGTTACAAATGGTTAACCCAAAAGGAGTACATATTGGTGGATTAGGTGGTTTTTTTAGATCTTTAGGAGCATTAATTAGACAAATCCAACCTCATCAAGTATATGTAGTATTTGATGGGGCGGGTTCTTCAATGAATAGAAAAAATCTTGTCCCTGAATATAAATCAGGTAGAGAAACTCAACGAATTACTAATTGGGAGGTATTTGATAATTTGGATGAAGAGCATGATTCTAAAATAGACCAAATAGTAAGAATTATACAATATTTAAAAACCCTACCTGTTAAAACAGTATCAATAGATAAAGTAGAAGCAGATGATATCATCGCGTATTTAAGTCATAAAGCGTTAAAACAACAAGGTGATAAGGCTTTTATAATATCTAGTGATAAGGATTTTTTACAATTGGTAAACGACAGAGTGGTTGTTTATAGACCTATAGAAAAGAAATTTTATACAAATGAATCTTTTAAGGAGAAATATAATATGCCTTCTGAAAATTTTATTATTTATAAAACACTTATGGGTGATAGTTCTGATAAAATAAAAGGAATAAAAGGTTTAGGTGAAAAGAAATTATTTAAACTATTCCCAGAATTGAGTAAATGGGAAGTTTCATGGAAAGATATTTTAGATATTTGTGAAAGAAAATACAAAGACCATATTATATATGCTAGGATAATTCAAGAAGTAAATGAATTAGAAAAGAATTACAAAATAATGGATTTAAGTAATCCAATGATGAGTAAAGATGATAAAGAATATTTAGATGGGTTTGTAAACTCCAAAGAATTAACTTATAATCCGAAGTTGTTTACAGACTTATATAATGAAGATGAATTAGGGGGTATGATTAGAAATTTAGATTTCTGGTTAAGAGAAAATTTTTTAAAATTAGTTTCAAAAAAATAAAGTTATGACATTAAAATCAATAGAAGAATATGGTCCGGGATTTCAAATTAAAGTTTTATCTTCACTTTTAACCCATAAAGAGTTTTTAACAAACATTTATGATATTTTAAATGAAGATGATTTTAGTAATGAGGCGCATAAATGGATTATAAAAGAAATATTAAAGTATTATGATAAGTATCATACAACACCTTCACTTGATATTTTAAAAGTAGAAGTTAAAAAAATTGAAAATGAAGTTTTACAATTATCAATTAAAGAACAACTTAGAGAAGCATATATCACTAGCGATGATGATTTAAAATATGTACAAGAAGAATTCTCAGCATTTTGTAAAAACCAACAATTAAAACAAGCATTATTATCTTCAGTTGATTTATTAAAAGCAGGAGATTATGATTCAATTAAATTTATGATTGAAAATGCTTTAAAAGCAGGACAAGATAAAAATTTAGGACATGAATATAATTTAGACATTGAAACCCGATATAGGGAAAATAATAGAAAATGTATCCCAACACCATGGAAAAGATTAAATGACTTGCTTCAAGGTGGATTAGGAGGTGGGGATTTCGGTCTAGTATTTGGTAATCCAGGAGGAGGTAAATCTTGGACATTAGTTGCTTTAGGAGGTCATGCTGTTAGATTAGGATATAATGTTTTACATTACACTTTAGAATTAGGTGAGGATTATGTTGGATTAAGATATGATGCCTTTTTTACTCAAATTCCAGTAGACCACTTAACTAAAAATAAAGAAAAAGTTGAAAGTATAGTTCCTCAAATTCCTGGAAAATTAGTAATAAAAGAATTTCCAACTGGAAGGGCTAGTATTAACACAATAGAATCTCATATTAGAAAATGTACAGACCATGATATCAAGCCCGATTTAATTTTAATAGATTATGTTGATTTACTTTCTTCTAAAAGAAAGAATGTTGATCGTAAGTATGAAATTGATGATATTTATACAAGTACTAAAGGATTAGCTAAAGAATTAAATTTACCAATTTGGTCAGTTTCTCAAGTAAATCGCGCAGGTGCAAAAGATGATGTTATTGAAGGTGATAAAGCAGCAGGATCGTATGATAAAATAATGATTACTGATTTTTGTTTATCACTATCAAGAAAAGCAAAAGATAAAGTAAATGGAACAGGAAGGTTTCATGTTATGAAAAATAGATATGGTATGGATGGATTAACATTTGGAGTAAAAGCAGACACATCAACAGGTCATTTTGAAGTTCATGACTATGATGAAGATGATGAATTAGTAACAAATCGTCAATCAACCCATCCAGGTGAAATAGATAATTGGGATAAAGACCATTTATCACATCAAGACGTTACGAAGAATTTTTTTATTAACAGTTAAATTTTAATTAAACATGGCAAAAACTAACCTACTTAAGGAAAGAATAATTTACAAGCCTTTTGAATATCCGAAGGCTTTTGATTACTGGCTTAAACAACAACAAGCTCATTGGATTCATACTGAAGTTCCAATGATGAGTGATATTAATGATTGGAAACAAAATCTAAATAAAACCGAAAAAAATATTATTGGTTCTATTTTAAAAGGTTTTGCCCAAACAGAAACAGTAGTAAATGATTATTGGACAGGGTTAGTAACTAAATGGTTTAGAAAACCTGAAGTAATAGCTATGGCTACAACATTTGGGGCAATGGAAACGATTCATGCCGAAGCTTATTCTTTACTAAATGAGGAATTAGGTTTAGATGATTTTAGTGAGTTTTTGGAAGACGAAACTACTATGGCTAAAATTGAGAATTTAATGGATGCTAGAGATAGCTTTAATGGCGAGATAGACCCACATGAAATAGCTAAATCATTAGCAATATTTTCAGCATTTACAGAAGGTGTTAATTTATTTTCTTCATTCGCTATTCTACTTTCTTTTAAAATGAGAAATAAACTTAAAGGAGTAGGACAAATAGTTGAGTGGTCAATAAGAGATGAATCACTTCATTCAGAAGCTGGATGTTGGTTATTTAGAACACTAATTAAAGAAAACCCAAATTTAAAAACACCAGAGTTAGAAGCAGCAATAAATGAGGCAGCTTTGCTTTCTCTTAAATTAGAATTAGATTTTATAGATAAAGTATATGAATTAGGAGATCTTGAAGGATGCTCAAAATACAATCTACAAAATTTTATTAAAAATAGAGTAAATACAAAATTAAGTGATTTAGGATACAATCCTATTATTTTAGATGTAGATATGTCTGCAGTTAATAATATGAAATGGTTTGACCATTTATCAGCTGGAAAACAGCATACAGATTTTTTCGCAAATAGAGTAACAAATTATAGTAAAGGACACATTGAATGGGATGCTTCCTCAATATTTTAACATATGGATAATAATTTAATAGAAGATTACACACAATGGGAAAAGGGTAAAGATTATCCTGAATTTATGGATGAAGTAGCTTTATCTACCATTTCTAAAGGATACCTTTTGCCTGGAGAAACACCCAAAAAAGCATATCGTAGAGTAGCTGGAGCTGTAGCCTCTAGATTAAATAGACCTGATTTAGAAAATAAGTTTTTCAAATATATTTGGAATGGATGGATTGGTTTAGCATCCCCTGTCTTATCAAATACAGGAACTGATAGAGGATTACCTATTTCTTGTTTTGGTGTTGATACTCCTGACTCAATTAGAGGAATTGGTTTAACAAATGCTGAATTAATGAAATTAACTTCTCAAGGGGGTGGTGTAGGAATTGGTTTATCTAGAATTAGAGAAAGAGGAACCCCAATAAAAGGAAATGGTAAAAGTGAAGGTGTAGTTCCTTGGGCTAAAATTTTTGATTCAACTATAATTGCTACAAATCAGGGCAGTGTTCGAAGAGGAGCTGCTAGTGTTAATTTAGACATTAATCATAATGATATTAGTGAATTTTTACAAATAAGACGACCAAAAGGTGATCCAAATAGACAATGTTTAAACTTACATCAATGTGTTGGAATTGATGATGCTTTTATGAAATCAGTATTTTATGAGAAGAATCAAGAAGCCCAAAAAATATGGTTAGATATTTTAAAATCAAGAGTTGAAACAGGTGAGCCCTATTTAATGTATACTGATAATATTAATAAAGATAACCCAATGGCTTATCTAATGAATAATCTTAATGTTTCAATGACAAATATTTGTACTGAAATTACATTACATACAGATGAGGAACATTCGTTTATTTGCTGTTTATCTAGTTTAAATTTAGCTAAATATGATGAATGGAAAGATACAGATGTAGTAGAAACTGCTATTTACTTTTTAGATGGGGTAATGGAAGAATTTATTCAAAAAACAAATGGTAAAGAATCTATGATTAGAACCCATAGACATGCTTCAAAAGGTAGAGCATTAGGTTTAGGAGTAATGGGTTGGCATACATTTTTACAACAAAAAGATTTACCTTTTAATTCTATAGCTTCAACAGCTTGGACACATACAGTATTTTCTCAAATAAAATTAAAAGCAGAATCTGCTTCTAGGCAATTAGCAGAAGAATATGGTGAGCCTTTATGGTGTAAAGGAACAGGAATGAGAAATACTCATTTATTAGCAATTGCTCCTACAGTATCTAATTCTAGAATTAATAGCTGCTCCGCAGGAATTGAACCCCAACCCGCAAATGTCTACACATTTAATGGAGCTAAAGGTACTTTTATAGTTAAAAATAAAGAATTAGTTAAGGTCTTAGAAGAAAAAGGACACAATATTGAAAAAATATGGGATCAAATTTTAGTAGATAATGGGTCAGTCCAAAACTTATCAAATAAAATCCTAACGGAGGATGAGAAAGAAGTATTTTTAACATTTTCAGAAATTAATCAATTAGGATTAGTTCAACAAGCCGCCATCCGTCAGAAATATATAGACCAAACTCAATCATTAAATTTAAGTTTTGACCCCACAGATTCTCCTAAATGGATAAATCAAGTACATATGGAAGCATGGAAACTAGGAATTAAAACATTATATTACTTAAGAACAGATTCAGTTATTAAAGGTGATTTAGGTTCAAGAATGGCCGATTGTGTATCTTGTGATGGTTAATAATATTTATAACAAACATTAGCTAAAATGAAATTTATAAGCGACATATTTACAGAAGACAAAAGAGATGATAAATACTCATCTAAAAAAACATTTGGAATAATCTCAGGCGTACTTGTATGTCTTGCTTTTATAGGAGATGGTTTTCATTGGTTTACAGTCAATGAAAATTTATTTAATTCAATGTTGATTTTTTCAGCTACAATGTTAGGGGTATCAACAATAAAATCATTTGCAAAACCTAAAAAAGATGATAGTAATTAAAAAAGGTGATACTGGAGAAAAAGTAAAACAGATCCAAGAAGCCCTTCAGATAATTGTTG
>Ga0115545_1000204_pt1 | contig 31589 bp, 30 predicted proteins | sample COGITO_mtgs_1003_FD_87188 | JGI IMG/M metagenome (GOLD analysis project Ga0115545, IMG submission 87188) | Pelagic marine microbial communities from North Sea - COGITO_mtgs_100330 | ecosystem: Environmental > Aquatic > Marine > Epipelagic | place: Germany:Helgoland, sampling site Kabeltonne...
AGACCTAACCGGATTTACTTTTGGTATTTGGGGCCTGGCCTTTAAACCAGGAACTGACGATATGAGAGAGGCTCCTGCAATTTATACCATAAAAGAATTGGTGAAAAGAGGAGCAAAAATAAAGGCGTATGATCCAAAAGCAGTTGATGAAGCAAAAAAGCATTACCTCAAGGGCATTGAAAACATAACCTATGTGGCCTCGAAGTATGAAGCTTTAAAGGACTCAGATGCATTAGTGCTACTCACCGAATGGAAAGAGTTTCGTTCGCCTAATTTTGAGGAGGTAAATGCACAACTAAAAACTCCGGTAATATTTGATGGTAGAAATCAATACAATGCTTTTAATTTAACCAATAAAGGATTTGAGTATTATCAAATAGGAAAAAAATAAAATTGATTGCCGACTTTCATAACTTATTTTTATCGACTACCAAAAGATTTGGAGAGAACTTATATGGTAAAGTTTAAAAAAAAATGGATACAAAAAATTATTTCGTTCACGAAAGCTCCTATGTTGACGAGCCTTGCCAAATAGGAAAAGGCACCAAAATTTGGCACTTTTCTCACATTATGAAAAATTCAACAATTGGAGAAAATTGCAATATTGGTCAAAATGTAGTGATTTCACCCGATGTAAAACTTGGAAATAATGTGAAGGTTCAAAACAATGTATCCATATACACAGGAGTCATGTGCGAGGATGATGTTTTTTTAGGGCCTTCTATGGTTTTTACGAATGTTATCAATCCCAGGAGTGCAGTTAACAGAAGAAATGAGTACATATCTACAATTGTAAAAAAAGGAGCTAGTATAGGAGCGAATGCAACCATTATTTGTGGAAATAATATTGGAAAATTTTCATTTATAGGAGCTGGTGCTTTGGTTGCCAAAGATATTCCAGATTATGCCTTAGTAGTTGGTAACCCCTCAAAACAAATTGGTTGGGTAAGTGAATATGGTCATCGACTAGAATTTGATAAACTAGGAATTGCAAAATGTAAAGAGACCAATCAAGAGTATAAAATTGAAAATAACCTAGTGAAAAGAACTAAATAAATCAGATCTTTTAAAATTTTTAACAATTGAATATTAAATTATAGGTTCTGGGTACGTTGGACTCGTTTCAGGAACCTGTTTTTGCTGAGATGGGAAACAGGGTTACTTGTGTTGATATAGATCCAATTAAGATTGAAAAATTAAATCTGGGGTATCTAAATTTATAGATTGGTATAAAGAGTTTAATAATAAATAATAGTTAATGAAAAATTTCACATTAATAGGAGCTGCCGGATACATTGCTCCAAGACATTTAAAGGCAATTAAAGAAACAGACAATCAATTAATTGCTGCTTTAGATAAATTTGATAGTGTTGGTATGATGGATAGTTATTTTCCAAATGCAGACTTTTTTGTTGAATTTGAGCGTTTCGATCGTCACATAGAAAAGTTAAAAAGAGCAGGAATAACATTAGATTACGTAAGTATTTGTACACCAAATTATTTGCACGATTCACATATTAGAATGGCTCTTAGAAGAGGTGCGGATGCAATCTGCGAAAAACCATTGGTTTTAAACCCATGGAATATTGAGGCTTTGATGGATATTCAAAAAGAATCTGGCCGAAAAGTAAATACAATTTTACAGCTAAGGTTACACCCAAGTATCATTGCTTTAAAAAATAAAGTAGCTGCGGAATTTAAAAATGAAAAATACGAGGTAGATTTAACCTATATCACTTCAAGAGGAAAATGGTATGATGTTTCTTGGAAAGGAGATGTCAGCAAATCAGGAGGAATAGCCACGAATATTGGAGTCCACTTTTACGACATGCTTTCTTGGATTTTTGGAGAGGTTCAAGAGAATACGGTTCACATAAGAGAAAAAGACAAAGCAGCAGGATATTTAGAGTTTCAAAATGCAAGAGTTCGATGGTTTTTATCAATAAATGAAAATGATTTACCTGCAGAGATTAAAGAAAAAGGACAAAGAACCTTCAGGTCAATCACAATAGACGATCAAGAGCTAGAGTTTAGTGCTGGTTTTACAGATTTACATACCAAGAGTTATGAGCAAATATTGAAAGGGAAAGGTTTTGGACTCAAGGACTCTGAGAAATCCATAAATATAGTTCATGTCATTAGGAACTCAACAATAAGTAATAAAGGCTTAAAACATCCTTTTATTCAAAAATAATTAATATATACATGCAATAAAAATGAAACAAGCGCTGTTACGACTTTTTTAACAATAACATTTCTTGGCCCCAGATCTGATTTTCTATTCAATTTTAATATCTTTGGAACTGAGTTTATCATTTGATTTTTTTTAGTTTAAAAATTCATTACTAGTGGTAGTGCTTGCGAAGCCGTGTCATGGATGAAGTTTAAGGTTAAAAAAAAATGTTATAAAAATTAAAAATAAATATAAAGAGACTACCGACAGTAGTCTTAAAATAACACAAAAATTTTAATGAATATTGAGCTGTGTAATAAAGCAATTCTAGTCACTGGAGGCGGAGGTTTTATTGGATCTAATTTATGTGAGGCACTACTTGAAAAAGGGAATAAAGTAGTTTGCCTTGATAATTTTGCAACAGGTAAAAGAGAAAATATTAAAGAATTTTTCGATAATTCAAATTTTACTTTAATTGAGGGAGATATCAGAAAACTAGAGGATTGTTTAAAAGCAACCAAGGATGTTGATTATGTTTTGCATCAAGCGGCATTAGGTTCGGTTCCTAGATCTATTAAAGATCCAATTACTTCGAATGATGTGAATGTGAGTGGTTTTTTGAATATGCTGTTAGCAGCAAGAGACAATAGAGTGAAAAGATTTGTTTTTGCGGCAAGCTCATCAACATACGGAGATTCAGAATCAATGCCAAAAGTGGAACATGTCATTGGAAAACCTTTATCTCCTTACGCAATTACAAAATATGTAAATGAGTTATACGCTGATGTTTTTTCAAAAACTTATGGACTAGAAACTATAGGTTTACGCTATTTTAATGTATTTGGTAGAAGACAAGATCCAAATGGAGCCTATGCAGCTGTAATTCCAAAATTTGTAAGTGAATTGATGAAAGGTGAATCTCCAGTAATCAATGGCGATGGAAATTATTCAAGAGATTTTACCTACATAGATAATGTCATTCAAGCTAATTTATTGAGTTTGACTACCACCAACAAAAAAGCTATAAATACTGTCTATAATGTAGGCTATGGAGATCGTAATACGCTAAACGATTTAATGGGCTACTTAAAAGAGTATTTATCCGAGTTTGATGCCAAAATTTCAAATGTAGATGTCATATACGGCCCAAATAGAGCAGGTGATATACCTCATTCACATGCAAGTGTAGCTAAAGCAAAAGAAAATTTGAATTATAACCCACAGTTTACCTTACAGCAAGGACTTAAAGAAGCTGTAAAATGGTATTGGGAAAATTTATAAAATTAAAATATGAATAAAGATAAAATAGCAATCATAGGACTGGGATATGTAGGTTTGCCATTGGCACGCCTTTTTGCAACAAAGTATCAGGTTGTTGGGTTTGATATAAATGCCGAAAGAATAGCTGAATTAAGGGCTGGGATAGATTCCACCTTAGAGGTGGATAATAAAACCTTACAATCAGTATTGGTTCACGAAGGCTCCAATTCTGAGGGTTTGTTTTGTACCAATCAATTGGATAAAATGAAGGATTGTAATTATTACATTATCACAGTTCCAACACCAGTAGATAAAAATAACAGACCTATTTTAACGCCGCTTGTTAAGGCAAGTGAAACCGTAGGTGCAGTTTTAAAAAAAGGGGATATTGTAATTTATGAATCTACGGTATATCCTGGAGCTACAGAAGAAGATTGTATTCCTGTACTAGAAAAAGTTTCTGGATTACAATTTAATAAGGATTTTTATGCGGGCTATTCACCAGAACGCATAAATCCTGGAGATAAAGAACATACTGTTGAGAAAATATTAAAAGTAACGTCAGGATCAACCCCTGAAGTTGGAGAAAAAGTAAATGATTTGTATAAATCTGTTATTATAGCGGGTACGCATTTAGCACCAACAATAAAAGTAGCTGAAGCATCTAAAGTAATCGAAAACTCTCAACGAGATATCAATATTGCTTTTGTGAATGAATTAACCAAAATATTTAATCTTTTAGATATCAATACTCATGATGTTCTTGAAGCAGCTGGTACAAAATGGAATTTCCTCCCTTTTAAGCCTGGTTTAGTTGGAGGGCATTGTATAGGAGTTGATCCCTATTATTTGGCTCAAAAGGCTCAAGAGCATGGTTATCACCCTGAAATTATTTTGGCAGGACGAAGGCTGAATGATGGAATGGGAGATTATGTAGCTTCCCAGGTTGTTAAATGCATGATTAAAAAGAATATTACAGTCAATGGATCCAAAGTTCTAATTTTGGGAATTACATTTAAAGAAAATTGTCCAGATGTAAGAAATACAAAAGCTGTAGATCTTATTAGTGCCTTAAAGGAATATGGTACTAATATCAGAATTCATGACCCTTGGGCAGATCAAGATGAAGTGATGCATGAATATGGTTTAGAATCTTTAAAAGCTATACCCAATGATAAGTTTGATGCGATAGTTTTAACTGTTTCACACAATAAATTCAAAGAACTCGATATTTTATCATTAAAAAATGAAAATGCTATAGTTTATGATGTTAAAAACTTTTTTGATAATAGTTTAGTTGATGGAAATTTATAGAAATTAATAACAATTAATGATAATAGCTGAAATAGGTCAAGCACATGACGGTAGTCTAGGTACAGTATATGCATATATAGATGCTTTGTCTAAAACTGGAGTTGATGTAATTAAGTTTCAAATGCACATTGCTGAGGCAGAAAGTTCTATATACGAACCATTTAGAGTGAAGTTTAGCAAGCAAGACGCTTCAAGAATGGATTATTGGAAGAGAATGGAGTTCACGTTTGAACAATGGGAAGGTATTAAGAAACATTGTGAGAATTTAGGAATGGAGTTCATGGCCTCTCCATTTAGTAATTCAGCTGTGGAACTTCTTGAGAAACTAAATGTACTTAGATATAAAGTCGGCTCGGGGGAGGTTAATAACCTTTTAATTATTCAAAAGATTGCCGAAACTAAAAAACCAATACTTATAAGTTCTGGTATGAGTAATTATGAAGAAATTGATCAGACTATTAAGTTTTTAAAACCATTTGGTAATCCACTAAGTATTTTACAATGTACAACAGCATATCCAACAGAACCTGAAGAATGGGGATTGAACATCATTCCTGAACTGAAAAACAAATACAATCTACCTGTAGGTTTTTCAGACCACAGTGGTGATATTTATGCCTGTCTTGCCGCAGCAGTTCTTGGTTCAGAAATTTTTGAATTTCATGTTGTATTTGATAAACGTCAATTCGGTCCGGATACAAGCTCAAGTATCACTATTGAACAAACAAAAATATTAGTTAAGGGTATCAAAGACATACAAAAAAGCTTATCCAGTCCAATTAATAAATTAGACAATCAGAAATTTTCCAATCTAAAAGATATTTTTGAAAAAAGTTTAGCTATTAATAAGGACTTAACTGTGGGACACGTTATTTCTTTTTCTGATTTAGAAGCAAAAAAGCCAGCTAAAATGGGAATACCAGCATCAAAATTTAAAGATATAATAGGAAGAGTACTAATTAATAATCTAAACAAATGGGACTTTATAAATTATAAAGACCTCAAGTAGAAATATCATGAAAAAAAGAAAAGTATGTGTTGTTATAACAGCAAGACCCTCCTACAGCAGAATAAAAACAGCTTTGTATGCAATTCAATCTCATGAAAATCTAGAATTACAATTGGTACTAGCTGCATCCGCATTACTCGATCGATATGGATCAGCAATTAATTATATACTAAAGGATGGTTTTAAAATTTCAGCAAAGGTTTTTAATGTTCTTGAAGGAGAAAATATTACTTCAGCTGCAAAAACGACAGGAATAGGAATTGTCGAATTATCTTCAGTATTTGATAATTTACAACCAGACATGGTAGTGACCATTGCTGATAGATTCGAAACCATGTCAACTGCGATTGCTGCTTCTTATATGAATATACCTTTAGTGCATATTCAAGGAGGAGAGGTTACTGGAAATATTGATGAAAAAGTAAGGCATGCTATTACAAAACTTGCAGACATTCATCTTGTTGCATCTGAAAAAGCAAAATCAAGAGTAATTAAAATGGGTGAATACCCAGAAAAAGTATTTAAAACAGGGTGTCCATCAATTGATCTCGCCAAAGAAGTGAAAAATAACAGTGAATTAGACTTTGATCCATATGCAAAGTATGGTGGTGTTGGCAATTCATTTAGCTTACATAAGGGATATTTGGTTGTAATGCAACATCCCGTTACAAATGAGTACAATTTATCAAGAGAGCATATAGAGAAAACATTAGAGGCTATTTCAAATTTTAATATGCCTGTTTTTTGGTTTTGGCCAAATGTAGATGCAGGTTCAGATGGCACATCAAAAGGAATTCGTAGTTACAGAGAACATTTTAAAGATAAAGTTAAAAATATTTTATTTTTCAAAAATATGGAAGGTAAAGACTTTTTAAAACTACTTGTAAATTCTAAATGTTTAGTCGGAAACTCTAGTGTTGGTATAAGAGAATGTGCTTATTTAGGGGTTCCAGTTGTCAATATTGGTTCTAGGCAATCGGGAAGGGAGAAAGCAAAATCAGTTATTGATGTTGATTATGATACTGTTGAAATAAAGGAAGCAGTCAAAAAGCAAATAACACATGGTCGATATGAATCTAATCCGATTTATGGGGATGGGTGTGCTGGAGAAAAAATTGCAGATATATTAAGTGCAGTTGATTTATTAATAAATAAAAAATTAAATTACTAATATATGTTGTCTATAGAACACGATAAAATAAAATACCACAGAATAGTTACCGATAATTTTTATGAAGATAAGAATGAGGATCTATTGAAAAATTTTAATTATTCTTTTGTAATTAGTTATGGGGACTTTGAGTCTAAGTCATATGAAGTAATTGACAAAAATTCTGTAATAATTAAATTAAATAAAGGGATAGATCCTGTTTTTTCAAAATTTAAATCAACTGCTAGAAACCTGATTAAAAGGTTTAATAAGCTAGATGAATTAACTTTTCACAAGGTAATTTCTAATAAGATTGATTTTTATAAATTTTATACTGAATGCGAACATAGTAGAGGTTGGAAACCAGTACCACAAGACGAAATATTTAATTCAATAATATTTTATGTATGTCATAATGGAATACCAATTTCAGGAATTTCTGCATATACTTGTGAAAATAAAATAAGATTGGGAAGAATATTTTCACTTAGAAATACAACAAGCATTGAAAAAGCAAATTTAATGTTTGGCGTTGCTGCAAGAAAAATTGTTTATGAGTTTTGTGTTTTTGGAGTAGAAAATAATTTTGATTCTTTAGATCTTGGAGGTATTGATTTAACTTCTGATCAAAAATCGGGAATTACTGATTTTAAATTAACCTTCTCTGACCATATAGTTCCAGTAAAAATTGGAAGATTTGTGAAAGCACCTGATTCATATTCAAAAATGCAAAAAGGGTTTAGCTCTAACGGATTAGATTTGACATAAAAAAAACGTATGATACATATTCTTGGACATAACGAAATCGTAACCAATTTAGGTGAATTTCTAAAATCGAAAGAAATTAACTTTAGGGTATATAGTAATATTAACATACCAAATTTAGGCTCAAATTTCTCATTGGTCAATAACGTAGCTTACTTAAAAGAACTGTTATTAAAAGATGTGAAAAACGACTTAATCTTATCTGCCGGTGCACCATGGATTTTAAATGATGAATTTTTACGTTCATTTGAGCCAAATGGAATCTTTAATATTCATGGAACGCTATTACCTATTAACAGAGGAGGTACTGTCGTTTCTTGGTTTATTCTTAATAGAACAAGATTAGGAAATGCCTTGATTCACAAAATGGTTTCGTCTCCAGATGCTGGACCTATTTTAATATATGATGAATTTATTTACCCTGAAAAATGTTATTACCCTAAAGATTATTTGGAGGTATATAATATAGAACAACTAAAGATAGCAAAAAAGTTATGTTTATTATTTACGAATAATAAAATTAACCTAAGCAATACTGCTGAACAGCCTCATTACCTATCTTCCTATTGGCCAAGATTAAAATCTACATTAAATGGATGGATTGATTGGAGTCTTAGAGGGGAAGATATTGAGTTATTTATTAGAGCCTTTGATGATCCGTACAACGGTGCTCAAACAGTATGGAGGGGTAAGACGGTCTTTCTGAAAAAATGTTTTTTCCAGAAAGACAATAATTTTCATCCTTATCAATATGGAATTGTATATCGTATTCGTAAAACGAAAGACATTAAATATTTAGCAGTAGCTGTTGATGGTGGAACTTTATATGTTCAATGTTGTACTAATGAAGAAGGAGAATTATTATTTAACAGTATTAAAGAAGGAGACCGATTTATAACTTCTAACGAGAGCTTAATGCAATCGAAAAAACGAACAATAAAAACCAGATCAGGATTAGGCAATCAAAAAGATATTAATTAATGAATTTATTAATAGTTAACTTTCATTATTATAGCAATAAGATATACTCTTCTGGGATTTATCCAATAAGTCCAATAAACTTTACTAATCAGGTTAAGGCTCTTTCAAAAACTTATAATTTTGTAGGGCAAAAAGAGGTTTCAAGTTGGATTAAAAATGGAGAAAGACCAGTAGGTAATTATTGTCTACTAACTTTTGACGATGGATTAAAGCAACAAATGAACGCATTTAATTGGCTTATGGAAAATGAGGTTCCTGCCATATTTTATGTGCCAGCAAAACCGTTTGTAGAAAAAACAATTTTAGATGTTCATAAGCTCCACCTGATAAGAACTAAAACGAATGATGATGATTTATTAGAGGTGATAAATGAGTCATTTGATATTGAATTTACTGATCAAAATATTCTTCAAGCAAAAAATCAATACAGATACGATAGTGTAAATTCACAAAAATTAAAGTATATATTAAATTTCATCATTTCTGAAAAAGAAAAGAAAAAATTAATTGATAATTATTTCGTTAAAATCTTCGGAAATGAGGAAGTATTCTCTAATTCATTTTACATGGACGAAAACGATGTGAAATTAATTTCAAACAAAGGAATGCTAGGGAATCATGGATATGCACATATACCCTTAGCAACTTTAAGTATAAATGATGCGAAAGAAGATGTGTCTAGATCAACTAATTATTTTGAAAAATTAACTCAGAATAAATTAATCTCTTTTTCATATCCATATGGTGGTAAATCTGCTGTTAATCAATGTGTCGCAGATATTATAAAAACACAGGAATATGATTTTGGATTAACTATGCATAGAGGTATTAACGACAGTTTAGAGCAACCTTTTCTGCTTAAGCGAATTGATACAAATGATGCTCCTGGAGGTAAAAATAATTCGTTACTATATCTACCTAATCAACTAAAAAAATAATGAAAGTAATAATCGCTGAACCTAAAAATTTTAGTAAAGAAGTTAAAGTTTCTTTAGAAAGTTTTTTTGATTTAACTGTTAAAAATTTAAAATTAAATGAATTAGAGCATGCTTTTTGTCATTTTGATATATTTTGGTTTCGACTGGGTTTTAAAATAGACAGAGCCCTGATAGAAATATCAAATAGGAGGGTTAAATATATTGTGACTCCAGTTACCGGTTTAAATCATATTGATACTATAGCTTGTGAAGAATATGGAATAAAAATAATAAGTTTAAAAGGTGAATTTGAGTTTTTAAAAGAAGTAAGAGCTACTGCCGAACATACTTTACTATTAACCTTAGCCCTATTAAGAAATCTTGTACCCGCAGTCAAGAGTGTTTCTGAAGGTTTTTGGGATAGAGAACTATTTAAAGGGAAAGAAATTTATAAGAAAAATGTAGGGATTATTGGGTTTGGGAGATTAGGAAAAATTGTAAGTGATTTTTATAGAGCTTTAGGAGCAAAAATTTTAATTTACGAAAAATATCCTGATGAAGAATTATCTAAATCTTCTGAATTAGTAGAATTAGATTTACTTCTAAGAGAATCAGATATTGTTTCTTTACATATAAATTTTTTACCAGAAAATATTAAATTCATTTCTGCTCATCATTTTTCTATTATGAAATCAACTGCAATCTTTATCAATACATCTAGAGGTCAATTGGTAGACGCTATTGCTCTGAAAAATGCTTTAAATAATGGTGAAATTTCTGGAGCAGCCCTTGATGTAATTTCTGATGAATTTAATTTGTCAAACTCCCCAGAGTTGGAGTTATTAAATATGAAAAATCAAGAAAAGCTTATTATAACTCCGCACATTGGTGGTAACACTTGGGAAAGTTTTGACAAAACAGAAAAGTTTATATATAATAAATTAATAAAAGAAATTAATTGAAGATACTAGGGATAATTCCTGCTAGAGCAGGATCAAAAAGAGTAAAAAATAAAAATATCAGACCATTTGCTGGTACAACACTGACTAATTTGGCAATTGAGCAAGCGATTGAATCCAAGCACATAGATAGAATTATTGTAAGTTCTGATTCTGGTAAAGTTTTGAGTATTGCAGAAACATATAAAAAAGTGGAGGCTTTAAGACGTCCTTTAGCCCTAGCTTCAGATTCAGCCCCTGCAATCGATTATATGCAGCATGCTATTAATCATTGTGAGACACAAGGTTGGGCCCCAGATTTAGTAGTGATTATTCAACCGACCAGTCCTATTAGGAATGGAGAAGACATAGACAAAACAATAGATTGTCTCAGAAAAAACATCATTGCTGATAGCGCTGTAAGTATTGTTAAGTTACCTCATGACGTTCATCCTCATAAATTTAAAACTTTAGATGGAGGGATACTTAAACCTTGGCTTGTTAATGAAGGGCAAAAAACAGCAGAAAAAGATTTGCCAGATATATATATAAGAAATTGTGCTGTTTATGTATTTAGAGTTAAAAACTTGAAAAAAGACATTACTTATGGGGAGAAATGTATTGGATACAAAATGAGCCCAGAATCTGCAGTGGATATAAATGACATGCTTGATTTTGAATTTGCCGAATATTTTTTAAAAAAAAACAATAAATGATAAAAGCAGCAATCGTTGGATGTGGTAGGCACGGACTTCGTTATTTAGAAGCGTCTAAAACCGTTGATGGTTTAAAAATAGGTGCCCTTGTAGATAAAAATCCAAAAACTTGTGAGGGTATTACGTCTTCGCATTTTTATGTTGATCTAGTGAAAATGTTAGTTGATTATAAACCTAACCTTGTAATTATAGCTACAACTGGACCATCTCATTTTGAGATAGCAAAAAAAGCAATAGATTTAGGCGTTGAAATGTTAATAATTTCAAAACCTGTTACAACTTCTTATGGCGATGCTTTAAAGCTTGATAAATTAATAAAGAAAACGGGAGTAAGAGTAGCTGTAGATCATGGCCTAAGATATGATGCAACCTATAAATGGATAAAGAAAAATTTGGCGACAAATAATTGGGGAGATGTCTCACAGGTCACTATTGAACGAAGCGGAATTGGTTTGGGGTGTTTGGCGACTCATTCATTTGATTTAGCAAACTATATTTTTGATTGTTTCCCTGCAAATGTTACAGGATGGGTTGATAAGCCTGTTAATATAAATCCAAGAGGAAGTCACTTTGTTGATCCAGGTGGACTTGTTGTTTTAGATTATGGGAATGATAAAAAAGCAATTATCTCTCAGGTAGAGAATACCATAAGAGGAGTAATGATGGTAACGATATATTGTGAAAAATGCACTATTAAGATTGATATTAAAAACCTTCAAATGACAGTGGAGTCATTTGACAATAAAGGTAATAAAGATTTAAAAATTAATCCTCACAATATACAAGTTAGCCATGATACAACTTATTTAATGAAACAAATAATTATTGATATCATTAGTAATGAAAAATTAACTGCAGATTTCTCCTTTGGACTAGAGGCTCTAAAAATATTAATTGGTGCATATGGCTCACATGATAATGGAAATATACCCTTAAAATTAACAGACATAGAAATAATGAATTTTGACAAAAACCTACCAATAACATGATAAAAATAGTAATTATTGGCTACGGAGAAATAGCAAAGTCACACAAGAAAGCTCTTGAAGCTGTTGGATTCCAAATTATAGGTGCATGTAACAGAACAGATAATTCTAATCAACGTTCGCTAGACGATGGCATTTCAAAAGTGTATACTGATTTTCACAAAATGATTATTGATCTAAAGCCTGAGGCAATATTAATAGCAGTTTCTTCAAAACATATTTACAATGTTTCTTGCGAAGTTATACCTTATTCTATACCTGTTTTAATTGAAAAACCTACTGGAAATAGATTAATTGAGCATAATAGACTCCTTCAATTATCAAAAAAATATCATACTCCTGTGATGGTAGGTGTTAATAGACGCCATTACTCATTGTTTGATAAAGTTTTTAAACTTATTGGAGGAAAAGAAAACATCACAAGTGTATTAATAGAATGGTCAGAATCACCAAAGAAATTAGAATTAAGAGGTTATTCTAATCAACAGATAGCAGATGTTATTTTTGGTAATTCCATTCATGGTATTGATATGTTGTCTTGGTTAGCAGGAGGCATAGATAAACCCACAATTCATACCAGAGATTTAGGGCAATTTAGATGGTTTATGAATGCCAATGGTATATCAAAAACAGGTGTAATGTATAATTTTAACTCCTCTTGGGATTGTCCTGTTCCATGGCGAGTTGTTATATGTAGCAAGGGGAAAAGATTTGTGATGGCTCCGCTGGAAACATTAGAATGTATTGATGATAAATGGAGCAAAACTAATATATCGCCAGATAATTATGATTTAGAGTATAAAGCTGGGTTTTATAAACAAGCAATTGCATTTAAAGAATTAGTGAACTTAGGCTTTAATGATAAAGCCTCATTAGAGAGTGTTACTAATTCCATGGAATTATGTCAATTATTTTATGATGAGTTATATGAAAAATAAAAACATCTCGGTTATTTCAGATTCCATTTCAATGCCAAGATTTGAAGAACCAGGAGAAAAGATCTTACTTGAACAGACATGGCCTGTTCTATTGAGCAAACTATTTAGTAATGATGTGAATATTTATAATTTTTCACTTAGAGCCAGAGATTCATTTAGCTTGTCGAAACATTTAATTGAAGAGTCTGTAAAATTAGTTGAACCTCAAGCTATTATTCTTCAAGTGGGTATTGTAGATTGTTCTCCAAGAATATTTTCTAATTTAGAAAAAAGAATAATCTTCAGTCATTGGTTTCCCAAAATATTCAGACAAATAATTATCACTAAAAGAAAAAATAAATTAGCAAACTCTAAAAAGAAAAATCAATACACAACTATAATAACTAAAATAGATTTTAAAGAAAATATTACCAGTTTTATAGACAATATAAGAAGTATAAATAAGAATTTGAAAATTATAATCTTACCAATTATTGGAGATTTAAATAAATTAGAAAAATTTAGAGGAGGATACACTAAGAACATTAAAGAATATAATGAAATATTAAATTTAGAATCGAAATATGATGTAATCTATTTATCCAAAATATTTCATGATATGGATTCTGATTGGTTTTACAACGATTGGTATCATTTGTCTAAGATAGGGCACGAAAAAACTGCAAAAATTCTTTATAATTATTTGAATGTTTGATCTTATTTTAAACTGTACTGATTTAAGTAAAGTTAAGTATTCAGGGGTCAAAAGAATATTTAGTACTCCTAGTTATTTGAAAATTGAAAAGAAAAAGGGATTTCTAGATGTGAATCCTATTCTATTCATTCTAATTTACAACAGTCATTTAAAATATTTTTTAAGTATTGCAGAATCGCTAGAAAAGAAAAAACTTAATTATTCTGTTATTTCATTGAAACGTAACTTTGAAGATGATTTGAAACCTTATTCAAAAAGAATTATAAGTTTAAATTCCTTTTATAAAAAACATCATATCTATATTTCAGTTATACTGCAGTTTTTTACTTTTATTAAATACCGTTTTTCGGGTGCTTATTATAAGGCTTTTGCAACACTAAAATTTTATAAAGAATTTTATCTAATACAAATTGCTTTAAAAAATATAATTAGTCAAAATCAAATTAATTCTATATGCATATATAAAGGGGACGGTTTTTATGCTCAAACTATCGGTCTTTATATAAATAAACGACAACCATCAATCAAAATTATCGTAATGCAACATGGTCTAATTGCATCAATTCCACAATTTAAAAAGCTACCAATTGATGAATTTTGGGTATGGAGTTCATTTTTTAAGAATAGACTTAATCAATTGGGAGTTAATTACAATATAAAAGTTATGGGTGACCCAACTACCGATAGCTTAATAAAACATACAAAACATCAAACATATCAAACCAAAAATGAGCTTAAATTACTATTTCTTCCAAATCATGGTAACTCACATACCCCAAAGTCTCAAGTTATTAATACACTCAAATGGATTGTTAAATACACTCAAGAGAATGTAGAATCTTCGTTAACAATTAAACCTCACCCAGGAGATGCTAACAATATTATTTTAAATAACGTAAATAAAATTGGTCAAAAGAGTAATATAATATTACTACCAAAGAACAAAAAAGTATTGATCGAGGATTATGATATTATAGTTATACATAACTCAGCAATTGGTATGGAAGCAGCTTTTAACAAAAAACCCATTATTATTTTAGCAGAAAATGAGGAGCAATTAATGGTTAAGCAATACATAGACTATGGGATTGCAGAAGTTGCTTACAACTATAATGAGCTGGTAAACAAAATTAATTATGTAAAAACAAACTACGCTCTTTTTCAAGAAAAAGCAAAATTATTTATCGATGAGATGTATGAATATAAAGGAGAATCAAAAAATAAAATTTTAAAAGAGTTGTCAAAGTATAATTAAAAATGAGTTTATTAAAGAATATAAAATCTTTATTGTCTGACACTGTTCTTTATGGGCTAAGTTCTGTAATAACACAAATAGCAGGTTTGTTTTTAGTTCCTTTTTATACAAAAGAATTATCACCAGAAGAATATGGAATTATTGCACTTTTTGCAATGGTTAGTGGTTTTTTAAATCCAATATTAGCTTTAGGTTTGGATAGTGCTTTGTTTAGGTTCTTTAGTATGGGTAAATCGTTGTTTTTAAAAACCAGATTATTTTCTTCTGCATTTTATGTTAAAGTTATTTTTGTAACACTTTGTGTATTTATATTAATACTTTGTAAAGATGCTTTAAATGAATATATTTTTGATAATAAAATTTCAAATAATCTTTATTATCTATTCTTAGGGGCTTTGTTTGTAAATAATGTATCCTCCCTAGCTTATGTAACTCTTAGGGTTGATAGAAAAGTAAAAACAATTGTATTCACAAATTTAGTAAGTTTAATAGTAAGTTTAAGCCTTTCTATATGGCTTGTGTTGATTGTTAAATTAGGGATTAACGGGGTTCTTATTGCTAGTTTGGCAGCTAATACAGTTCAATTAATCTTGTTTTTGTTTTTTGTTCGTACAAATATTAATTTTAGAATGGTTGGCATAAAAAAAATAAAACACTTATTTAATTATGGAATCCCCTTGATACCTCACAAATTAATTGGGCAAGGTTTAAATTTATTTGTATTATTTTTAATAAACAACCAGTTAGGTTTAGTTGTTGCAGGTCTATACGCTGTAGCTAAAAAATTTGGTAAACCACTGTCTTTTATGATATCTATGGTTCAGACAGCTTGGTCTCCTTATAAATTTGATATTCATAAAAATGAATCTAATCCTGCTTTGGTTTTCAAAGATATCATATCCTTTTATTGGATTTCATTGATTACACTCTGGTCATTTTTATCTCTTATTACACCATTATTATTTAGGTATCTTATAGATATGCGTTATTGGGATGGGATCCCTTACATACCATTTATAATGCTAATTTCTGTTTTTGAAGCTTTTAAATTTACTATATCTACTGGATTTGAATTGTCTAAAGATCAGAAGAAGGCTTCTATTATATCGTTTTACACTTTACTAGTGGTATTAGGATTTGTCTATATATCATTTGATTATCAAAAACCCTATAACTTTATGATAGCTCAAATATTAGGTTTTCTCTTTTTTGGGATATATATATATACAAAAGCAAAAAAGATTATGTTCATCCAATATCCTTTTAAATTGGTGATTAGTTTGTTTACTTTTAGCAGTATTATTGTCATCTACAACTATCAGAATGCACAAAGTGTCTTCAGTATATTAATGCTTGTCATATTGCAATTAATGGGTACCATTGCTGTTTCTGTAAAATTTATTGGAATAGATAGATTAAAAGATAAATTAAGATTATGAAATTAAAATTAATTCAGAATATATTATATTAATTTTTATGTTTTTTTAAAAATTAAAAATCATTATAGAAGAAGTATATATACACACTATACTTACAAAAAATGCGGCAGTGTAGGGAAAAAATTAATAGTTAATGGCTCAATCCAAGGTGTAGGTAAACATATTAGTATTGGAGATTATTCTAGTTTTAATCCTGGAGTTTTATTTCTTGGTAGCGGAAAAATTATCATTGGTAGTTACTTTCATACAGGGCAAAACCTAACAATAATAACTTCAAATCACGAATATGACTATGGAACTGAAATACCTTATTCAACTGGTAAAAGTATTGATAAAAATGTAATTATTAATGACTTTGTATGGCTTGGACATAACGTGACAATTTTACAAGGAGTTACTATTGGCGAAGGAGCTATAGTTGCTGCAGGTTCAATAGTCACAAAAGATGTACCCGATTATGGTATTGTTGGGGGTATACCTGCTAAATTATTAAAATATAGAGATATTGAACATTTTAAAAAACTCAAGGCACAAAAGAAATTTCTCATTTAATTAGTTTTAAAATAATTAACGTCAAATAAAATAATGAATATCCTTTTTATACAAGCATCAAATACTATTGGCGGAGCTGAAATGAGTTTAATTGATTTAATTAAATACCTCTCATCAAACGGAGTTAACTGTTTTGTTGTTTTGAAAAAATGCAAAAAAAATCTGTTGGGGAAATTATTAGAGCAAGAATTGGGTAATAATGTTTTTTGTTTTAGATCTATTCCGTTGATTCCAAGAATGAAATCTCAAACAACATTTTTAGAGAGTTTAAAAAACTATATTTATAAATTTTACAAAAATGGCCCAGATTTTATATCTATTTATAAACTAAAAAAAATTGCAAAAAACAATAATATTAATCTTATCCATACTAATACCGTTTACCCAACTTTAGGAAAAATTATTTCAAAAAAGTGTAAAGTGCCTCATGTACAGCATTTGAGAGAATTAACTGCAGGTATTGGTGGAATTGTAAATTTTAAATTTCAAGATGATTCTGATAAGTTTAAAACTATTTTTGGAACTCATGATGGTATAATAGCAAATTCTAATTATTGTATTAATTCTAATGAACCATGGTATACATCAAAAAATAAAATGGTGATGTACAACTCTGTAAATCAAAGTTTTTTTGATATTACTAATGAAAAATTAAATCATAATATAGGATTAGTTGCTAACGTTACTGCAAACTGGAAACGTCATGATATATATATAAAATTAGCAGAAGTATATTCTAAAAAATACAACGATGGACTCAATTTTTTAATTTATGGAAATTTACCAAACCAATCAAATAATTATTTTGATAAATTAAATAAAAGTATTAAAATTAAAAAATTAAAAAATATTGTAAAATTTGAAGGTTCTGTAAAATCTAAAAACATATACAATAACATTAAATTATTAGTTCATTGCTGCCCAACAGAGCCATTTGGAAGAATTTTTATTGAAGCAGCAGCTTCTGGTGTTCCTGTAGTTGCAATTAAAGGTGGAGGAGCATCTGAAATTGTAAACAAAAATTTAGGGTTTTTATTTACTGAAAAACAACTCGAAGGAATGGCTGATAAAATATATGAATTGGTTAATTTTGAGTCTAAACGCTTGCATGTTGCAAATAAAGCAAAAATTGAAGCGGTAAAATATCTTCCAATAAATATATATAAAGATATTATTCCATTCTATAAAAAAATAATCAATGAAAGCGCTGCAAAAAGTTAGTGAATCAATTCTTTATTATCTAACTGAAAAATGGCCGAATAATATAGCAACAAAAAATAAACCAGATTTCAAAAAATATAATAAAGAAGAACGAAATTACAAATACGCACTTGACATCCAATTTAAAAGTAAATTAAAAACAGGAGTTCCATATGAATTTATAGATAAAAAAATTTTAGAAATTGGTTGTGGTCATGGCGGTATTTCAGTCTTTTATGCTGTAAATGGTGCTAAAGAAGTTATCGGAATAGACATTAATGATGATTCTTTAGCTGCTGCAAATGAATTTGCAAATACATTTGCAAAAAAACAATTTAATGGAAAACTAAATGTCTCATTTATTAAAGCTGATGCAACTGCTTTGCCATTTAAAGAAAATACATTTGATATAATTCTAGCAGAAAATGTTTTTGAGCACTTCGTTGAATATGAAAAGGTAATGCAAGAATGTTATAGAGTTCTGTCAAAGGAAGGGAGATTAATTGTGCCTATTTTTTCTTCTATTCACTCTAAGTATGCCTATCATGTAAAAACAATAATGAAATTACCTTGGATTCAATGGTTTTTTTCTGATAGAACAATTATTAATGTTTTGAAAAGAAAAGCAAAAACAGACCCATACATATATGAAATATATCCTGGCTTAAAAAATCATCCAACCAAAATAGTTGATATTAGAAAACATAAAGACTTAAATCATATTACTCACAAACTATTTAAAGAGACAGCATTAAAATCAGGTTTTCTAATTGAAAAATTTGAGCCTGTTTCAGCAAGTGATATTAAACTAATTAGACAAATAATAAATAAAATTCCTTTTTTAAGAAACTCTATTTTCGCGGATATTTTTTCAACTGGAGCAAAATCTACTTTAATAAAATAAATTTACTTATGAAAAACTTAGTACTTGATATCGATAAAACGTTAACTCTAGGAGATAACAAAGATTATAATTTAGTTAGCCCAAATCTTGAAATTGTCAATAAAGTTATTGATTACAAGAAAAATGGGTTTAATATCATTTTATACACAGCTAGAAATATGCGCACTCACGAAAATAATGTGGGGAAGATTAATGCTAAAACCTTACCTATTATTTTTAAGTGGCTGGAAAAACATGCTATTCCTTTTGATGAAATTTATGTTGGAAAACCTTGGTGTGGGGATGAAGGGTTTTATGTAGATGATAAATCAATCAGACCCGATGAGTTTATTAATAAGACGTATTCAGAAATTTTAAACATTATAAAATAGTGATTCAAGAAAAAGTATTTTTGATAACATCTGGTGCCTATGTTAACTCAGAATTGGCATCAGATTTCGGACTACTTCCTACTTCTTTTTTACCTGTAGGGCATAAAAGATTATTTGAAATTCAACTTGAGCTAATTAAAGGTTTTAAGGGAGAGAAACACATCTCTATTCCAAACGACTATGAACTGCTTGATAGAGATTTAAAAATTTTAAGTAAACATTCCGTTCATATTTTTAAATCCAATTCAAAAATATCTTTAAAGGATTCTATTTTGGAATTTTTGAATAGCAAAAATTTAGATTGTATAGAAGAGTTTTATATCCTACATGGAGATACACTTTATTCAAAGCTTGATTTTGCTACAGATCTTATGTATTGCAATTTTACCAATATGTTTTACAAGTGGGGTAATCTTCAAGAGATTATAGAACCCTGTGATTCTATATTTGGAGGTTCCATTGTTTCTGGATTTTTTTCTTTTAAAGATGTTGGTTCATTTAAATTAGCTTTAGAAAACAATATAGATTTTGTTTCATCCCTAAAGGGATATAATACTGAGATTCCATTTAATCTTAAACTGGGAGATAATTGGTTAGATTTTGGGCATTCTAATCTATATTATAAATCCAAAGTCAAATTAAATGTTACACGTTATTTTAATAAAACTGAAGCTAAACTTAATTACATTCTAAAAAGTAGTGCAGATAAACAAAAAATAATCAACGAATTTAATTGGTTTAATAATTTACCAAATGAAATATCTTATTACAGCCCAAGGGTATGGGATTTAGATTGTGATAACGCGTCTTATAAAATAGAGTTTATAGGTGCACCAACACTGCAAGAAAAATGGGTTTTTGGAAATCTTTCTGATAAATTTTTCTCAGAGATAATAAAAGATATATTTTATTTAATAAATAAGATGTATACTCATGAATACGAATGTGATTTAGAAAGTAAAAAAAGTATTTTAAAAAAATTATATATTGAAAAAACCGAGCATCGGCTTTCAGATTTTATTTCTGATTCAAAGTTCAATCCGGACATAAATATTATTATAAATGATGTCAAATACCCTACATTAAACGAATTTAAAAATGAAATTTTTCTTAAATTAAATGATCGAATCGATAATATAACTAAATCAGGCTTGAATTTAATGCACGGAGATTTGTGTTTTAGTAACGTTTTATTAGACAATAGAAGTAATAGTATAAAGATTATTGATCCAAGAGGTAGTTTTGGTGAAGGTAAATTTAATGGCAATGGTAATGGTAATTTAGGTGATTATGGGTATGATATTGCTAAATTTGGACATTCATTAATAGGTAATTACGATTTTATAGTGACAGGATTTTATAACCTAGACTTTGATTTAACCAAGTATATCTTTAATTTTAGTATAGAAAAACCAGTGTCTAACGAATTAAAAAAGTTGTATTACCACAAAGTAAATGATTCGGGTCTTAGTCCTAATTTTGTGAAATCGGCAATAACGAATCTCTTTTTATCTATGCTACCCCTTCATAAAGAGGATAAAAAACGTCAACTAGCTTTTTTAATTAATGCTTATAAATTTTATTACGACTTATGATAGTTATTCCAATGGCAGGAAAAAGTAGCCGATTTTATAATGAGGGCTTTAAAGTTCCTAAATACAAGTTGCCAGTTTTTGAGAGCAGTAATGTTTTTTGCGAATCATTGAATAGCTTTAAAAACTATTTTGAGTCTGAAATATTTTTGTTTATTCATCGTCACGATGATGATTCAGCCGAATTTATCAAAGAACAATGCTGTGTTCTAAATATTAAGAATATTATCCTCAGAGAGTTGAGTTTTGACACTAGAGGTCAAGCAGATACGGTTGCTTTAGGATTAAAGGATTTACCCTTTGAAACAAATGAGGAACCAATATATATATTCAATATTGATTCATTTTTATTGAATTTCAAAAAACCGAGCCCTGATTTTCTTTTAAATACAGGAGGCTATCTGGAATTATTTAAAGGCGAAGGTGATCATTGGTCTTTTGCTAAAATCAATGGTGATTTAGTAACCAGAACAACTGAAAAAATCAGAATATCTGAGTTCTGTTCAAATGGTTTATATTATTTTTCTTCCTCAAAATTATTTACAGAAACTTTTAAATCATTGGAAATTAACAATAATTATTCTGAATTATTTATTGCCCCCATGTATAATATATTAATAGATATGGGTATAACTGTAAAATGTTCAATTATTGAAAAAAAAGAAATATTGTTTTGTGGTACCCCAACAGAATATGAAAACATATAAATTATTATGAAAGAAAAAATTAAAATAGGTGTACTAATTGATTCATTAATACTTCAGAATTGGATTATCTGGATTTTAGATAAGTTAAGTACACACGATAATATTCAATTTGATTTTATTGTTATTAATAAGAACAAACAAACTACAAAAAAGAAATCGTCTTTTTCCAAGAAATTTTTTATGTTAATTTTATTTTTGGAAAAAAAAATTCTTTGGGATAATTTAAATGAATTACATGAATCTGCATACAAGATTCCAACTAATGTTAAAATTTATAATGAAAAAGCTGATAAAAAAGGTATTGGCTATTATTTTACTAAAAACACAATCATAAATATCAAATCACATAAGCCAGATTTGATTTTAAGATTTGGATTTGGAATTTTAAGAGGAGAATTATTAAATATTCCAAAATATGGAGTATGGTCATATCACCATGGAGATAATAAATTTAATCGTGGTAAGCCCTCTTGTTTTTATGAGATTTTACATGGAGAGCATAGAGTGGGTGCCATATTACAAAAACTAAATAATCAATTAGATAATGGTAAAGTAATCGATAGAGTACACACAAAAGTAATCAATAATAGCATGTTACTTACGATGAACCAATTATTTAAGTCTTCAAAACAGATGATGATCAATAACATAGTTAAGCTATATAATGATAAGGCTATTAATTCTATAGATAATCTACCGATTATGTATGATCGACCTTTGTATAAAATTCCCACTATAATTAATTTATTATCCTATATAAAAATATTACTTATTTCTAAATATAAGTCATATAAAAAATCAGATAGAAGAATGAATTGGGCTTTATTATTTGGAGTTACGTCTGAAGGACAACATCCTTTATCAATTCCAATGTATAAATTACGTGAAATTAAAGCTCCTAAGGGTTTTTTTTGGGCTGATCCATTCATTCGTAAAATAAATACTGGTTATGAAATATTTCTCGAAGAATTTTGTTTAAGTAATTGTAAAGGAGTTATAAAAAAAATCAAAATTGATAAAAGAGCTAATATTATAGAGCAGTCAATATGTATTGATGAACCTTGGCACCTTTCTTATCCTTTTATTTTTAAGGAAAAAGATGATTATTATATGATACCGGAGTCTTCTCAAAATAATAAATTAATTATATATAAAGAAAATAAAGAAAATAATAAATGGAAAGTTTTCAAAGTCTTGTTTGATGAAGGAAATTTATTTGATGCAACTGTTTATAAAGAAGGTGAAAAGTTTTGGATATTTGTTAATCGATCTGGTTTTTCGGAAAGACCAGACCAAGAATTATTTATTTATCATACAAATGATATTTTAAAGGGTAATTTAACTGGACATATTAATAACCCTGTAAAGATTGACATCGCCTCTTCTAGACCTGCAGGTAATTTATTTACTTATAAGAACAATTTATTTAGACCATCACAAAATTGTTCCAAATACTACGGAGGTGAGTTAAAAATCAATAAAGTGATTAACTTAAATAACACACAATATGAAGAAGAAGTTTATAGAACTCTATCCCCTTTTTGGAATAATAATTATAATTCTTTACACACTGTAAATTTTTGTGAAGATGCTATTGTTTATGATGTTAATTTAAAAAAATAAATTATTATGAAAGAAAAATTAAAATTTTCTGTTTGTATTCCTAATTATAATTATGGAAGTTATATTGACAAAACAATTCAGAGTGTGCTAAATCAAAATTATGAAGAATTTGAAATAATTATTGCTGACAACAAATCAACTGACAATTCTTTGTCTATTATAGATTCTTTTAAGGACAAAAGAATTAAAGTTATTAAAAACAATTATAATGTAGGATTTGCCGCAAATCTTGATATTGCAACTGAATCAGCATCTGGCGATTTTATTATTTTATTATCATCTGATGATATAATGAAAAATAATGCTTTAGAGAATTATGCTAAAACAATAAAAGAATTAAAATTTAATGATAATTTAGTGTTGTTTTCTGGATATGATTTAATTGATGGCAATGGCAAGTTTTTATCAAGCAGAAATGCTCTAAATGATAATATTAGAATTCATGGTAAATCTAAAATTATTAGTTTTAAAAACTATGATATGGTTAAGGGAAAAGAAGTTCAGGAAATACTCTTTTCATCTGCTCTTTCATCTCCTGGACAGTTTTGTACAACCTGTTACAGTAAGAATTTATATGATATAGTTCACGGTTACAGAAGTTCTACTTTAATAATGCCAGATGCAACATTTATGCATAAAATAGGATTTACAGATGCGGATTTTATTTATGTAAAAAAATCATTATTTCAATACAGAAATCATAATTCCAATAATTTGTCATCTGTAAATAAAATAGAAGATATTAGATTGTTGACCGACAAATATGCTATAACTCAATTAAATTCAAATGAGGATTTAAAAAAAATTAACTTAACAAAGAAAAAACTTCAATATAACTTTATTAAACATTATTGTATAAATGTACCCTTTTATTCTTTTTTTCGTTTAAATTATCTAAAGTCTTATCATCACACTTTTTTTGGATTAGCTTCTTACCCTAAGGAAATGTTTAAATTTTGGAAATTTTATTTTAATATAATATTTCTTCCACTATTACTTATTATTTATTGTACAATGAAATTATTTTCATCTCTCAAGGATTAATCTTAAAATTTAAAAAAAACAAACAATTATTTTCAAAGATATAAAATACTTTTATGAAACTTTTAATACATCACCATACTGAGGCTTATGTAGACAAAAATGGTATTTGGGTTCAATCTTTTATAGGGGCTTGGGTAAGTGAAATTTCAATACACACAGAGTTGGTTGGTTTATTGTTGCATACTACCCCGACTAAGCATAGTAAATTAGATTATTGCATAAATAATCTAAATGTTAAAATTGAATCATTAGGAGAAAATAGAGGATGGAGAAATAGAATTCAAAGATTCCGCTTTATTAAAAAAAAATGTGAGTCTTTATATACTTATTCACATTTAATTGTTCGTGGTGTAACTCCTAGACAATTATTGGTAATGAATAGTATCCCTTTAAAAAATAAATTTTTTTTGTTTGTTGGTTGTATCAACGATGCTCAAAATGTAAAAATAAATGGTCTCCAGTCCATAATAAATATGGCTATGATTAAATACCGAAACTCTGAATTAAAAAAAATAAGTAAGCAATCGTTATTTGCTGCAAACTCACCTAATATTGCAAAAGAGCTAAACGAAAAATTAAATATACCTGCTGTTTTTATTCCAACAAATACAATATCAATTAAAGATTTTAAAAAGGTGCAAAGAAAGAAGAGCACATGTTTTAGAATCTTATTTGTTGGTAGAGTAACTCAGGAAAAAGGCATTGAAGAACTTATAAGTGCATTTCAAAAAATAAAGCAAATACATACTAAGAAAAACTTTATTTTAGATATAGTAGGTCCGTATTCATCACATTATATCAAAGAAATGAGAAATAAATATCCACAGGATTTTGAAAAAATCACTTTTCATGGATTCATTAATTTTGGAGATGAACTTCTCGATTTTTATGATAAATCTGATGTTTATGTTCTTCCCAGTTACCATGAGGGATTTCCTCATACTATATGGGAAGCCGCTGCTAGACAATTACCCATAATATGTACTCCAGTAGGAGGAATTCCAGGATTAATTGATAATAGTTTTGTTACCTTTATTGAAAAGAAAAATGTTGACTCAGTTGTCAATGCATTACATAAGGTATTAGTAAATCATGAAGAAATAGATAATAAAGTTGATAAAATATGGAAAATTGCTAAAAACAATACCGTTGAACAATCTGCAATAAAATTAGTAAACTGTTTAGCATCATGAAGTTATTGAGTTATTTTTGTTTTATTTTGCATTTTCAATCAGTGTATCAATGCTTACAGTTTTAGTATCTTAGTTCCATTGAGTCCATTTAATTTAGGTGGACTCTCATTTATCATTATCGGGTTAATCAATATTAACAGAAAAACTAATAATATATATGACTTAAGCAAAACTTATACTGAAGAGGAATGGAATGTGCTAAGCAAATACATAAAGTTTTTAACTTAGAATCTGAATGAAGTTACCATCAATAAATATTAATATATTATTACTTATTCCTAGTTTACTAGAAATTATAGATACATCTACATTTCTAGTAAATATTCCGGGAATTCCACTAAGCCTAGGAAGATTGTGTTTTTTACTAGTTGGGTTTATTAATTTTAAAAAAATAAAATATCTTAAAAATAATAATATTTATATTGCTTTTATGCTAATCATATTAGGAATGTTTTTAGGGATGTTTTTTTCGCCTAATTTACCTGAAGCTCTATCTAGAACTATCGCTTTTAGCTTACTAATATTTTCTGCTGCGTCTATTTCATTTTCTTTTAGAAAAGAAGCATTTCAGTATTTGGTAAATTTTACAATGATTGGAATGTTTAGTTATTGTACAATCTATATTGTAATAAATCTTTTTTCTGGAAATGTAATATTATTATACTCTGACTTATATACTTCTGATGACGTAATGAATCATCATGTCATTGGATTAAGATTATCTACATCAGCAATTTATTTAGCATCATATTTAATAAGTTTTTCAAAAACAAAAGAAAAAATCGGCTATCTTTTAATTATAATAGCTATTTCTTTATGCTTACTCATTGAAAGTAGAAGTAACACTTTATTTACCTCTATTGCTGGATTAATACTTTATTTAACCAATAATAAACTGAGTATAAAGTTTTTTATTATCACATTTCCTTTATTAATCATTTTTACCAGTTTATACATCAATTACGTGGGCACTATCGATGCAATATCTGTAAGGTTTAATCTTTCTGATTCCGAATACCAAACAAGAACTACCCAATCTAGGTTTTTAGTAATTGAACAGTTTTTTGAAAATTTTATAAACTATCCATTTGGCAAAGGAATCAAAAACCTCAAATTAGATATAGGTTATGGAAATAGGTTATTAGCTCACAATCAATATTTATCTTTTATTATAGGAGGTGGTATATTCGGAATGATAGGAGTTTTTATTTGGATTCGAAATTTAATAAATATTTTTAAATTGATATTTTTTAAAAAATGGAAATCTCAACTTTCTAAGTTTGAATCGGCTCTTGTTATGAGCTTAATTACATTTAGTTTAACATTGTTATCAATTGATGTTTCGGGGTTGTATTTCCTTTTTATGCTTTCATTTGCAATCTATTTAATTTCTCGATATAGAGAAATAAAATTGAATTTAAAGTAAAAAAATAAATGAAATTAGGATACTACTACCATACTGAAATTTACAATGATAATGGTAAATTGTATATTAATGGATACCAAGGAGTATTTCTTGATTCCTTAGCACAATGTGTCGATGAACTTTTATTATTCATGCATGAAGCTCCTAGTAATGGTAAATTACCAGATTATCATCTCATATCAAATAATATTTGTTGGATTAATTTAGGTAAGAAACAAGCTGCTTGGAATCGTTTTTTCTTTTCTCGGACTTTATTAGGAAAATTTAGAGAAGAAATTGAAATTGTAGATGCTATGCTTGTGAGATCACCATCGCCTTTATCTGTTGCCTTTAGCCATTTCGTAAATCGAAAGAAATTATTTTATTTTTTAGTTGGAGATTATCTTCATGGAGCTAACAATATAAAAATTTCAGGTTTTAGAGACTTCTTTATTAAGCTTCTTGTAAAAAAAATAGATAAAGCATTAACTAATGTAATAGAAAATAGAGTCATTTTTGTGAACTCAATTGAGTTAAAATCTAAGTATAGCACAATAGCTTCAAAAATAATTGAAGTTAGAACAACTACGCTTCAGGCATATGATATGAAGAAAAGAGAAGATACCTGCAAGGGTGAATTAATTCATTTACTTTATACTGGCAGATTTGATTTTAGTAAAGGTTTACTTGAACTAGTTCATGCATTTAAAATTCTTTATACTGTTCGTCCTAACTTAAGACTTCATTTTGTAGGATGGGAAGATAATCCAAATAAACCAGTATTGAATGCGTTATTTGAAAAAGTAAAAGAATATAGCTTAGATGAGTTTGTACAGTTTCATGGAAGAAAGAAAATTGGTGTTGAATTGAATAGAATGTATTTTAATTCAGATATATATATAATTCCAAGCTTTCATGAAGGGTTTCCAAGAACTATTTGGGAAGCTATGGGACAAAGTACACCTGTTATTGCTACAAAAGTGGGTGGTATTCCTTTTTTATTAGATGACAAGGAGAATTCATTATTAATTGAACCCAAAATTATTAACGAAATTGTTGATGCCGTAGAGTCTTTAATTTCAGATGAATTTCTTCGAAGAAAGATTATTGTAAACGGATACGAAAAAGCAAAAACAGTTACTTTACAAAATCAATCGAAATTATTAATTTCACAAATTAAAAAGGAAATAAATGATTATTAAAAATAGATTAAGGTATGTATACTAATTTAGGTTATTTATGGCCATTGCATGCAATATTAGTATTGACAAATTGGCTTCCTGATAATGTTCTTTTTTTAAGATTGAGAGGCGCAATGATAAGACCATTTTTTGGATCGTGTGGAAAAAATTTTCGAGTAGGTCGTAATGTAACTTTTTATAATTCAAAAAACATTCATATTGGATCTAATGTATATGTAGCTTTAGGTAACTGGTTTAATGCATCTGAGGTTATAGTTATAGAGGATGAGGTGATGTTTGGACCTAAATCTGTTATTACCTCTTCGAACCATACAAAATTTGAAGGTAGCTTTCGTTATGGTATACCACAATCTCAACCAATCAAAATTGGCAAAGGAACATGGGTTTCTGCTAATTGCACAATTACAGCAGGTTCTCAAATAGAGTCAGGATGTTTAATTGCATCCAATACAGTTGTTCGTAATATTGTTCCAAAAAACTCTTTATATGGAGGAGTTCCAGGAAAAGTTATTAAAGCTATTTAATTTTTAAGGTGAGTAAAAATTATACAAAAAAAATACTTTTTATTGGAAATTTCCTCTCCAAAACTAGAGGGTCTAAGGGAGTAGTTGAGACTATTGTTAATCAAATAGATAATCCTAAATTAATATTTAGATTATGTTCTAAGTTTGAAAATAAACTTGTTAGATTAATTGATTTTATTTGGTCTTTATTTTTTACTACATATGATGAGATCTATGTTGATATATATAGTGGTAAAGCCTTTTTTTTCACAAAATTAGCTGTGTTGGCATCTAAAATTAGAGGGAAAAAAATAATTGGAACACTTCGAGGTGGAGCACTCAAAGAATATGATCAAAAAAATAAGAGTGTAGTAATTAAAACAATTCAAAAAATTGATAAACTTCAAAGTCCTTCAAAATTTCTAATTCATTATTTTAGTCAATATAAATTGAATGTTAATTATCTTCCAAATCCTATTTCATTAATTAATTTTAAATATGATAGATCAAACGTAATTGATAACTCTATCCTTTGGGTTCGTGCTTTTGATAAGACTTATAATCCATCTTTAGCCATTAAAATAGTTTATGAGTTAAAAAAGGATGTACCAGATGTTAAATTAACAATGATTGGACCTGATCGAGGCTTACTAAAAGAGTGTTTACTATTAATAGATAGCTTAAATCTTAAAAATAATATCGAAGTTTTAGGTAAAATTCCACACGAAGAACTGCCTTTGTATTACCAAACTCACGATATTTTTTTAAATACAACCTCATATGAAAGTTTTGGTAATGCACTTGTTGAAGCAGCTGCAAGTGGTATTCCCATTGTATCGACTTCAGTTGGTGAAATTCCTCACTCATGGGAGCATGAAAAAAATATTATTCTTATTAATTCTTTTAATGAGAAAGCATTCTCCTGTGTTATTGGAGATTTATTGCAAAACAATGATTTAAAAATAAGCCTTAGCCTTTTGGCAAGGAAAAAAGCTGAACAATATGATATTAGTAAAATAATCCCTTTATGGAATTTCTCAAATTATTAATAGGTAGCATGAGTTATTCTAATTTATATTTTAAAGCTCCAGTATTTTTTCAAAATATAGCCATGTCATTGTACGGGTTATATTGGAAAAAAAGACGCTTTGGAGGTGTTTTTAAAAAAGAGGTTAACCTCTTCAGGAAAAGAAATAGTTTTTCCAAACAACAATGGGATGTATATCAAGAATTAGAATTAAGAAAACTTTTAGTTCACGCTTTTACAAATGTTCCTTTTTATCAAAAAAAATACACGGATGCAGGTTTTATTTTGTCAGATTTTCAAACTTTTAAATTAAAAGATTTAAATAAGCTACCATTTCTAGAAAAGGAGGAATTAAGGAAATATGGTAAAACCGAATTACTTTCTAACACAAGAAATAAGGGAAGTTTTTATTCAAGTAGTGGTTCTACAGGCACCCCAACTAGTATTTACTATTCTAGGGAATTTCATCAAAAATGGAGTGCTGCTTTTGAAGTTAGAATCAGAGAGTGGGCTGGAGTAGATAGATTTACTCCAAGGGGTATGATTGGAGGTCGAAAAATTTTAAAAGGAAATTCTCCTCCTTTTTACCGATATAATTATTTTGAAAAACAAACATACTTCTCTGCTTATCATATAGGACCAAGTAACATTAATAGTTATTTAAAAGGAATAATTGAAGGGAAAGTAGAATATATGACAGGATATGCTATGAGTAATTATTTGTTGGCTAAAGAATTTGAAAAAGCAGGAATTATTCCACCAAAAATGAAAGCTATAATCACATCCAGTGAAACACTTACTAATGAAATGAGAAGAACTCTTGAGAAAGTTTATGATTGTAAAGTTTATGATTCCTACAGTGGTGTTGAAGCTTGTGGTCTAATTAGTGAATCAAATGACGGCAAATTATTTAATAGCCCAGATGTTGGAATTATTGAGGTGTTAGATGAAAAAGGGAAAAGTGTTAAGCAAAATGAAATAGGAGAATTAATTTCAACTGGTTTATTAAATTATGATCAACCATTAATCAGATATAAAATTGGTGATAGAATATCATTGGGAAATATAAATAATTTCAATAATCAAAGACAAATGCCAATTGTTAAATCCATAAATGGAAGGATTGAAGATGTTGTTACTGGACCAAATGGAAATATTATGGTTAGATTTCATAGTATATTTATTGATATTAATGGATTAATTGCTAGTCAAATTATACAAAAATCTATTTCTCATATTGTATTGAAACTTGTAATTGACGACAATTGTTATAATGATGTAAATTCTGAAGCAATCATGACTGATAGACTCAAGTATCAACTAGGAGACTCTATAAAGATTTTTTTTGAGTATGTTAACGAATTACCTCTAACATCATCTGGAAAAATTAAAGCAGTGATTTCAAAAATATAAAACATAATGAAAATAGTAACTATTGTTGGAGCTAGACCCCAGTTTGTTAAAGCTGCGGCACTTTCAAGAGAATTCAAAAAACATACTAATATTGAAGAAGTTATTCTTCATACTGGCCAGCATTTTGATAAAAACATGTCTGATGTTTTTTTTGAGGAAATGCAAATTCCACACCCGAAATATAACTTAAATATTAATTCTCTTTCACATGGTGCAATGACAGGTAGAATGTTAGAGGAAATCGAAAATATTTTAATTCTTGAGAAACCTGATTACTTATTGGTATATGGAGACACTAATTCTACATTAGCTGGTGCT
>Ga0115545_1000206_pt1 | contig 31440 bp, 31 predicted proteins | sample COGITO_mtgs_1003_FD_87188 | JGI IMG/M metagenome (GOLD analysis project Ga0115545, IMG submission 87188) | Pelagic marine microbial communities from North Sea - COGITO_mtgs_100330 | ecosystem: Environmental > Aquatic > Marine > Epipelagic | place: Germany:Helgoland, sampling site Kabeltonne...
CATCTGGCTTCTGGGTAGGGGACTGATTTTGGGCAGGTGTCTCATCTTTTTCGATGTTGGCACCCAGACCACTGGAGGACAAAAACGTTTTCAGTAGCGAAGTCTTGAGGGTTGATTTGAGAACCTTCAAGAGCGTCAGATCTGATGCGTCAACTTCAATTTGGCTAACCGAGCCAGGAGTTATGACAGTAGGAAGCGAAAATTCTGCTCTAGCACCTTCCCCCTTTTCATTAGTTACCGTGACCTGGGACTCCCCATCTTGATCTACGGGCTCAGCCGTGAGCGTGACATCGGGACCCACAACAAATCGGATAGTTACCAGTCCATTTGTGAGCGTGATATGCGTTGCTGCACCACCAGTGTTGCGCATGGAAACGGCCCCACTTGCAGTTGTAGTGATCTGCAGATCACCACTTTGATCGCCACTAAGTTCAGCCTGGACTCGGGGAGTACCAGGAATATCGAGCGACGCTCTCACGGGATCTTTAGATTCTGCGTTTTCTGGCTGGTGATTAAGATTAAAACTCACTTGATCAACATCACTGGGATTCCATTGCGCAGTGAATCCATTCGCCGCCGGATCGCCGGTTCGCAGTGGGGTGTAGATCACGGGTGAATCGCCGTCAGATGTCAGCTCTTTGACTGTTTTAGCTTCACCTTCTACCTCAGCGGAGACAAGAAGTTTTGTTGTTCGTGCAGACGAAGTGACAAGCACGTGGGCTCGCACCGCCCCTGCGTTCACACCGGTATCATTGACGTTGGTGGAGAACGGGGGTGCTTGTGGCAGAGCACGCATGGCAAGCGGAGTCACGTCCATAGAGCCAACGCCCCCACCTATGGCACTACCGACCGATGCTCCTGCAGCATCGAGTGGTTGGTAGGCCCATGTGTCGTCGGGGCTTGCGACAGTGAGTAGCTGCTGAACACCAGGAACGTTATTGTCGTACAGGCTGATTTCCCACCCGGAATCCACGGCGACTATTGATGCGGGAGTGACCGTATGTCCCGCTCCGGTTTCATCGTAAAGTCCCATCGTATAAATCGCCCCCTCCACCAGGGCAGACTGCAAGATTTCTGCGATAGCCACTGGCCCTGCCCGACGTGATTCCGCTGCGGCCTCCTGTGCACTAGAAAGCAACTGAGTTGCCCAAAGCTGCTCGATACTGCGCTGCAGATCCGCATTTTTTTCATTAAGGGCGTAGGCGAACGGCGCCGAGTCATTAAAACTTTGGACCGACGCGATGTTCTGGAAAAATTGTTGCGATAAAACGGCCATGCCCTCACAGCGACCTGCTGTAAGAGCCGAGTTAACTTGGTCAAGCCACTGCACGGCGCTGGGGAACAATTGGCAATCGCTGATCTTGCCACCAATGCAGACACTTTCAGGCCCAAATAGCGTGATCAAACTTTCCTTTTCTAAGGACCCAGACTGTTTCGAGTTCGCAAAAGAAAAACCATCAGGGTCGCTCAAAAATCCGGTGTTCACACTAATCTCAGTCGCTTGCGGTGATGCGCTTGCAGACGCTTCCCCTGTGGGTGCAGATTCGTCGCCACTGGCACAAGAGGTGGCCCCCAACAGGAGCACACCAATCGCAACAAAGCGAACCGCGCCCCACTTCTGCACACTTGACCTCATTGCACGTCCCCCAAAGATGTGACTACGCGGATACCGGGAAGGTCCGTTTGCATTTCCACGACATCTACTCCAGCCCCGTCCACCAGCCAGTACTGCTTACCGTCAAGGTTGATGCTTTCAAAGCCCTGTAATGAATTAGTGATTGCGTCAATAGTCGCTTTTACCGAAGTGCCGGCGGCGTCACCAACTTCCGGATCCGTTGGGATCGTGGCGACAATGCAGTCACCTGTCGTCGTACAAAAGGTTCGAGCTTGAGACTCAATTGTTCCACTCGGTGTCTCTGGGACGAAAATTATTGAGTAGCCCGCCGCCGCTGGGGCCGTATCAGGCACCCAAATCCGACTTACTCGGTCCCTCGCTTCCTCCGAGTTGGCTGCCGGTAAATCTAGGATCAGGAGCCCGGCCGCAAGCTCACCCAATTGAGCACCGTCAATTCCTTCAGTTCCCGCGTCACCGCGTAGACCGGGTACGACTTCATCTGTCGCCCCAGAGGCCATGTCAGTTTCACTTGGCGTACCCGTTTCTCCAAGAGTCTGCACGGCAAAACCACCGACCCCAACGATCAGCAAGGTCGAGGCCGCGAGTGCCATAACTTTCCATAAACGTGGTCCTCGAGTTTTTTCCAGCCTTCGTTCGACCAAAGAAGGCGCTTCGTCACCGGAGGACACCTTTGAGGAAGGGAGCTGGTCGAGAACTAACTGCACAAGTCGTGTTGGAGCTTCAACCACCTCGTGTGTGGCAGGTTCGAGAAAAGCATTGTAATTAGCGAGGACCAGTTGAGAGAAATCCTGATCACTCGCGACTGTGGGGTTAACTTCCTCGCCCTCTCCCACGCCAGTTGTGTCATTCATCTTGGGGCCCCTTTCGGAAAGAATCGACGTTCCTCGCGGTCGTGAACGGTCGAAGGTGCCCGAGATCCTCAGCAAGAGATCGCCTGGCCCTGGACAAGCGCGACTTAATTGTTCCTTCAGCACATCCCAATATTTCAGCAGCATCGAGTTGCGTGTATCCGTACATATCGACCAAGAGAATCGTTTGTTGTTGCTCATGTGACAAAAGCGCCAGCGATCGGGAAACATCTAAATGTGCATCACTGGGATGAACAAGGTCAATGCTGGGTGCGGTATTTGCTTGCACTTCGATGTCCTCTAGGTCGGCGAGTTCGGAAGTTAGGTTCTTCTGGCGCTTCTTGACACAAGCAAGAGCAGCGTTAACCGCGATTCGGTGGATCCACGTGCTGACCGCTGAATCACCCCTGAAATTTGCGGCGGCCCGATGAGCCGAAAGGTACGTCTCTTGAAAGGCATCAGCTGCGTCCTCTTCATTTGCGGTGATTTTCAGTACCACTGCCCAAGCAGCACCAGAGGTCCGCCGGACGATTTCAGGGAAAGCTGTTTCGTCTCCTGACACGTGGTCGAGCAGGAGCTCCAAATCTGTTTTATCTCTTTCTACCATGTTAATGAGAGCGTAACGAAGAAAGCCATTGGGCGTTGGTTCGCATCTTCGAGTCGCTTGGTAACAATGAGGTTTCCTCGGGTAGCGCCGGGCTAACGAGTGAAGAGCGTTAGGACTGCCCACCCATGGCCTACAACCTCGCCACTGAGCTTGCCGGCCCTGCTGGTCAGGGGTCCTTGGGAGAGCCAAGCCCGATTCCCGACCAATAACTGCCGCCCGCATCAGGCTCGACTTGAGCGAATTGTTTTACTTATTTGCTTCTTGGTAATGCTGAACCTTTTGCTCACCACTTTTGATGAATCTTCGAGATTGACCACGAGCCTGTAGTAACCAGACTTAATCTTGATTTTTGTGAAGGCTGCCACGTCCGCGCCGCCCAACAGAGCGGAGTCGATCTTCCGGTAAACAATTTTATTCTTCCGAGGCTTGCCTTTCTTAGTAGTAGCAGTCTTGAACTTGACCGTGAATCTTTTTTGAAGAGTGACACTCACTACCGCGCTATTGGCGCCGGCGAGCTGAAGTTCTTCCATGTCAACCTTCAGTGTGACACTTTTTCCCGAGCCAATCAGTTGCAAGGCAGCACGCGGAACGGGGAGTCTCGTCGTTACCGACGTCGCGATTTGACTTGTCGCCGATGAAGCGACAGGCGTTAGAGCCCCGGGTGCAGATGGTGCACTGGCTGCGGGCCCGTCCACGTAGGTGTATCCACCCCACAGGGATGCTCGTCCAACTAAAGGAGCCAAAACAATATGAATGTTTACTTGACCAGCAGTTGCCGAAGGCGGCACGACGGCATCAATGTGTTGACCGCTATGCACGGTAAATGATGGCGATGCAATTTCTCCGAACATGACGGATCGTGCTGTCTCAAAGCCCCAACCAGCCAATGAGATTGTCTGCCCACCTGCCAGGGGTCCACTGCTATGACTCAATTGGGTGATTTCATGCATGCCGCCGCCACCGCCGCCACCGCCGCCACCGCCGCCACCGCCGCCACCGCCGCCGCCACCGCCGCCACCGCCGACAGGTGGTGCAATAGGTGTTGGAGGCTTGTAGTTGATGTTGTCGAGGTACTTGAGTGACAGATCCATCAGGGACATGATGAACTTGTAGTCGTCTCCCTTCAAGTTGTATGCGTACTTGTCGTTGCATATCTCTGCTGCTTCGTACACCATTTCTAGAATAGACTTGGGACCGTCTGTCTTGATTTCGATGCCTCTGACATTTTGGTTTAGTTCGTTTCCTACTACCTTAGAGATCTCTGCTAGTATCGCTTTGCGGAGTGCCCTTTGATCCGGGTGGTCTATTTGGCCCACTGCATTACCCGCTGTGTCGCTCACATTTGTGAATCCTGCAGCTCTGAGTGCGATGATCAGATCTGCTTGTGTTGGTGCGACCTGTATGTAGACTATGTTAGCCAAGTTTAGTTGGATGACGTTGTTGTTGGCCTGATCAGTCGGGTCTTCTTGCACATTGAATTTTGCTCCGACGAAGTTTGCTACGTTCATAGGGGAGACTATCGAGAACTGTATAGGTAGGTATGATGGGGTTGCTGGAGTCATAGAGTCTAATAGGTATGGTAGGTTTTGTAGTAGAGAGTCCATGACACAGTAAACCAACTGTGATGGCCACTTCTGTGGGACTGCTGGGAAGAATCCTCCGATAGATCTCACGAATCGAATTGGTTTCCTGTTGCCGCCTTGAGCGTAGGATGCCGTCATTCCATCCGGATCTTCCATGAGCCTTCTGTTGAGTGAGCGGAATAGTCTTCCTTGACCTACATTGCGGCCATATCCAAATGGATTGCCCATGTTTCCGAACCGCTGTAGTTCATCTCCTTCTAGGTTCATTCTTCCTGCGTTTCCTGCTCCGATTCTTTGGTAGTAGTCTCTGAGTGCGTTTATCGCTGGTGCTGTCTGGTACCCTGCAGCTCCTGCAATTGCACCGGCAGCTGCGCCCACTGGTCCGAGGAGCGCGCCTCCTAGAATAGCTCCTCCGGCAGCACTGAGCCCTGTGGTGTCTATATTCACCTGATTCAAATCGCGATACAACTGCGGTCTTGTTGCCCTGTAATCCAGTAAATCGCCAATGAAGTCTACTTCGTTGACTGTCTCGACGAATGCTCCGACATTGTACTTTCGACCCGTTGCCTTGGACCTGCTTTTGTCTGTCTGGTCTGCTCTTGCTCCTTGAGTCGACCGAACCAAGGTTTCTCTCACTACTGTCAGGCTTTCGGGGTAGTTTTCTGCTACCTTAACAAACACGCTGGCCATTTCGTCAGTCATGATCGCTTCCGCTAGTCTTGGGTACATGAAGATTGGATCCGCGATGAACACATTCTGTGTTCCGTTGTAGAATGCTTTGGGTTCTGATGGGAACAGCGTGACTAGCTTTTGCATGGTCTCTCTGTTTCCTCGTAGTGAGGGGTTCTGCCTAACAAGTGCTCGAATGAATCCTTTGTTTGCGCTGGCACAGTAAAGGTAGTCGTACAGGACATCTCTAGTGAATGTCCTGATATCTCTGCTGTTCAAACCGTACTTGGCGGCTATCTTAGCGTTGAACACATTGTCTGCCGATGCTCTAATGTCAGTTGCGCCGAAGGTCTCTCCTAGCCATGACAGCATTGCTTTCTCTGCACCGTATATTTCTGGTACTCTGTGAGTGAACGGTGTTCTTGAGGAAGGGTTCTTCCTCACAGTCGATCCTTGTAGGATAGCGGCTGTCGTAGGTGATACTCTTTCGTGTGAGTTCTTGGTCACAAGAAGCCGGTTTAGTGTGTGTAGGCCACGGTTTAGCCCTTGTTCAGCGACAATTCTTTGGACTAGAGCACTGTCTATCTCATCGCCTAGTATGTCTGTGATATGTGTTCCTGTTCTTGGTACATCTGGGAAGTTGAACTCCATTCCGGGTACTGGGGCTATGCTAGCGGGGTTGCTTCTGACTCCGCTGATGGTTTCCACTAAGATTTCTGTGCTTGGGTTTCTTGCGACATCGCTGAGAGTCATTCTGTTTCCAGACATGTCGCTGATGGCATAGTCCGGGGAGGCCCCTGGATTCTTCCTACCTATTTCTCCTTTTATCCAGTTGTGAACACCTAGTAAAGAAGCGCCCGCTAGGTTGGTTGGTACTTTCAACTTCACTATTCATCACCGGGACCGCTTAGCGTCTCCGACCTTGCGACGGTGTCTGTCTTGATAAGCACCTCGGTATTCTTCTTCAGCCTTTGGCTTGAACAAGAAGTCGATAGATGCTGATGGCTTTCGTTCTAATGAGCCATATTCGTTCGTGAACTTTCTCCATGCTTCCAAGAGTTCTTTGTCTCCTTTGCCCTTCTTGAGTCCGACAGTTTGGAACCCGCTAGGGTGTCGGACCATCTTAAAGTGAGACTTGGGGAGCTTGATGAGGTAAGGAACCCATTCTCCTGTCTTCTTGTGCTTACCACCGGTGACCGCAGCGCCCATGTCGGGGAACTTCTGCTTATTTGACATTCCCTTTCCTTGCTTTCGGTTTCCAATGTCTATCCGATCTTGGAGAACCTTGTACAGTCCCTTCATCCATTTGTTTTGGCCGCCTGCACTCTTTGGTGGAGTACTTCCGTGACGAACATCGCCCTTTCCTTTGCTTGTGGTCTCCTTTCTACTCATGAGTAGCTGTGACTTAGGGTGTATCTGCACATAGTAGAACTTGCCTCTTCCGATAGGTTTGCCTCTTGGGTTGGGTCTCATCAGTGCGTCGGCCATATCAGCTACTGCGTCTCTTCGCTCCTTCAGGTTCTTGGTCTTGTTGAGCGTTGCTCCGTGGCTGTAGGTGAAGTTTTCATTCTTCTTTCCATACCATGTTATGGTGCCGATGACAGTTGTGTCGAAAGGAGATCTGATGACTTCGAACACCTTGTTGAGGATGCTGTTCAAGTCTTTGGGCTTGTTGTTGTCCCCGACGTTCGCTTGTGGGAAGCCGACAACATATAGCAATCCGTTGTGGAGTACGCTTACTTCCTTTGCTGCCACCCCTGCTGGCGCGGGGCTGTCTTTGAACTTGGACTTGTTGAATCCGGCCAATGCTTGGTACTTTGCATCTGCCTCACCTTCAGCCGTGAAGATGTTCTTGGCTTCTGCGGCTGGGCTTGCGTAATAAAACGGTGAATCCATCAAGTGGTTGAGTGCTGATCGAGTTGTGCTGGTGTCACCTATTCTGTAGGAGTTGACTACGGTGGACATTAGCTTCGAGGCTTCGACTGCAAGGACCGGATCTGGGATAGTGACTTGAGCGTACCCCGGACCGTATTCTGCGAGCTTTCGTTCTAGCTCCATGACTAGTCCCACTTCAGAGGTCTCTAGTGGAACGTATCTGTCGATAGCTTCTCTAAACGCTGTTTCTCCTTCATCTGCTGCTAGTTGGAATAGGGTATAGCTATTGTATGACCTAATAGGTAGAGTAGAGATAATGTCGTAGGCCAATCTGAACATCTTGTCGTACTTGAAAGTCCCATAGCCCTTTGCTTGTAGTGGGTTCGGTCCTCTTCCTGTGATCAAGTCGAATGCTATCTGACCCTTGAACAAAACATCGTTTGGGTTGGCTCCTGGTAGTGACTTTTTGAGTAAGTTGGCGTGTCCTGGGTCTCGTTCCCATTCTGCAATGAACTTGGTGACGGCTATCTTCTGTGAAGCCGAGACAGTGGTTGACAGTTCTGCACCCATGTCTACTGGATTTTTAGACATGTTTCTCACATACTGTGCCCAGTCTTCTGATGTTGCGAGCTGCATGAGCTGAGGCGAATCTCGAACTGACTCTTGCTGGTTTAGCTTGGTTAGGCTCGAAGAGAGTATCTTTGGTGCGGTCACTAGTTTGACTGCCTTTTCTCCGAAGATGGCTGATTGTAGTCTAAGGTTCTTCCATGTCAAGATTCTGGCTGGAGGGTTTTGCCTGAGTTCTGCGTTTTCGATCATGTTGAGAGACTCACTGGCAATTTGGTTTTCGAGATCGTCTTCAGGGGATAGTGGCATATCTTGGCGCATTTCTGCTTGTATTCCGCCGGGAATAGCGTTGTCCTTTCTGCCCATCATCGTCTCCCCTGTTTCTTGGTCTACCATAGCGAAGACCCCTGGGGATATTTCTGTTGCTTCGTTTTCTTGGACTATCTTAGTAGATCCGTCGTTTGGGTTGTGGAATATAATGCTCATGCTTTCACCTGCTTTTGTTCTTGTGTTTCTAACTTGTTAAGTGCTACGGTGCCGATAGCGGTCAAAGCTACTAATGTTCCCAAGCTAATGCCCGCCTTAACTGTTGTGCCAAGGAAGAGCCTGTTGATTGGTCCTTCTACCCATTTATGTGAATAGTCGTCCGGGCTATCGCCTGGTGCCATCGCACCGAGCCCGGTATTCAAAAAGGTCGCCCACCACCACCGAGATTTGGTGTGAATCCGTCTGCGTTGGCTTTGTTGTGTGCGGCCTCGAAACTCATTCCTGCATCCATGTTCTTCTTCATGGCTTTGATGTGGGCCTTAGATGTACCGGGAGGGTGTTTGTTGGCGATGTCTGCTTCAGTCATCTTGCCAGCAAATCCTGCGAAGCCTGGAGGAATTCCGTTTCTAAAGTTCTTTTTGTGTCCGCCAATCGAACTGGTGTTATGTCCCAGAGTTGTTCCGATTCCACCTATGGGACTTGCTCCGCTAGATCTTCGACGAGAGGTCTTTCCAAAGTAGCCTGACAAGGATTGACTTACTCCCGAGGCATTGACTCGAAGTGTTTCGAGGGCCGAGAGCTTTTGGTTTATGTTTGTGACCTTCTGATCTCGAATCGTTTTGTCGTAAATTAGTTTGCTGGGCTTCCCTAGCGCCTGTATCATTCCTTTGGTTTCTTTTACCATGCTTCGGTAGGCGTCGATTTGAGTCTTAGTCATTCCTTGTTCAATGGACATTAGTGCTATGTTCAGCTCTTGGAGTTCTGTTAGCTTTGTCTGCACCATGAACTCGAGAGATGCGTTCAGCAGTGCTTGTGCCACTTCTTCCAGATTTCTCTCTATGGATTCTAGATATGTCAATGCTCGGATGGAAACGATGTGTGCATTTCCTGGAGAAGGGTCTCGATTGTACTGTGCGTTTATGTCGTCTAGCACTTTGGCAAAATCGTCGTCGATTCTCGCTCTGAGTGCTTTGGGCATGTTGTTGATTTGGTCAGCGTACATTGTGCTTAGCTTTTCTATCCGGTGTGCCGTGTCGCCAATGATGTTATTCCATACTGAGGAGTCCGAAGGTGAACCGCTAGTGATTGCAGCGCCCATTGCGGCAATCTTTCCTACTTCTTGTTGGTACTGTTGTTCGGCGATTCTTTGTATGTTGTTTTTTGCGGCTCGGGCTTCCGCTAGTAGTTCTTCTTTGGTTGTAGCAGGTAATATGAATGCCGACATCACTGTGTCAGCAAAGGCGTCCTTCAATGCGTGAATTGTGGCTAGGTTGCTACTTCGGCTATGGTGCTCTAAACCAGTCGATATGATGATGGTTTCTACCTCATCACTGAACTCGGAAATTATCTGGTTAGCAATATCGGGATTAACTGCCATCAACCGTCCCATACCTTTCTAGGTTATGAGGTCATCGTCTTCTTCTTGACTGTAGTCTTCTTCGAGCTGTGGATCCTCTTGTTGGTTGCGTGATGGAATATCCTAGTTCTTTTGCTCCGGAAATAGCACTGCTTGCTGCGCTAAATGCTCCCCTTATGACTGTCGGTCCGACTAGGCTTGCGACCACTAGACCGACTGAGATCTTGAGCAAACTCTTACCGCTGTCATATATGTCGTCTGCTTCTTCTTTGACCTTGTCGATTATCGGTTTGAATAGGTCGTCCGTGACTCCTCCTAGCTGTGCTGTGCCAATTGAGGATCCATCGCTTGGCATTATGTCTGTGAAATCAGTATCGTAGTTGGGGGACCCTGTAGTGCTAGCAACTCCCCACTTACTTGTGACGTCTTCAACATAGAAGTCTCTAGAGTTGGTGAACCCGCTGATACCCTTCAAGTCTGATTCGGTAGCAAACCACTTCGGTCGGTCCTTAAATCTGTCCCAGAAGCTTCTGACATACAGTGGGGTTTCTGGTGGGAATCCGCGACCGCCACCGTTGCCGCCACCGTTGCCACCGTTGCCGCCACCGCCGGTATCTTTGTCTCTACCTGGCTCGCCAAGGTCATACTTGCCGTATTTTTCGTGCCACTGTTGTAGTAGTGCTTCTCCTGCTGACTCTTCGTTGGAAACTACTTCATAGTCTGTTGCGTTCATGCCGATTACTTCTTCGGGAGTGTATCCCTTATTGTATAGCTCTACTTGCTGTATCACTTCGTCTATGATTTTGAACTGTTGTTGGGTGTAGTAGTCGTATGGAGTTCGCACATGGAAAAACACTGGTTCTTTTCGAGCCATTCTGTATTGTGGAGTGGTGGCTGACTTTTCGTCGTTGATCACCAGCTTCTTTACTAGTAGTTCGACTTCTTTCCCGGCTTCTCCGTGTATACCTTCTGTGTCTATTTCAGTGACTATTTCTTCTTTAGTGATGTAGTCATAGTATGGACCATCGTAGCTTTCAGGTAGCGTGACCAGGATTATCTGATATGGGCACTTGACATTTAGACCACTAATTGGGTCTTTCTTAACATACGTGTGTTTGTCTTGTGGATCTTGGTCGGGATCTGCCTCAAACAATTCTGTGAAAAAGTCTATCGACAAGTCGTTTTTGAAAATGCTTGCCCATGTGTCCAGTATCAGTTGTTCTTCCCCACCGACAGTTTCGTCCATCAGATCTATTGAAGAAATAACTGCGGTCGGCTTCACGATGCATGTCTTTTGTGTGCCTAGGCCCGATCCGTTGGAGCCCCATGAGGAATTCATGAAGTCGTTAGGACTTTGGTCCACCGATATACCTATTCTGGTTTGACTAGACATTCCCCTTCCTACGCCTATTAGTGTCCCTCCTGGCTTGAAGCCCCCTGGAGGGTAGTGTGCGCTGATAATTTCTGGCCAGTTCATTCTAGCCATCTTTTCAGGATCTTCGACTTTCATGCTTATATGGCTTTTGACCCAACCTGGCTTAGGGTGTCCAGCGGGTTCGTTCCCTGCTTGTATGGCTGCCTTTGTTTCGGGATACTCGTCGTTGTAATTTTTTGCGGGCTCATACTTGATCATGAGCATTGGGGTGGGTCGTTGTTTTCCTTTAGTGACATATATTTTTCCGCCCTCTTCATACGACGATACCGCATCTGGGCGGCCTATCAATAAGTACCCTAAATCTGCTTCTACTTCTGACATGTTTCCGATGTAGCAGGGGTATGAGTCTTTTGTTGCAGTATATGAGTAGTTTACGCCTTGTGCGTCCAGTCGTTCTAAAATGTCCTTGTCTGTTTCTGGTGAGAGTTGTCTTGGGAAGCGGAAGACCACTGCGGAGTAATTTCCGTCACGGGATACGTCAACAGGCGGGTGCTTCTGTGGAGCAGTCCATGATCCTTCATTGAACCACTCCACCTTCATTGCGATGTCTAAGGGGTCGGCGAGAACACCGCCTATCCTGAGTCCTCCGACGTATGGCATTCTAGACACTATAATTGGTTCGGATTCTGCTACTGGTCTTGGTTGACCTACCCACGCGTCGGTTTGGATCCGTTGTTCGATCATGGGCTGTGGGTCTGTAAAGAAGCTCTTGTCTATAAAGCAGAAGTTTTCTTTTGAAAAGTGTGCTTTGTTGTGAAAGTCATGGTGTCTAAAAGGGTTCCAATGGTATGTCACTTTGTCGTCATTGCTCATTTTTCGATTGAGCCAACTTGAACCTGATTGTACGGTGGCGAATTCTTCGGCTTCGCGCATCTTAACCTCAAACACCAACATCATCGGAACTCCTGCAGACATGGTGGTTGTCCAGTTTTTGACTGCTTGCCATCCTATGAACTCGTTAGCATCGTTGTACTTCGCCATGAACATCGTAGCGCCGTGTCCGTGGTTTCCGTGGTAGGATCCTGTTAGCTGTGGCGTGCCCGAAGCCCCTACGTGATGTGGCGATGTCTTGCCTCTGAATTCGCCGATGTAGCTGCCGATATACCCGTCCCATAGTCCCTTGCCCACTTTGTTTTTGTCTCTCACCGCCCATCCTGTGATTAGTAGGTCTCGCACATCATCTTGCTGATCTCCTGCAGCACCGAGGCCACCGAAACCGCCATACCCTATTCCGGGTGTTTCGAACGACGGGGCTTTTTGTCGTGTCAGTAGTGAGTTATTCCTTATGTTGTATTGCTGTTCTTGACTAAGTTCAGATACCCTATATCCCTTAGGTATAGTAGTAGATACTCCTAGTCTGAAGTTAGGTAGAGATGCTAGTGTAGGAGTCACAGAGATCTGGTGTACTCCAGGTGTGACCTTGATGATGTCTAGTAGTGCTTCTTTGCCGGACCTTGTGTATGCGGCGTACAAGAATCCTGTGCCTTGGCCTGCGACTGTGACATTAAATAGGTGTAGCTTGTCATAGGTGAAGTCTATCTTTTTGACAGACCACTGTCCGTTTTCTACTACCGACTTGAATACTTTGCTTCCCGGTGCTTTGAGCTTGGCACTGACGACTGTAAGTTCGTTAACCAGGTAATATGGCACGCTGCCGAAGCCATTCATGGAAGCCTTTCGTGACAGCATGATATCATCTCAGCAGTCTACCCATAGCGGCTCTTGTCTTAAGTAAACCGCTACCGAGACCACTCAGTTTTTCAGAGAACTCTACTGGTGGGTGTTCTAAGGTTTTGAGGTTGACTTGAACATCTTTGTTCAGTAGACCGCTGTTGTTGAGCACGTTGGCTAGGATCTTTTCGATGACTAGTTCTGATGAGTTAACTGCCTCATCGCGCGTCATCATGTTTAGTGCTGATGCGATGTAGTTGTGTGCTTGCTGTGTAAACATGACTTGACTGAGACCAATGACCGATAGCCGTGCTTCCATTTCGGAAGAGAACTTGTTGATCTGTGCAGACGATAGCGTGACTTGAATAGGCCACGGCCGAGTGACGGGTTGGTTTCTCATTTCCTGATTGACCTCGATTCTAGATCCTTGTCGTGCCCTTTGAAGAGTCATCTCCCTTCTTGCTTGTAGAAGTGATCTTCGCTCGTATGGAGTCATGTCCCTGTCGGTGGTGCTTCGCAATCGGTCGTGGGCTTGCATTGCTCCGAAGCCCATTAGTGTCCCATTTCTTCTAGCCATTTTCGGTGTCCTGTAGTGACCGCCTAGGCTCATGTATCCACCTCGGCCTCCGGTTGCGTACAACACGGTTGGGTGTCCTTCTTCTGTTATGTTGATGCCAGATTGTTTCAGTGTTTCGCCATTGAAGTAGTTGTTGTTGAGGTACGCCACCAAGCTCACTAGATTGGGTCGGCTTGACTGGTTGTTTGCGGACAAGTGAAGTTTGCCGTCGTAGAAGTAGTTGATGTTGAACTTGCCGTCGCTCCTGGCCTTGACATATATGTCGAACGCTTTGTATCCGCTTGGTGTGGGGTAGCTCTGAAGCAAATCGCCGTGAATTTGTTGGTTGTAGCTGACATACTTTCCTGTGGTTGCGAACTTGGCATCGTAGTCCTGTATTCTTTTTTGGATAGCAGCTGGGACTTCTAATTGTGTTGCAACATGTAGTGCTTCACCATTAGGGCCCTGCGGCGCTCTGCCATATTTTTGCGGGTGAGCAGCGTACCACTTTTCTCGGATAAGTGCTCCTGTTGTCAGGCTTGTGACCTTGATAACAAATGTCGTCCATCCGTTAGATGTGCCTCTTGGTTCTGCCATTCCTTCTTGCTCTTCGGCCAGATCTTTGTAGCCCCCTTTGGCTTTGTCTTCTTCTATTTGCTTCTCTGCCACAGTGATCTGTGCATTTATTTTCCCAACGATGATGTTGACTAGTGTCTTGTCGGTGTTGGTGAATCGTAGGTTTGACTGCAGTGTTTCGTACAACTGAGAGTATCGGGCGGAAAGGGTCTTCGCCATTTCCATATGTTGAGTGGATTGGCGCAGATTCAACTTCAATTTCATCATGCGATCTCGGGGATCGATTATCTGCTTTCCGTTTATTTCGCCGGTTTCCATGACTGCTCGCATGATCAGTGGAGAGTGGTTACCTGGCCAGTGACTTGGCCATGTTGGTCCCAAACTTAGAGTCGGAGCGGGATACGCTGCTGGAACATATCCTTCTGACACGACGATCTCGCTTTTGGTCGCAATATCATTGCTACGTCTGGAAGTGCTGGCGTCTATTGTGCATTCTGCTATTTCTGTGGGAGTCCATTCTGAGACAATGCTCGTGGATGGTTTGCGCATGTTGTCTCCGAAGTAGCCTTGTGGTAGCTCTGTCGTATTCATGCGTATTTCGCGCATCATCTTTTTAGCGGGCTTTCTTCCTCTAGTCCGTATGTTTCTTACCATTATTCTATCCTCCCTACAATTAGACCCACAAAAATCCCACCGAACAGTCCGGCGAGAAATCTGCTGGTAGTTTCTGACACTTCTACACCTCAGTTGGCGTATATGAGGAATGCTCCGAGAACTGCGACTCCTAGAATTAACTTGGTATCAATTCCAGCTATCTCGTCAGGAATACCGCCGTAGATCCCTGCGGGGTGGGTTGGTTGGTTTTCCATGGAATTTGGTATTAGCATTTGCCCTGCTTGGAACTCTAGTTCTGCGCTTCCGATTCCGTAGAATCCGTTTGAGGCTAGGCCTTTTTGTCCTGGTCCATCTCCAAAGTAGTGTAGCTTTCCGTCACCACTTGCGGTGCTTCCTAGTCCATAGAATCCTTTGGAGGTTGGTGTAGGTCTTCGCATACCGAATCCTCTGTGGTTGTTTCCATAGATGTGTCCCTTGTAAGTTAGTGACTCTGGTGTCTTGGGTAGTTTGCCCAATCTTTTTTGTGTTGCTAGATTCATTGCTGACATATTTTCACCTTACTTGTAATAGCGGTTGAATAGTAGGACCGTTGCTACTCCGACAACAGCACCGGATATAAGGACTCCCCAAGTTTCTCCAGTCGACCAGTTGACATCTCCCATATCTTTGAACTTGGGAGCTTGTAGTATTTTGTACGCATGATCGGATTTGGGTATCGCTCCTATGCTGCCAATGCTTCTTGAGTTACCTAGTTCGCTGAATACTCCCATTGTTTCACTTCCGTTTGTAGCCTAGTAGCCCTGCTACTGGGTGGTAACCTAGTATGTTGCCGATACCACTTAGTGCTTTACGCATGATGGGAGCTCGCGTGGTTTCTACGTTCGCCATGAGTGGGTACACATCGGATATAGGTACTGACTCTCCTATCTTAAACTCAGGGTATATGAGTTCTATAGGTATCCAGCTATCTCCGAATTGTCTAGTAGGGGAAAATGTCTTTGTGACCAGCATTACGTGGTTGAAGACACCGTCATTGTTTGAGTCGACTATCAGCGCGCCCACTGGGTAGCCCATAGATCCGAGAAGTGCTCCTCCGAGAATAACGAAGTCGTCACAGTCGCCTGCGGAGGTCCCATTCTCTATATCACGGATGAGTCGCCGAGCCGTGTGGAAGAACTCTACGTTCCATCCGTCTTTTCTGTATACCATGTAGTTTTGTACCCACTTAGTGATGGCTTTTATTTCCCCTAATTCGTCGTGCCCTCGGACTCCGGCATTGTTTAGGATCTGCACTGCTTTTTGGCGTACCAGTTCGTCTCGCATTCCATCTTCGATGAGGTCTGTCAATATCCTGACGACTCCTTCGAATCGCTTCTGCGGTGCCACACCTGGCTTGAACTTGACTCGTAGGATACTTCCATCTGCCATTCTATCCACGATGCTCGACCCAGTTGGCCCATGTGGCTTGCTCGTATAACGTCTTCTCTACAGTCATGCTCATAAGTCGGATGAAGTCTACTTGCGGTTATGGGGCGCAAAGTTGTCTTCACTATAGCAGGGGAGCCGGTGGCTCAAGGTCGACCTAGGTTCAGTAATCGAGGTGGCTTCGTCAGAACGTACGATCCGGCCAAGTCTAGGAACGCCAAGGACCACATAAGGTATGCGGCACAAGAAGCCATGAAAAGCATGGAGGGTCCGCTCGAAGGTCCTATACATTTCAAGGCTCAGTTTGGAATTGAAATGCCAAAGTCAATGGCTCGCAAAAGAACTCCTCGAACCCGAGAGTGGAGGGTGAAGAAGCCCGATCTCGATAACTTGGCTAAGACTGTCAAGGATGCTTGTTCAAAGGTAGTCTATCTCGACGATAGCCTGATCGTGCGCATGACTATAGAAAAGATACAGTGTGCGCAAGGGGAGGCTCCTTTCACCAGAGTATTGTTCGAGGAGATTAGCCAAATCGAGACGGATTGAGGTCTTTCTTGGTTCTCGAAGGGTTGAGGTTTTTCTTGGTCCTCGACGGGTTCAGGTCTTTCGCTGGCTCGCTAAAGAACTCGTCGTCGTCGTCGTCGTCTTCGTCAAGCCAATCATCTACTCCGCCTATCAGCTCTTCAATGGTTGGTTCTTCGATGATTTCCATCACAGGTTCCTGTGCCGGTTCAGGTAGCTGTGGTAACTGAGGCATGGTGATGCTAGGAGTCGGTGCTTTGAGCTGAGTGGATCCGTCGCTGTTCTGCATGAAGCCCATGATTTCTTCGACGCTGTTCATCAGTTGCTTCCACTCTATTCTCTTTGCTTGATCGATGTACGATGTCACATCGACCCCTCGGAGGTTGTCCAAGACTTCTCCTAGACCATCCTTGTTCTCCTTGAGTTTTTCGACCACATCTGCGATGGGTTCGAGGTCTAGGTCTGCCATGTCAACACCGACTTTCTTAAAGAGAGCTCTGGCGTCTTCCAAGTCTTCGGTGAAGGAGTCTACTTTGACATTTGCTTTTTCCAGGGTACTTTCTAGTTTCTCCATAGCCTGCATGATCGAGCTCAAGTGGTCCAAGGCTTCGGCAGACTGTCCGTCGAGCCTGATAGTAAGCCATGCTATCACTGAGTTGATTGAGCCGTTCATCACTGCAAGTGCTATAACTCCCGAAAAGGTGAGGTCCGTTCCGATGTATACAAACAAGAACGCGAACATTCCTGTACCTGGTAGGATGAAAAGCGCCAAGTACATCCATAGTGGAAGATAAGAATGCTCTTGCATCACTTCGTCGATGTAGTCGAGGCCTTCTTCGTCGGATAGTATCATCTCAATGCCTCACTGTGGGGAGCCTTGGCTTGCTTTGTCTGCGGCCGCAGCTTGTAGCAGGTATCTTGCGATTTCTGCGACTTCGGGACGGAGCAAGTATTCGTAGTCGAACTTGATCGCTCCAGTGTCCTTGAATGGTTGTAGTTCTGCGAGTAGTTCTTCGTATGAGTTATCGGAGAATAGTCTGTAGAACTCCGGTCTCTTGCGCAGTTCGCTGATGACTGCAGCTATGACTATTCCTCCTGGCGCTTGACCTGGTGTCGTTCTTTCGCGGAGATCTCTTAGTCCAAAGCAAATGTCCCTAAGGTTGCGAACTAGTAGCATCTTTTCTCCCATCGCTTGTAGCTTGATTTGTGGAATGGCTTCTGGCATCTGTAGCATAACAACGTCGACCGACACATCTACTTGTTCTTGCACTGCACTACTTACTTGTGGATCCTGCATTGCTGGTCCCAGCATTTCAGAGAAAGACGCGAAGAGTATCTTCGAGAACTCGTCTTTGGTCATTTCTTGTGGAATGCTTGGTTGTGGGGCTGGTTGTGGGGCTGGTTGTGCGGCTGGTTGGGGTGGGGCTTGTTCGTCGAAAAATACTCCGTCTAATTGTTGTGGAGGTGCTTCCTCCACCATTGGTAAGTATTGTTGCGGTTCTTGAGGTGCGGCTGGTTGTTGTACCATCTGTGGCTGTTGGTGTGGTAGTGGTTGGGCGTACGGGTTGTACTGTGTGTCGTCGTAGCCTGCGGGGATCTGTGTCGCTCTTCTAGCTCCGAGTGCTCCGCCTAATCCAGCGACCGCTTCCTTGAGTGTGTCTGAACCTAGTACATCTTTGACGCTGTCTTTCCAGTTCTCTTCCTTTCCGCCGATCATTTCGTCAATCATCTTCTCTTGTGCGGCTTCCATTAGCTTTCCTTCGAACCCTCGGTCGTTTGATCGCTTGAACGATTCTCGTAGGAGCGTCGTCTGTTGCTGCATGAACTGCTGATCTCTTGCCATTTGTTCTCGTCGCATGTCTGCTTCTCTCTGCTGGTCACCTTGCCTTTGCTGCATCATCAATTGTGCTTGGAACTGTTGCTGTTGCATTTGCATTCGCTGTTGTGAAGTCAAAAAGTGCATCATGAACATCATGTTGTTTGATTCGCTACTGCCTTGGTTGTTCTGTGTTCCTTGCATCTGCGTTGCCATCATTTGCTCCATTGGGTCTGGTCCCATATCCATTGTTGGGCTAAGCGCAGATGCTGATTGTTGGGTGCTTTGCATTGTGTTGATATTTTGTTGTGCAGTGGGAACTGCGGTCATGGAGCCGCTACTTTGTGATCCTGATAGTGCAGTCTTGGGGTCGAGACCTTGTCTCTTCAACCATGCTGCATAGTATCGCTTGACCTCTTTCATCGGTGCTCCGCTCTTGTCAACTACTGCTTGGAAATCTGGGTTGTGGGAACCGTCGTGCATTGCCATTCCGCCTTCAGCAAAGGGTGTACCATCGTACCAGTCTTCATTTGTGAAGATGTTCTTCATCAGTTCTAGTCTCTCTTTGGTAGTGAGTGTGCGCCACTGTAGGGCGTCGTTGGATTCGTCTTCTCCTTCGTATTCGTCGTAATCATCGTCCATCTTCATTCCTCCAGTGGGTTCCCGTGTTGATCACAGTCTACTTCTTCATCGTTTTCGTCGATGAAGTAGTAAGTACCAGAGTCGGGATCTCTGTATACTACGAACTCGTCGTCTGCTCCTGCCTTCATGCTACTTTCAAAGCCCTGCTTCATCTTCATGATGCCGCCGACCAATCTCCCTCCGACCATTCCTCCAAGTTCTGCCAGTCCTTCTTTGACTACATCCTCAGGTGTTCTGATTCTAGGGTCGTCGCTGATTGGGATTCCTTCTTCCATGAGTGTTGCCATTGTACCCATTAGATTGCTCCTAAAGTCGGGGATGAGGTGGGGAGCCAAATACGGGTTAGCGATTAGCTTAGCATATAGCTTGTTGATTTCGTCTCGGTATTCCTTCAGCTTTGCTGTGACGTCCAAGCTGACTACGTCAACAACTTCTGCTTGTTCGAAAAATTCTTTTTTGTCAACCATTGTCTCACCTCACTCGTATGGGTTGACTTTCGGGTTGTCTCTAGCGTCTGTCGTGTCGTCTTCCTCTTCGTCTTCTTCTGACTCGTAGTCTTCAAGGAAGCCTTCGATGTCTTGTAGTGCTTCGAGGATGATCGCTTGCTTTGTTTGCTCGATTAGCGTGGGTTCTGTCCACGATAGTGAAACTATTGTTTCCCATGGGTACATGGTCAGGCGGGTCTGCATGAGATCTTTGCCTTCAGTATCGGTTCCGATTTTCTCGACCGTCTCAATGTAGAGACCTTCGGCACCCTTCAAGATCTGTACATCTTCGAAGGTGGTATTTTCGGGTTCAGACTTCACGACTACAGAGTTCACTTTCTGCTGCATGAACCGAATCAGCTTACATCGGGTAGATAAGGAAAGCGGCAGGTGAGGTCGAGCCCAGTTGTGATATTCTTATGAATAATCTAGTAGGTGTTAAGTAGCGGCACTTGAGGTCGATGACACATGAGTGGAAACGGTAGAGGTCGTAAGGTTGGTGGTACTCAGCGCTATGACCCAAGTGATCCAGAAACCTGGCCGATGATGTGGCAGAAGAAAGAAGCCAAGATTTTGTACATGTTTGACATTATCGCTGGAGGGAAGTTACCAAATTCGCCTCGTCAAGACTACATCGATGAGATGATGGAAGATAAGCGACAATATGCTGTTATGCTTAATGAAGATATGATAGGTATGATAGCAGATATCAATGCTATGTATAAGATTGGAGGATTCAGTAGGCTCCCCTTACCTGTTGCGGAACGGATCGCTACACTATATTCCGGCAACAAGCTACCTTTCAAACTAGATGAGGTAGCTTTCCCTGACCCTTCTTACCGACCATGGAAGCCCAGTGATGTGATACGCATGTCGCTAATGGTGTTTAGGCTATACTTGATGGGTAGCGATCCCATGTTCAACCGAGTGTTCAGTAAGACTCTTGACTTGAAGGGCGACACGATTACTATGGAAAAGCTGGTAAGAAGCGTAGAGAGGATGGCTTCGTACGAAGGAATGTTCGAGATCGAAGACACTGGTGACTTCGACTTCGACAACCTAGGCGATCTGGAGTTCTTATTTGACGAAGATTAGAATTCCTCGTCCATTGCGAACTTTGCGGTGGATGTGGTAGTGACCCCAGCTTTTTGGTATTCGCCAACTCTTCTTTCGAAAAAGTTAGTCTTACCTTGCATCGATATAGATTCCATCCAGGTGAATGGGTTGGCGGTATTGTAGTGCTTGGAGTAGCCCAGTGTAGTAAGTAAGTGGTCGGCTACAAACTCAATGTACTCACACATTTGCTTTGCGTTCATGCCTATGAGGTTCACAGGTAGTGCGTTAGTGACAAAGTCTTTCTCTATCTCGACAGCTTCTGTGATGATGTCTAGTGCAACCACTTCTGGAACCTGGTGGACTAGCTTGCTGTGCAACATACATGCGAAGTCTCGGTGTAGTCCTTCGTCTCTCGATATGAGTTCGTTGGAGAAGGTGAGACCCTTCATCAAGTTCCGCTTCTTCAGCCAGTATATTGCGCAGAAGGATCCAGAGAAGTGGATGCCCTCGACGGCGGCGAATGCGATCAATCGTTCTCCGAAGGAGGCTCTGTCAGAATCGGTCCACTTCAAGGCCCACTCTGCTTTCTTCATAACTGACGGAATGGTTTCCATTGCACGGAAGAGTCGATCTTTTTCTGCTTCCTCTTCGATGTATGTGTCTATGAGCAGGGAGTATGTTTCAGCGTGAATGTTTTCCATCATGATTTGGAAGCCGTAGAATGCTCTTGCTTCGGGCCATTGTACTTCGTTAGAAAAATTGACGGCGAGGTTTTCGTTGACAATGCCGTCACTTGCTGCAAAGAATGCGAGAACGTGCTTCAAAAAGTGTCTTTCATTTTCGGTGAGGTTCTTCCATTCCTTGAGATCGTCGGCGAGATCTAGTTCTTCTGCTGTCCAAAAGCAGGCCATCTGTTGCTTGTATGCTTCCCAGATATCTGTGTGTTGTATTGGGAAAAGTACGAACCTGTCGTTGCTTGGAACAAGCATTGGTTCGTCTTCTGGGTACTTGACTGTGATTGGGGTTTGACTGATTTTTGTGTTCATTTCGAGTTCACCTGGAGAGCGTATTTTGATCCAGGCCGATACCTCACATAAACCCTTTCCGTGACAAGTTTATTTGTCACGCCGAGATTTCAATCTCAGACAACTCTAGGCTGTCGGGGGAATTGTCTTGGTGCTCTCGGAAGAAATCTTCCATAAACTGGAGTGCTTTCTTTTTGGTGGTGAAGGATGCTACGGCTCCGAGGGTGTGTAGTTTCACTGTGGGTTCTCCTACCCTTCTTACTTTCTTTTCAATCTTTTCCTCGTCGATCTGGGCTTCGTCGGTCACGCCGAGCATGATGATGTTCTCGAGTTCTCCGTCAGAGTTCTCTTCTTTTTCGCTCAACACTACGTCGTACACTTGTTTTCTGCCCAGCTTGGGGCAGTCGGATTTAGAACACCATGTGGCTCGACGCTGTGGGTTGTGTACCACCCAGATCGACTTCGGTCTGAATGGGTTCCACATCAGCGACCACCCGCTTGACCGCCGTTGACTGCTATGTCTTTGACGCCTTGCGGGAGTTTGCATTCTACTCCAGGAATGGGGTTTCTAGGAACATACTTGCCCATTCTAGCGTAGCGCATCTTTTCGAGTTCGATTAGCTTGTTGTCTTTGAGTAGTTCTCTATCGACATAGATTGTGTTGTTATATTCTCGTTGCCACCAGGTTCTTGTGATCTTGAACGCCATTTGGTTCGTGGTGTTAATCAACAAACACTCGCTGGTGGGGCCCAACCATAGCTTCCATGCATCTGTCGGGGTACATGAGTATCCAGTAGGTAGTGTTGATTCCGCTATTTGTTTGAGTCTCTTTGCTATTTCTTTCTTCTCGCTTTCCGAGAACTTCCACGGTTTCTTGGCTAGTTCCTCGGTAGCATTGATGAATACATTGCATAGTGAGAGCTTGTCTTGCTCTTTGTTGGTCTTTTTACTTGCCTTCTTTTTTGGCTTTTCCTTCTTTGGCTTTTCCTTCTTCGGCGCTGCCTTCTTCGGTTTTTCCTTCTTCGGCGCTGCCTTCTTAGGTTCCTTTTCTATTGTTTTCTCTACTGGTGTTTCTTCGGTAGGTAAGTGGTATGAACCGTCCTTGTACAGCTTCCATGCTGAGGAGATTTCTTTCTGTGGGGTCCCTTTGAGGGCCGCCCTGAATTGGTTGTATGAGAGTTTAGTCATCAAAAAGCTCTACGCCTTCATCCGCCTTATTACGTTTTTCTAGAACTTGTCGATATGACTCCAATGCTCGGTCGAATGCGTTTTTCTTAACACCTGGGATGTTTTTCATCTTCGTCTTAGTGATCTTTAATCCCAGTTTGGCTGTCCTAAAGTACACCCACGCGGCTGCCTTTGTTAGCACATCTTGTTCACGATTCGGTGGCCTGCCCGCTTCCTCGAACTGTTCGATAACGATAATTATGATTCCTTCGGGTATATCGACGGAGTTAGCAACGAAGCGTATACTGTCTAGCATCGTATCTAGTTCTCCCACGTCTGGTGAAAGTATTCTTAGTGCTTTCAGGCAAGTCTCGGTTCGAGCTCTACTTGTCTTGATTGTCTTGTAGTCTGCTGCGTTTATTCGTAGCCGGGACTGGTGCATTGCTACTGCAAGTATCTTCGGTTCTAAGAGCTTCCCTGTAAATGCTGGTTGTCTAGCGTGCTCTAACATCCTTACTCTATCTATGATAAAGAACTCATTGTCATACAGGTATAGAGATAGTTTAGGACTTATTATGAATAGTGCAGAAGCGAGCCTAGCTAGTGCGTTTCTTCTTGCGATGAGTGCTCGCTCTTCAGGCGTCTGTTCCACGACCCTCTCGCCCTCATTGATGAATAACTCGTCGTTGTCAAAGGCTTCTCCGTCATCGTCGTCGTCGTCGAAGAGACCATCTTCTTCGTCGGGCGCAATGTCGAGAACTGCGCTGCACTTTGGGCAGAACCACTCTCCACTATCTTCGTCCATCTGCAACCCTCCACTAGCCCAGCTAAGGGCAGGGCACTTGAGTGGTTCTAATGGTGGTCGGTTGAGACACTCAAAGTCTGTCCCTACTATGTTTTCGAATGGATTCGAGGCCAATGTATGTCACCCCCTCGTGAATGAGGACTGGAATTTCACTGCTATTGGTGATGCCTTGTATTGCGAGCGTGAGTGGTGATCCCGCGTACGACATGTCGACGTACCTGAACGGCTTGCCTGTGTCGTGTAATAGTGTTCGAGCAGTGGCTGTGTCTTTGTCCTGATTCAGTCCAAACAGCGCTGGCTCCATGTGTGTCCGACTACAGCAACGACCTTAACAGTTATGACACGGATGAAACTGTGGGTGGTTATGGAAGACGTTACTTCGGTGTGGTCTAACCTCGGAAGCGGGATGGGAATGGCACCACAGGTCAGAGATGAATTAGAGAAAATGCGGGTAGAAATCAGAGACATCAAGTTGAGTGTTGCTAAGGACATAACTGAACTGCGAGAAGTTGTGGGTAAGATCGGATTCGAATTAGATCGGGTCATCTCGAAACAGTTGTCGATAATGACACGCATCGAGGGACTAGAGAGTCGAGCACAAACAATTGGCAGTGTCAGTGGTGAGTTCAACGCGTTCGCATATGTTCAGCTCGACGAACTAGAGCTCTCTAACGAGCAAGAGAACCAACTATTAGAAGAACGGGCGATTGACCCTGTTCAGCCTGACGGCTCCGAAGAAGTCGAAGTGGTTGACACAAATAACGCTGTCGAGGAGAAAGAGATCTCTGACGAAGAAATCGCACTACAATTATACGACACAGTGCTGCACGCTATTGAGGTCGATGGCGGTATTCTGAACAATCGAATGCACTCGAAGTACCCTGCTGGACTCGAAGTTACGAGTGAGGCTAAGAAATTACTCAAGGGGTACTTACTTGAGAACTCCGAGGTGGAGCTATCGAAGAGGGATCGGTTTAGGACTCTCTACTACAAAAAGGGAGGTGACGCCGATGAACTATACAAGCAAATCTATGGCTAAGGATCTACTACTGGACAGGACTGTCGAGGTCGAACTTTTCTACACAGACACTCGCTGGCCCAACTTGGTAATCGAAGGAAAGGTTGACACTGGTGCCGATAGTTGCAGCATTGATGCAAGTCTCGCAGATCATTTGAGCTGGGAGGTAGTGCGACACAAGGTGATCAAGAATGCAATGGGGAGAGAGCGGAGACCCGTATACCGAGGAGTAGTTACGATTCGAGGAGTCGAGTTTCACATGGAGGCGACAGGTGCTGACAGAAGCGAACTATCCCATGCCTTGCTGGTCGGTCACATGGTGATTAAAGACCTCGTACTTCTCGAAGAAGAGTGAGCGTGACTTATCGTAAGTCACGGTGGGAACCAAAAGAGGGCACTGCAAGGTGTACAAAAAGTGGACTATATTAAGAACAGCGTGACTTATCACTTGTCCCGCTAATTTTCTGAGTGACTTAGCTACTTGTCACCTTCTTCTGTTTCTCTCCCTCTACTATACTAACACTTTCGATTACGTTATATATTAGAATACAAGATTCATCTTGTTTAGAAAACTGCTCAAAAAAACAGAGTGACAACAGGATAAGTCCCGCTGTTTCAACACATTCCTTGCAGTGTCCCGTTTAGGTCCAGAGTGACTTAAACACTTGTCACTCACTTGTCACTCATAAACCTCTATATCATATGACGAGCAGTAGAGCTCCGAGATATTTTGCTAAGTCACTCAGTCTTCCAGTACTATGTCGAGGCTCCGACACAGTTCCTTGTATCGGTTCCTGATGGTTACTTCGGTTACGCCGGATATTTCTGCTATCTCTCGTTGGGTCCTCGTCTGATTACAGATCCTGCAAGAAACATACAGTGCAGACGCAGCGATCCCTGTAGGCGTCTTGCCATGGGTCAATTCACGCGCAGTGGCCCGGGCCAATATCTCCATGCAAGTTCGTTCCACTTCAGAACTGAGACCGAGCAGGTTGACATACCTCCCCACATAGACGCCAGGATTCACTGGCGCAATGCGAACTCTCAGAGATGCCTTGAGTGTCTTATATGCCCGAGTCAGTGTCTTCCGCTTGATCTTGGTCTTAGATACCACATCATCAATGCTGCGAGCTGTACCCATTTTTTGATTGGCCAAGTACACCGAAGCAGCGGACATGGCTTCTATGCTCCTACCCCGAATCAAGTCTTCCATGATAGCTCTCCTGTAGTACATCGAAGCCTCCTCTTTCACGGTTTTAGGAAGACCTAGAAGGCCACACACCCTGTCTATCTCCAATAACGCGGCGGTCAAGTTGCGCTCTTTGGTCCCAGATATTTTCGCTCTACGCTGCCATTTTCGCATCCGATGGTACTGCGCTCGCTTCTTTCCTGTGATGGCTTTACCAAGGTAGTCTGTGTTCTGCCACCCTATGTCCGTAGTCAGCCCCTTGTCTTGGTACAGCACCGAGGTAGGGAGGCCGACGTGTGACTTGTCGTCTGACTCGTCGAACGATCTCCAGTCGGGACCAACATCGATCTCCCTGTCTGCCAGCACGAGCCCACAATCCTTGCACGAACGCTCTCCCCTCGTCGGGTCAGCGATTATCTGTCTCGAAGAACACTCGGGACATTTTACCAGATCATCGACTTCCATGAGCCGCTTTCTATACCTCCGATATATAAACAATACATCGTTGTCTACATCCGTCAATCTCCGTCACCATTATATGGGAGCGAAAGAACGGAAGGTTCCCCTGGAGATACAACATGACCGAGAAAACACCCGACAAGAAGTTAGCACGAATCGACATCAAACTGTTGAACAACACAGCAAGAGAATTCTTGCGGCTGAAACTCACACTAGAGAGCGATCTCGGAATGAAGATTACCAATACGCAAGTCGTGGAACACATGCTCCACACTATGGACACCAAAGCAGCAATAGACGACGAGTGATACTATGTCACTCACCAAGCAACGGGCCGAACAGGCCACCACTCTCTTACGAGATGCTGGTTTCTCCGACGAAGAGATATTGCAGTTCAGAGATTCCAAGCCGAAGCAGACTAGAGTCAACAGGTCTAATTTCCCTACGGAGATCTTGGACCTTCTCAAGACTCTCGGGACCATCACCCGAGAACAGGTTCAGCGATTACCCTCTTGTCCAAGCGCAGGTGCGAACCAGCGCAAAACAATCGGCAGGGCGATGACCAAAGTCGGCGAGGAGCTCATAAAATCGGGACACGATGGATTGGAACAGCCAACCAAGAACACATGGCGAATCGGCGGGTGGCAAGCCAAAGACTATGAACTGGGGGCAAAGGCAGAGAGAATCCTGCAAGAAAAAGGGAGGGTGGACATATTGGTGTCGCCCTTCTCTAGCAACGACTACGACAAAACCAGCAAGTACCTGCTGACAAAAGGGTACGAAGAAGGAACTTACGGCAAATTTACGAGGAATGACATATGAACGAAGAAAGCGAAAAAGTGAACGAAAAAAGACAAAAAATGAACGTGTCCGACACTTGGTCGGCACTGCAGAACCTAGACGAGGATGACAAGAAAGTGAAGAACGCAGTTCTGGCATACTACTGGTGGCACAGCGGAATGGGGCTAGACTACAACAAGTACCCCACTGCCGAAGAGCGAGCACTTCGAGTGGACGAACTAGGAGCGGCAGCAATTGCTCGAAGCCAGTTCAAAGACGAAATCGAAAAGGATCCGGCTAGAGTCCTGGCTTCCAAGTCACTATACACGCAGTCAGCAGAAAGCCGGAAAAAGATGAGAAACACGATAGTCGGCAACTTAGATTTGGGAATGATACAGTCCGGCGACTTCCTACCCAGTCTCGACATAGACGGGGACATAGTGAACTTCAACCTACAAACCGAGCTAAAAGAAGTAGGATATGATCTCAAGAACTACAGTAACCTTCGAAATAGATACGAGAAGTTCGGGAGATACCTCGAGACTGATCCAGCAACAGTCATGATGATGCTGGAGCACCTTGAAGAGAGCTTCTTCAGCAGGGTGGACCCTTTACACGAAGACCGAGCAAAGACCACGCACAAAATACGACCAGAATGGAACATAGTAGGGGCCACAGATAACTGCGAGCGAACTTTCCAGGAACTCAACCTTTCATACAACATGGGCAAAGTAGTCAAGATAACTGGTCAGGTGTTGGAAGTTGGAAAGGTCCTGACCGACTTTGTCAAGGTCGCCTTCCGATGTATATCCTTCATAGGAGACACCAACCAGAGATGCCTGAGCATGGTACTTGTCGACCAGAACAAGGAAGAAGGAATGTTGGTAAAGCCTACTAAGTGTGAACGATGCCAAGGTAAAGACTTCAAGAAGGAAAAAAGCGAGAAGTCGATCATCGAACAAGTGCAACGAATAAGGATACAGGAAAGCACTGTGTCAGAAGACCCACACTCACACATGGTCGAACTAAGAGGAAACCTAGCCAACTTCAGTAGAGCAGGATCCACTATCGAGGTCACAGGCATAGTGAGCCTAGAACAACTTCAGAAAGGGAGTCTCAAATGCGTCCCATACTTGCTAGCTAAATCGGTCAAGTCGATCAGCGACGAAGAGTACTCTATCTCCATAACTGAAGAACAGGCGCAAGATGTGGAGAACCTACATTCCTCGATGGATTTGTCTGACAGGATAGACTATTTGGTAGAGCAATGGTGTGGAGATATAGAAGTGGATCCGCTCTTGAAAAGAGCACTCTTCTTACAGGCTGTAGGTGCTCCGGCCCCTCCATCCCAGAAACACAGAAGTGCTATCCACATTCTGATTGTAGGCGACCCGGGTACAGCGAAGACACTCCTACTTAACGCAATGAGGAGGCTCTCGATAGGTAGCAAGGGGGTCTCTGCAGAGTCAGCGACTCAAGCAGGCCTAGTTGCCGCCGCCCAACAGGTGGAGGACCTCGACACCAACAAGAAGCGATGGGCACTAATGCCCGGAGCATTAGCACTCACCCCCAGAGAAGCAGTGTGCTGCGTCGACGAATTGAACCTATACAAAGGCGACTTCGGGGACTTCAACAACGCACTCGAATCGGGAAAGGTCGAGGTGACCAAGATAGTGAAAGGCACCATCGAAACAGCCTGTTCAGTGCTAGCTGGCGCTAACCCTATAGCGGGCAACAAGAAGCAATTCGTCAACGGAACTTCATACTTCTTGCAGTTGGGATTCGACTACACCACCGCACAGCGATTTGACGGCATTTATGTCCTTCGTGATGAAGCCAACATGGTGCGAGACGAGAGTATCAGTTCAAAGATCATCGACGCTCACAGAGAGGAGCCCAAGGACATATCACCTATCCACAACTACATCGCATACTCCAAGCTAATCGACCCCGTACTGACAGACGAAGCAGGAGAGTACATCAGCAAGAGACACGCTGTCAAGAGAAGAGATTCGAGTGGTAGCGACTACATGAGAAGCCACCGCCAAGTGCCATCGCTAGTTCGATTCGCACTAGCAACCGCGCGATTCGACCTTAGTGAGGTGGCGACACTAGAACATGTCAAGTTCGCCGAGAAGATCCTAGAGATAACTCTCAATGAGAGAGACCCTGGAATCATGGCTGGCGCTGCTCCGGCGGCGGACCGAGACCTCAGAAAGAAGGTCGCCAAGATACTCGTAGAGTACGCTCACGGGGTCAAAGCTGATGCCTTTTCCTCCGACGATATCGGAAAATACGCAAAGGACAATCACAAGACCGAAATGGGCGACAAGGAGCTTAGGTCGATGATGCTATCCTTTGCAGCTAGCAGGGAAACAGGATTGATCAGGAACAAGGATGGGACTTTCTCATACGATGGGGTACAGAACCCAGCATACGGAATGTGGTGATGAACAATGGAACTAACAGAGATAATAGACATGATAGCAGTAGTCAACGATATGGCTGAGATAGAGAAGATAGAGATAGAGATAGGAGAAGCGAAGTTAACAATAGTCAAGAAGACAACGCAGAAACCACTAGCGGTAGAAAGTACCACCCCCACGCCTTTAGCCCCAGGACAAGGATTCGAGTCCGCACAATCCTTCTCACCGAGAGAAGGGTCTTCGGCGACCCCCGGACAAGTCAAGTTCGCACTAGACTTAGCAAACAAAATAGGCGGTGGAAACATGACAAATGTGGTCAACGGATTGGCTCACGCATTGGAGACCGTCGAGACCGAGATACTTCACCCCGATAGGTGGGCCACCGAGATGACGAGAGACCATGCTAGCGAGTACATCGATGTCTTAGAAACGCAATACAAGAAGATGAAGAAGCAACGAGGAGCGTGGGGTGAATGAACAAAGAAGAGCTCTACACCGAGCACTACGAAAACAACACAGTGATGATAGACGAGATCGAGAGAAGAGAAATAGGATTCACTCCATGGGGTAAGACAGGAGTCCCGCTAAGAAATCTATACTTCCCAACAATAGAACACCTGTCACAAGATCTGGTTCGTAGGAAAAGATACGGTGTGTTTGCATCTATTTCTAAGTACCAAGACCCACTACCTAGGCAGGCTAGTAAGCGCGGCCTAATCTCGACAGACCTGGTATTCGACATAGACCAAAAGGTAGAGGGCTCCAGGTACAATTGGATGTGTGAAATCTGTGGAGTGATGTCCGAGATAGTGGACATGATGACCAACGACTTAGGGTTCCCCGAAGACGACCTCGTGATAGACTTTTCCGGATCCAAGGGGTTCCACATAACCGTAGATAACAAACAGTACGAGCCACTAACCAAGTCAGACAGGACTTCACTCTTGGACTACCTAAGAGCGGAGAATGTAGACCTCATAAATTTAGGCACGTCTAGCGGAGGCTGGCACAAACGATACACCGACTTCCTGTCCAGAATAGCCGCCCTAATGGGCGACGAAGACAAAGCTAACGAACAGCGACTACTCAGCATGGGAGTCGCCAAGAAATGGGCAAAAAAATTAGGCAACCTGCTCTCTAGCCCCACAGCGCGTGAGGACATGAAAGCAAGTCGCCTAGAACTTGAAGCCGGTTTAGAGAAGTCGTTGAAAACACTTTTCATTTCCAAACAAAAGGAAAGGTTCTCCCCGATAGATACCAAGATCACTGCGGACTTAACGCGAATGTTTCGAGTACCGGGATCCATACACCCCTCGACGGGTCTAGTGTCAGCTAGACTTCTCTTGTCGGATTTATCGGACCCCGATGAGCTATTCGAGAAGATAAAAGCAGCTGGCGGTCTCGACATGGTCACGATCACACTCACAGAACCCAAACAAGAGAACTCTGACGTGGTCAAAGAGTGGCCAGCAGGAACACATACAGTTCCACGCTGGCTAGCGATCCACTTGCTCAGTGTATGAACAAAAAAAAGAACCCCAGAGCGTCAACTCCGGGGTTCTCTTAGTTCTAGTTGAAGTCGATCAAGATAGCTCTATTTCGTCTTCAGGATGGTTTATCATCCAAATAACATATTCGACAGCAACGCTAGAGTCTTTCACCTTTCGGTGAATGCGGTCTAGCCATTCTTCGTATATCTTTTGCTCTCCAGGAAGTTCTTCTAGCTTGTGTTTAGCATCAGTAAGAATCTCCATTATTTCGTACAACTTAGTTTCTAAGTCTACGGGTTCTTCACTTTCGTTACTCATCTAGTTACCTCACTCGGAGGCAGTTTCTTCGTCACACAAAGGGCAGTAAGTGTAGTCACACCACTTCGATGGGTGGTGTTCCACTACCAATCGCTGGACTGCATCAGCCCAGCGTGCTTCATCTATATTTTCTACAACATTCCAGCAGAACTCTAACTCCTCTTTCTGTGCGTCGATTAACTCATAACATTTCTTTAACTCATCAATTAGAGTAGGTAGTTTGGCGATAGTTTCTGCCTCTTCCAAGGAAAAGTTATCTCTTCCTGTTTTGATTGCATAACCGCCATCGGGTCGTTTTTCAACTTCCCATTCTTCCATTCCCTCAAATTTAGTTAA
>Ga0115545_1000216_pt1 | contig 30971 bp, 25 predicted proteins | sample COGITO_mtgs_1003_FD_87188 | JGI IMG/M metagenome (GOLD analysis project Ga0115545, IMG submission 87188) | Pelagic marine microbial communities from North Sea - COGITO_mtgs_100330 | ecosystem: Environmental > Aquatic > Marine > Epipelagic | place: Germany:Helgoland, sampling site Kabeltonne...
ATCACAAAATCGTGACAAATCCAAGGAAAAAAGCAAATTAAGATTGCCTGAAGAATATATCCCACTTTGGAAAAGTGATGATACTATTGTCAAAAAACACGCATTAGTACATTTGAAAAAAAGAAAAATAGAGATGTGTGATATTATCAGATACAATATTGGTTATTGTGAAAGTGGTTTATATGGCAATAGAATAATTGTACCATCTTATGATGAGACTGGTGAACTAAACTATTTTATTGCTAGAAGTATTTTTGATGGTGGGATGAAATACAAAAATCCACCTGTATCTAAAGATGTTATTGGATTAGACTTATTTATAAATTGGGATGAACCAATTGTTTTATGTGAAGGTATATTTGATGCAATAGCAATAAAAAGAAATGCTATTCCATTATTTGGTAAAACCTTACCAAAATCTCTTATGAAAAAAATATACGAAAAAAAGGTAAAACAGATATATATATTATTAGACAATGATGCCGTAAATGACTCAATAAGAATTACAGATAGTCTTATGAGAAATGGCATAAAAGTTTATTATGTGAAACTTACAGATAAAGACCCATCGGATATGGGATTTGAATCAGTTACAGATCTTATAAAAGGTGCAGGTAAAACAACTTTCTCTGATTTTATTAGGATGAAGCTAAATGGCAAAACAAAGAAATATATGGAAATTTAATGATAATGACTGGAAAGTTCATATCTCGGATGCTTCTTTATTAGAACAAGTGAAAATAAAATTTGATTTGGGAAAATCTCAGACTATTTATTATGGTAAGGGTAGTTTCAAAGAAGAAACTGCTTGGGATTTAATAGTGCCAGATAAAAAAATAAATAAAGTAAAGAAATTTATAAAGGATAATTCTTGAAAAAAGAAACTGTTGTAAAGGTTCCTTTTCGAAAACTCAAATACATACACCACATTTCAGATATACAGATTCGTAATCTCAAGCGACATAAAGAGTACGAACAGGTTTTCGAAAGAACATATAAACAAGTAAAAAAACATAAAGATAATGCCGTAGTCTATATCGGTGGTGATATAGCACACTCAAAAACTGAAATGTCACCTGAATTAGTCGATCAGCTCTCACGATTATTTAAGAATCTGGCAGACATCTGTCCTACGATTCTAATCGCAGGAAATCACGATTGTAATTTAAATAATCTTTCGAGAATGGATGTTCTTTCCCCAATTGTAAATAATCTACAACATAAAGATTTACATTACCTAAAACATAGTGGTGTGTATAAATGTGCTGATGTAAAGTTTGTGGTTTGGGATGTATGGGAAAAAGAAGATGACTATATTGAGGCGAAAGATGTTGAGGGTGATACAAAAGTAGTTCTCTTTCATGGAACAGTGGATAAGTCGGAAACAGACTTAGGATATTTTTTACCATCTGATGTGAAAATTGCTAAGTTCAAAGGTTATGATTTGGGGTTGCTTGGAGATATCCACAAAAGACAGCACCTAAATAAAGAAAAAACTATATCCTATTGTGGTAGTCTGGTTCAACAGAATCACGGAGAAGGACTATCGCATGGTTACTTGTTATGGGATGTAGCAAAGAGAACTTCTGAGTACATTGAAGTACCGAATGACTACGGTTATTATACTATTGATATAAATAACGGAAAAGTTCCAGATTGTCCTGATATACCTAAAAAGGCTAGATTGAGAGTTAGGGTATCTAATACAACGCCATCCCAATTGAAGAAGGCTATGACTATGATTCATAGTACATATGGTGTAAAGGAAGTTTCTGTTACAAGAACAGATTCACTAACATCTCAAGATAAAGTAAGAGGACAAAGAATTACAGTAGGTGATGTAAGAGATGCTGATTATCAGTATGGCTTGATAGAAGAATATCTAAAACAAAATCACTTTGTAGATACTGAAACTCTATTAGATATAAAAAAGATAAATAAAGAACTAAACACCTTTTTACCAGCGGATGATGTAAATAGAGGAATAACTTGGGATGTAAAGAAGTTCGAGTTTGATAATATGTTTTCTTATGGAGAAAATAATGTTGTTGACTTCACTAAACTAAATGGTATCGTTGGAATATTTGCTCCAAATGCGAGTGGTAAATCTTCATTATTAGATGCTCTATCATTTTGTTTATTCGACACATCATCAAGAGCTTATAAAGCACTCAATGTACTCAATAGTAAAAAAGATAAATTTTATTGTAAGGCTACATTAGAAGTAGATGGATGTGAATATTATATTGAAAGAAGAGCTAAAAAGCAAAGAAGTGGTCATGTAAAAGTAGATGTTGATTTTTGGACACATGATGATGCGGGTGAAAAGTTATCTCTCAATGGAGACCAAAGAAGAACAACCGATGTAAATATTCGTAAGGTTATTGGAACTTATGAAGACTTTATTATGACAGCTCTTTCTTTACAATCAAACTCAACTGTTTTCATTGACAAAACACAAAAAGAAAGAAAAGACTTACTTGCACAATTTATGGGTATTGGTGTATTTGACCAACTATATAATTTAGCTGCTGATGAAATATCTGATGTGAGTTCTCTGTTGAAGTCTTTCAAAAACAATAACTATGATAGAGAGTTAGCAGATATAAAAGAATCTTTGACTGGTCTAAGAAAAGAATCAAGAACTTTTTCAAAGGACAAAAAAGAACAATCGATAGATAAAAAAGATATCGATAAGATGATGATTTCTTTGACTAAAAAGTTGAGAAAAGTAGATAACTCTGCTCTAAACATTTCTGAATTAGAAGAAAAAAAGTCTAGTCTAAGTAATAGTTTATCTACAGCAGATAAAAAGTTTGGAGAGCTAAAAACTCTTTCTGAACAATATAAAGTTGAGGAAACTGAACTAACAGAAAAAATAAATATCTATAAAGAAAATGAGATAGATAAGAAGTTTGCACAATTTGAACAATATAGTTTAGAGAAAACTAATAATCAGATTGAGATAGATAAACTAAAAATAGAAGTACAAAACAAACTTGATAAAATTAATAAGCTTGGTAATTTAGAATATGATTCCGATTGTTCTTATTGTATGAGCAATCCTTTTACATTAGATGCTATGGAGACAGAAAAGAAACTAAATGAAGATAAGACATTAGCAGATAAGTTTGTAAAGAAATCAGATAAATTAGAAACTATTATAAATGGCTTATCTCATATTACAGCACATAAAACACAAATGGATGAGTGTATACAACAATTTAGTTTATTGACTTCTAATATCAGTAAAGTAGATAGTGAACAAAAACTAACTACGGAAAAGAAAAAAAATATAATTAGCCAGTTAGCTATTATCGAGGATAAGATAAATCTATATCATGAACAAGAAAAAGATATACAATATAACATTAGTTTACAAAAAGAAATAACTTCTGTAGAAAACGAATCCGAATCTTTAGAACAAACTATAGAAGAATTGGATAAAAAATTACAATCCGTAAATGGTGAGATAAAAGTATTAGAAACTAATCGTAGAAACATAATGTCTAATATCAAAAAGGTAGAAGAGTTAGAAGATAAATATGCTGCTTATCAATATTATATGGATGCTGTAAAAAGAGATGGTATACCTTACGAACTTATATCAAAAGCAATCCCAACAATTGAGGGTGCTGTAAATGATATACTTTCACAGATTGTGGACTTTTCTATGATTTTAGAAATGGATGGTAAAAACATTAATTGTTATATAGTATACGATGATGACAATGTATGGCCATTAGAATTATCTAGCGGTATGGAACGATTTATCTCATCTCTAGCTATGCGTGTGGGATTGATAAATGTATCTAACTTACCAGCACCTAACTTTTTAGCAATCGATGAGGGTTGGGGAACTATGGATTCGGATAATCTAAATTCTGTTTATAATCTATTTCAATATCTAAAGTCACAATTCCAATTTACAATGATTGTATCTCATATAGATTCTATGAGAGATGCTGTTGACACCTTATTAGAGATAAAGAAAGAGAATACTTTTTCTAATGTTTCATTTGACTAGAGTACATAACCTTTTTTGGTTTTAATTGTCCCCTTTTTAGACTTAGAACATATTGATTCAAGACAGCGCTCATGGTAGTGCTCTCTTCTTTCACATATACTCTGAACCAGTCTATTAGCGATTCTTCTATAGTAAATGAATATTTCTTTTTCATACCGATAATCTCCATATATTGTCAATATAAATAAATAGATTATTTTGAAATTTTATATTTATATGTATGAGTGTCGTAAAAAGATTTAATCCACTAAAAAACTTAGATGAACTTGATGTACTGATTGATGATGTAAACACGTCGTCACATATTGTCATTACAGATATGCCACAAAGTCTCCCACAAGGAAAGAGTTCTTTTCTTATAGAGACAGGTCCTTATATGAGGGAAGGCATAGAGTTAGTCTTTGATTTCGTTGATAGCGAAGGAAATTCTATATACTTAGAACCAGTGTCTGATTATTTAGAAGGTACGTCCCGTAGAGTATCAGTAGAAGTTTACAGTGATACAGCGCCAGGTCCTGCTAATATAATTGTCGTTGGGGAGTTAGATGAAATTCCAACTGCTCCTGGTTTATTTGCTGAAACTGATCCTGTTCCTGAAGAATTTCAAGGGGTTTATAATATTAGACTTACTAGAGAAGTTATAATAAATCCAGTAGCTGTAAATACCCAGCCAATAAGATTTTATACACAGCCAAGAGTTAGTATCAATGAAAGACGACTTGGTACTATGGAAAGAACAGACCCACCTGATCTTATTACAACTAATCCTTTTGCTGTAGAAGGTGTTCCAGCAGATGGTTTTGGATTTAAAGAATTTAGTACAGAAGAACCTAAACAAGGTGCTTTAGCAGAAACGAATACTAAAATTGTACAATCAAAGGGGAAGACTGGTAAATTTAGTAGAATGAAAAAGTCTTTCAAAGCTAAAAAAGGTAAAAGAAAATTTAGTTTTTTCAAAAGAGCTGGACATATAGCAAAAAGAAATTCACCTGAAGCATTTCCATTCAGTTTCAAAACATCAGCACATTCTTTTAATACAAAGGAAATTGATGGTAAAATTATACTAACAAGTATAGATACAGCAAAATATAATCAAAGTCAATTCAATGAACTAAAACTTACATTTCCACCAACACTCAATAATACACATACGATGTCTATAGAGGATGTGGGAAATTCTGCAACCGCATTTGTTACAAAACCATTTACCCAAACTAATGCCGATGGACAAGAAATAATATTACCATTTTTTGGTAATGCTAAAACTAGGTTCGAACCACCACCAACAGCATCTTACTCTACAGTAAATGTTATGTCTTATGCTGATGTATCAATAACTAATATGAGAACCTTTTCAGGAGATGTATTTAAAGCAAAAGTTTATGTGAGACCTGAAGGCTCTTTTGATGATTTCAAAGTATTAGCAGAGTTACCAGTAGAAGCATCTGATTTGATGGTGGATTTACAATCAGTAGGTAGAGGAGAAAGAACTGGATACTTTGAAAATCAAGCAGATATAACTAAGTATTGGGAAAAGTTTGGTGGCACCAACGGATTATCTGGTGGTTCAACAGTAGCTTCAAATTTTAATAATGATATATTATTAGATGCTGTAAAGTTGTCAGGTAGTCTAGCAACATTTACAGACCAAATGAGATTTCAACAAAAATCTGATTATAAATTCAATCTTAAAGCTGGTTTAGACTATAACCTAACATTTACTGCTTATGCAAAAAAGGGTACAAATAAAAGAGCATTACTTATACCATACATATCAGGTTCAGGTATGTATGCGAGTCCCGATGAGTATTCAGATTCCGTTACTGAAAACAAAGTAAAAGAAAATTCTAGCTATGGAAAAAGATTAGGTTCATTAGAAATACTTCCAGTCGATGATAATGAAGTAGATTTTAAAGTAGTTACTACAGAATTTTCACCTGATAGGGATGGTGATGGTTTAGTACAATTCAGAGTAGTTGATGGGGAATGGTATATAAATGATATATCTGTTTCACCAGCAACTGATACTGGATTCTCTCCATCTTTCTTTCAATTTGAAAAGGAAATGCCATCTGAATATCAACACAAGCGTCCTGAAACATTTGAGTTTATGGTTGAGTTTTACGACCCAAATAATAATATAGCAGACTCTATTGCTTTCAATAGTGGTTCTGTATTCAATGGTGCTAATGCTTTTATGTCAGGAAATGACAATACTATGGCAGGTAGTTTATTTATAGGTGGTGAAAGTACTGCTAGTGGAATGCACTTCGGCGGTGTATCTTCTGTAATACCTGAAACAGGTGGAGATGGTGCTACAGGTTCAGGATTTATGAGGTCTGTTGGTTATCAAGGATTTATATCAGCTTCCAATCCAGCATTAGCTGGTACATTTGGATTTATGATTTATAGTGGTTCTGTTTTGCCAGATAGTGGTGATAATTATGCGGGTGTTGGTTTAGAATTAGTTGGACAAAGTGGCTCACTAAAGTTCAGAACCAATCCATCAGTATTTGAAGTACAAGCAGATGCTTTCTTTGTTGGAAAAACGACAACACAATTCATAAGTGGTAGTGGTGGAAATATTGAAATTAGCTCGTCTGGCTTACACATAACTCCGGAGGGTAATGTAACCGCTAGTGCTATTCTTTTAGGAGATAAGGCTAACTCACAATTTTTACAATTTGATGACGGACAACTTACTGTACAAGGTAACTTATCTGTAGACCAAATTTTTACACCAGCACTAATAAATGGAGCAGCTTCAAATGTAACTAATGCTAGTTCAAGTATAACATCTCAAGGATTTGCTAAATTTACATCAGCGTCAATTGCTGGTTTTGATGTAAATACACAAGCAATTGTAAGTTCTGGTTCAAACTTAGTAATGAGTCAATCAGGACAAATAACTGGATCGACAGTTTTATTTACTGGTGGCAAAATTGGTAGTTTTGATTTGAGTAATGATGCTTTTACCGCTGGGAATACATTTTTCATAAGTTCATCTGTAACTAATAGTCAAGGATTCTTTATATCATCATCTAACTTCAATATAAAAGCTGGTGGTGATGTAACTGGTTCAAATGTAAATTTTGTTGGTGGTACAATTGGTGGTTGGTCACTTGGAGATTCTACAATAACTGGTGGTAATCTAATACTAAATAAGGCTGGTTCTATAAGGTCTTCTGATTACATAACAGACACATCAGGATTTATAATATCATCAGAGGAAAATGGATTTGCTGAATTTGAAAATGTAAAAATAAGAGGTACTCTTGCTACCACAACATTTGAAAAGGAATCTGTTAATGCTGTAGGTGGACAATTGTTTATAGCAAACTCAGCTGCTATGACTGGTTCAAGTGTCCCTGCTACAGGATCAAAATTTAGATTGAAAAATGTAACAGGATTTACCAAAGGTGAAATCTTATTGATAAAAAAAGTCGGTGATACAGGATTCAATACAGAATATGTAAAGGTAGTATCAGCTTCAAGAACAAATGATGGTGGTGATGATGATCCTGATGGATTGGCTGGAGATTTATTTGTTGAAAGAGGTACTGGATATTATGTAAGAGCTAAAAAAGAATATCTTGCAGACAACGATAGTAATGGAACAATTAGAACATACAGTGCTACATTACCACTAAAATATGCTACTAGCGTACAAAATTTTGATAGCGGTGATGCTAATGGATTCAATGTTACTGGTGGTCATTCACATTCAGGATCTTTTCACATACATGTTACAGGCTCAGTCGGACCAGTAGGAGATGGTACAGCATTAGACCTAAGAGTATTGAATAACTCTAATTCTGATAGTGTGATAGGTACTACAAGATTGTGGAGTCTGAGTGATGGTGTTACACAAGTAGATAGAGAAATATTTCACTTCCATAACACACTTACACCAATACCAACGGGTTCAAAAATAAAAATGGAGCTTGTAGCTACCACCGATGGTACAGATGATTCATATCTATATTTATCAAAATTTACTGCTTCTTTAGATTGGGGAACAATAGGTACGCCAACATTGTTTGGAGATGCGAGTGGCTCTGTAGGAGACCCAATCGGTGGTCCCGAAAGCTATACTGAAGGACAAGTATTAGTAAGTACTGGAAGATACATAAGTGGTACGGGTACAAATACTGTTGGAACTGGTTATATAAGACTGAATGCTAATCCTAAAAATAAAGCTACTCCGTATATGGACATTGTTGAAAGAACAGGTAGTGGCATTTATGATATAGAATTGAAAGCTAGAGTTGGTGATTTGAGTGGGGTTGCGGGTACAAGAAATGTACCAGCAGACTTTACTGGATTTGGTATAATGAGTGAGGTTGCTTTTCTATCAGGCTCACAGATAAAATTAGAAGCTCCTACATTCTTACTTGGTGATTTGAATAGTAATTTTGTAAGTGGTTCAAGTGGTAATATAGAAATAAGTTCATCTAAGTTTCATGTAAAACCAGATGGTGATATTGTGGTTAGAAAGGTTGATGCTACTGAGGGTTCGCTTGGTGGGTTTAGTATAGCAAACAATGCTATATCAAGTTCTGATGGAAACATAAACATTAATGCGAACACCAAAGCAATATCTATAAATGACACAACATTTGGAAATACAGGAATACAATTAGAGTATAATAGTGGAACTCCAAGAACATTCATTGGTAAGTCGGATGGAGCTAATTTTAATTTCGATGGTGCTAATCTTTCAGTTAGTGCGAGTAACTTTAAAGTGACAAGTACTGGAGAGGTAACTGCTTCTAGTGCTTTATTCTCAGGTATATCTAAGGCTGATATATTTGAGTTTACTTCAATTAATATTGATTCAGGTAATGAAGATACCTATTTCAGTAATTATACTGGAGCAGACTATAAAGGGAATGCTTCTGGTAGAAACTACACAAAGTTAGATTTGAGTGGAGTTTCTGCAGCAACAAAAACATATGTAAGGATAGGTAGAAGAGCTCAATATCCGATAGGACATATCGTCCCACCATCATCTGATGGTATATCAATTTTTTATTTTATATTTACTGGACAAACTACAGGTTTTTATCAACAGAATTTAATTTGGTCTTTTGCTGGTTTTAATGGAATAAATGACATAGTAAACTGTAACGATATGACAAACAATAGTGTTAACCGAGAGAAGTACAGAGCAACTGATGGTGCTGGACAAGAGGGTGGTATCTATTTCAACGATGAGAATGATGATAGATTTCGTGGATTTGCTTACGGAAAAACCAATCTGCTTGGTTCAAATCATGGTACAACAAATCTAGGAGGCTCTGAATTTTACGAAATGTCTCATCAGGTAAGTGCAAATGTTATATATAAGTTTATGAATAAAGATGGAAAATTTTTCTTAATGGAAACATCACATACTAATACTGGATCTTCCCAAAAAACTCATAGATTCGATGGGGGAAATGCTTCTGGATTTGGTGTAAAAGTTCTAAAAGCAAATCAGATTATACAAGGTGAGCACGCATTACTGTCTGCTTTTACTGGAACAAGTGCTACTACAGGTTCTGTATCTACTCCACAGTTTCACCTAAATAAAGGTGGTTCGATATCTAACGAAGTTCCCGTCCACAACTATGGTAGGATTACGATAATGGATGGTGACGATATGGACACCCAAGATGGTACATCTCTTAGCTCTAGAGATGGTGATTTATATATAACTGCTCAAAATCTTGGTGACATTTTTCATAGTGGCGATACCTACTATGATTTATATAATTGGGAAAATACTACTAACTCATCAAGACTAAGACACTCAATTAGATATGTAAAGGATTCACCAGACCAATTTCTTGTTTGGGGCGATGAAAACGATACTGATACCATTAAGATGCGCCCGAATAGCGGCAGTATTGAAGCTACAGGTGGTACTACAAGTCATATGCTTTTAGGTTATACTAGAGATACTAGTGTTACTGTAGGTGCTTCAGGAACTAGTGCTACAACCATTTCTCAATCACCAGGTGTTTCTAATGGTAGAGGATATCGTATGATAAGAGATGGTTCTGTGACAGGAGCTAGTGTACAATTAGATGTAACTACAGTTGGTAACAGTGGTAGTCCAATGTATATACCTGCAGAAGCTAATTTCAGTCTAACATGCTATAAGATTTCAACTGGAGGATCTGCAACATCATTATTTTCAAATAAATGTATTTTTGCCACTTCCTCATCTCCCACGGATGCCGGTGCTACTTTTAGACAAGAAGCAGGAGTGAGTACTTTTTCTATGAATGAGACTCTGTCGGTCGAACTACATGCGGATGAAGATACAGGTCACGGAAGCTTTACATTTGAAAATGTAGTTATATTATTAGAAGTACAAACAGATGCACCAGGTAAAGCAACATCGTAATAGGAAAATTTTATGGGAAAAATATACATATACAAAAATGGTATGACACTTCACAAAACAATAGAAACGGACTTGCCTTTAGATGAAGTAATCGTTTCAGGATCTATAATATCATTTTTTCGTAATCTAACTCCAAAACATACAGGCTCATTTGTTTCAGGCAGTATTGAATCAATAGATTCAGACGAATATTTTCAGGGCGAGTTTTATAGTTTTGATGACTTTTAGTAAATATTTATATTTATATATGAACAGAAACATAGGAAATTATGGATAAACTTACAAAATACCTCATAGAACCATTCATAGAAAAAGAAGTAATTGAGGAAGGTGCTAGAGATCCTGGTATTTTCAAAGCTATATTTTTAGCTGGGGGACCTGGAAGTGGTAAATCTTTTGTAGCTCAAAAACTATTCGGTATACCTGAAAAGATAAATGTTTCTAAAACAGGTTTGAAGATGGTAAATCAAGACCAAGAATTAGAATTGTTATTAAAAAAATACTTTGGTACAACCGATATTGATAATATGCCAGATGAACTATTTGCTGACCTAACAGGCTCTGATAAAGCAGGTAATCCCGTAGATTATGATACAAGTGGATTAAGAGCATATGCTAAATCTTTGAGTAAAGAAAGATTGAGATTATATACCAATGGAAAGTTAGGAGTAATCATAGATGGTACAGGACACAAATATAAGAGTGTAACAAGAAAAAAGAAGAATTTAGAAAAATTAGGTTATGATTGCTATATGGTATTTGTAAATACCTCATTAGATGTTGCTTTAGAACGAAATGAAGAAAGAGATAGAGTAGTACCATCAGGTATCGTAAAGAAAAGTTGGCAGGATGTTCAAAATAATTTGGGAGCCTTTCAAGGATTATTCGGTGGCTCAAACTTTTTAATCGTATCTAACAATAAAAAGTTATCAGATGCGCAAATACCAAAACATTTTAAAATGTTAGTTAGTAAAGGTATAAATAAGTTTTTGGGAAGAGCACCAAAAAATCCTATAGCTAAAAAATGGTTGAGAAGAGAAAAGAAATTTCAAAAGGTATTTAAAGATCCTGGTCAATCTAAATTCTTTGAAAGTATAAAACTACCAGTAGAGATAGGTGATACTATTTTGATGGGTAAGTTCAAAAATAAAAAAGTAGTAGTAAAGTCTGTTGATTACAATGACAAAGGAGACTTACTAATAAATGGTAGACCAGCACTAAAGTTTAGAATGGTAAAGGAAACAACATTACCATCACCAAGTCGTAAGGGTGTAAAGAAGATGAAGAAGAAAGGTGTTACTTCAGTACCTTTTGGAAGTGGTTATAAAAAAGTAAGTGAAGCGAATGCCGTAAAAGGTAGTAAAGTTCAAAAGTTTATTACAGGTCATAATCTTACTATGAAGGGTAAGAAATATAAAGAAATAGAATTTGAAACATTGGGTGTTGATAATGGTAGAAAGATGATTACATTGAGAATTTTAGCACCAAAGAAATTATTCGGTATTGAGACACCTGTAAAATTTTCAACATTGAGAAGAGGACCTTTTACAAAAACCGATACTGGTAAAAAATTAAAAGAAGTTCAAAAGACTGTAACAGATAAAGTTTTTGATAAAAAAAGAGAATCTGGTGCTTGGACAGTTATAGGACATATGAAAAAGAAAGGTAAATCTACCTTTCACGTAAGAGATGAAAAGAGTGGTAAAAGATTTGATGTAAAATTGATGGAACAGAAACAAATCAAAAAAACAATCGGTGTATTCGGTGGAAGATTCCAACCATTTCATTCAGGACATCTTGCTACTTATAAGTGGATGAAGTCAAAGTTTGATGAAGTCTATATAACTACATCCAATCTAAAACAATTGCCAAGACATCCTATGGACTTCAAAGAAAAAGCTCGTCATATGATAAAGATGGGTGTTCCAAAAAATAGAATTATACAAGAAAAAACTCCATATATAGCAAAAAATTTATTGAAAAAATTTGATCCTAATACTACAGCAGTCGTTTATGCAGTCGGTGGAAAAGATGCTGGTAGATTAGGTGGTAAGTACTTTCAACCTTATAATAAAAGTAAACCTATGATGGGATTTGAAGAGCATGGATATATCATAACTGCTCCACAATCTGGAACTATGAGTGGTACGAAGATGAGAGAATTATTAGGTTCTCCAAAATATGATGATAGTGAAAAACAAAAAACATTCAAAAAAGTATTTGGATATTTTGATAAAGGTGTTTTCACTATGATGACAAATAAATTTAAACAATTATTTGAGACATACACTCTATCTGATGAGTTGATAAAAGAATATCTGATTGAAGCTAGTAATTCTGCTGCGGGAAATTTAGATGATGGTCCTTCAACATTTCATAAAGATTATGCTGAATATGTAAAAGTATCAAAAGAATGGTTAGACTCTATATATGAAGACGCTGGATGGGCAGTTTTAGATTTTATTATAAGAGATGGTGCTAAGAACTCTATAAAAGATGCATATAAATCTGTACCATTGACTTATTTAGATCATGGTCAAGAAAAGGGTTCTAATCTTGCTGTAGAAAAATATAAAAGTTGGATGGATGAAGTAATAAAACCTTTAGGTTGGGATGTTGTAAGTTGGATGGGTACTGATGCTGCTATAGATAATCTTATCGGAAGTGTGTTTGCAGCTGGTGCTAATGCAACAGAATACCTGCCAAATGAATTTCAAGTAGTAGAAGCATTTTCTAAAGATTGGTGGAAGAAAGAATTATTATTAGAGGGTGGTGCTTATGGGCATTTGAATCATCCATTTGATAATAAAAATTTAACATTTTCAGATTTTAAAACACTAATTATTAATACACTTCAAGGTAATCTTGATAAAGAAGGTCCTGTTACAGAAAAGACTGATGGACAGAATATAATGATTAGTTGGAAGAATGGAAAATTAGTTGCAGCTAGAAACAAAGGACATATAAAGAATTTTGGTGCTAATAGTTTAGACATAAGTGGTATAAGAAATATGTTTTCTGGTAGAGGAGACATAGAAAAAGCATTTGTATCTGCTATGACAGATTTACAAAAAGCACTAAAGGGGCTAAGTAAAAAACAAAAAGACAAAATATTTGCTGAAGGTAAAAAGTTTATGTCACTAGAAGTGATGTACCCAGCAACTTCAAATGTCATACCTTATGATAAATCATTATTACAATTTCACGGAACTATTGAGTATGATTCTGCTGGTTCTCCAATCGGAGAAGATAGAGGAAGTGCTAGAATGTTAGCTGGTATGATAAAACAGATAAATCAAGATGTACAAAGAACATATAGTATCACAAAACCATTTATTACACAATTGCCAGTAGTAAAGAATTTTGCTCAAAGACAAAGTTACTTTTTAGGTAAACTACAAAAACTACAAAACATCTACAAACTTACAGATAGTGCTACATTAGGTGATTATCATCAAGCATATTGGATGGAGTATATTTATAATGGTGCTAAAAATACAGATTATCCAAATCCATCAAATGATGTTCTTATGAAACTAACTAAGAGATGGGCATTTTTTGATAAGTCTTATAAAGTTCCAATGATTAAAAAAGATTTAAAGGAGTATCCAAAGTTTTTAGATTGGGTTCTATCAACTGATAAAATGGATCACGCTAAGTTACAAAAGAAACATATCAGAGATTGGGAAGTTCTTTTCTTTGAATTGGGTGCTGAAATCCTAAAAAATATGAGTGATTTCATAGCAGCTAATCCAACTAAAGCAGCTCAACAAATTCGTAAGGATTTAGTTAAGGCTATAAACAAAGTAAAAAAATCAACAGACCCAAAAGTATTGAGTACATTGAAAACTCAATTAGATAGACTTAATGCTATTGGTGGTTTGAAATCAGTTGTTCCGTCAGAAGGAATTACTTTTGTGTTCAAAGGAAAGTTATATAAATATACTGGCGCTTTTGCTCCAGCTAACCAAATCTTAGGTATGTTAAAATTCGTATAGGAGTTATAATGGGATATAGTAAAGAAACAGAAAGACAAAATGATGCTCTAAGAGATGCTTTATCTGGCAGAGAGCATGTAAAGAATTATGTTCAAGTAGGATATGAGGGTAAACAAAAACCTAAAGGTGATGTTATTCCTAAAATGACAGAGATAATGAAAGATGTTAGAATGCCATTATTCTGTCCTAAGTGTGATGTAGTGATGAAGAAAAGACTAGACACTAAAATGTGGAATTTATTCAATCATTGTTTTGATTGTCAAGTAGAAATAGAACATAAATTAAAATTAGAAGGTAAATTTGATGAATGGGCTAATGAAAAGATAAGACAAAATAAGATAGCAATCATCAAAGAATCATTACAGCAATTAGAAGAATTCAAAACTATGAAAGCGCCAGAGTGGTTAAATAATGTAGGTGTAAATTATCCTGAACTTGAAAAAGAAAAATGGGAAGGTGGAACTGAAAAAATGGTTGCTGAAGCAACAGAGGCAATAGAAAAATTGACAGAACAATTAGAACAATTGGAGAACGAATAATGAAGTTATGGAAAATAATATTAGGATTTATTGGAGCTGTAGGTGCTTTGTTTGCTGTAAATAAAGCAAAGAGTGAGGAAGTAAAAAAACTCAAAAAAGTCATTGACGCCAATAAGAAAGAAGAAAAGAAAGTTGAAAAACAAATCAAAGAATTAGAAACAGCAAAAAAATCTTCTAAAAGAGAGATTGGTAATATGAAAAGAAAACTTACTATATCTAAAAAGAAAACTAAACAGATGGAAGAAGTTTACGATAATGATGAAGTAGAATCAGCAGAAGACTTTTTACGAAAGTTTGCTAAAAGTAAATGAGACTATCTATGAAAATATTAAAATACTTTCTTATATCATTTTTCGTTCTATCTTTGGTAGATGGACAAAGCATAAAGAAAGATGGAAAAGTAGTCACTACTTTTACACAAGAACAAGCATTAGAAATGTTAAAAGCACGTGATGCTCAATGGGAAGAAAAGATAGCTAAAGCTAATACATTGATAGAATTTCAGAAGATAACTATTAGTAAATCTGATTCTGTTATTATTGAATTAGAGGAACAAGCAAAATTAGATACTTTGATGCTATTAGCACAAAGAAAACAAATTGATTTATTAAAAGCACGTGATGTTGCTAATGAGAAGATGGTAGAGTTGGTTGAACCAAAATGGTATGAGAATCAATACCTTTGGTTAGGAATAGGATTTATTTTAGGGAAAATATAATGAAACCAAAAGTACTAAAAGAAGTAATTAAAAAAGAATATGTGAAGTCTGCTCAAGACCCAATTTACTTTTTAAAAAAGTACTGTGTAGTTCAGCATCCAATGAAAGGTAAAGTACCTTTTCACCTATATGACTTTCAAGAAAAAGCACTAAAGACTTTTGAAGATAATAGATTAAATGTTATTTTGAAAGCTAGACAATTAGGATTATCTACATTATCAGCTGGATACTCATTGTGGATGATGACATTTCACAGTGATAAAAACATTTTAGTTATTGCCACTAAACAAGATACTGCTAAAAACTTAGTAACTAAGGTAAGGGTAATGCACGCCAACTTACCTTCTTGGTTGAAACAGAATTGTGTTGAGGATAATAAACTATCGTTACGGTATAAAAATGGTTCTCAAATAAAAGCAGTTGCGAGTGGCGAGGAAGCTGGTAGGTCAGAAGCTCTATCACTTCTAATACTTGATGAGGCTGCTTTCATTGATAAGATTGAACCAATATGGGCTGCTGCTTCACAGACACTATCTACTGGTGGACAATGTATAGCATTATCTACACCTAATGGTGTTGGTAATTGGTTTCATAAGACTTGGGTTGGTGCAGAAGATGGTTCAAATGATTGGAATTTTATAAAATTACATTGGAGTTTACATCCTGATAGAGATGAGGAGTGGAGAAAAGACCAAGATAAATTATTAGGTCCTTCATTAGCTGCTCAAGAATGTGATTGTGATTTCATTACCTCAGGTCAGACTGTTATTGATGGTGTTACATTGGAAGAGTATAGAGAAAAACATTGTAATGATCCGTTAGAGAAAAGAGGAGTCGATAGTAACCTTTGGGTATGGCAACCACCAAATTATACAAATGATTATGTAGTATCAGCTGATGTTGGTAGAGGAGATAGTGCTGATTTTTCTGCATTTCATATTATGGAAGTAGAGACTATGGAACAAGTTGCTGAATATAAAGGTAAAATTTCTACAAAAGATTTTGGTAACTTATTAGTAAATGTATCAACAGAATACAATAATGCTTTGTTAGTTATAGAAAACAATAATATTGGTTGGGCAACAATCCAACAAGTAATAGATAGGGATTATCCTAATCTATTTTATACAAGTAAAGATTTACAATATGTAGACACAGAACATCAGATAAACAATAGATACAGGACACAAGATAGAAATATGGTTCCTGGTTTTTCAATGACAATGAAAACAAGACCTTTAGTAATTGCTAAATTAGAAGAATACTTTAGAGAAAAGTCAGTAATTGTCCGTTCAAATCGATTAATTGATGAGTTGTTTGTATTTATATATAATAACAATAAAGCCGAAGCTATGCAGGGTTACAATGATGACTTGGTAATGAGTTTCGCTATATGTTTATGGGTAAGGGATACTGCTCTTAGATTGAGACAAGAAGGTATAGACTTACAGAAAAAAACATTGAGTGGCGTGGCAACACAAATGTTACCACAAAGTTCCAATCAAGTAGATGACGCAAATTGGGAATGGACGCCCGATGGAAAAGTAAAAGAATCATTAGAATGGCTTATTAAATAAGAGGTAAAACTATGGCAGACACAACATTAACTGGTAGACTAAAAAGACTATTTTCAGGTAGTACTATCGTAAGAAACATTGGTGGTAGAAAACTAAAAGTAGTAGATACTAGTAAAGTACAACATGGTCCTACAAATTCACTTGTAGATAGGTTCCAAAAGATTCATTCTAATATGGCTAATCATCCATATAATGAACTTTTGCAAGTACAGCAACTACGATTAGGATTATTCAGAGACTACGAATCCATGGATTCAGACTCAATTGTTGCTTCAGCATTAGATATTTACTCTGATGAATCTACTATGAAAAATGAATATGGTAAAATTTTAGGTATACGAACTGATAATGATCAAATACACGATATTTTACATAATCTTTTTTATGATATTATAAATATAGAATTCAATTTATGGCCTTGGGTTCGTAATATGGTAAAGTATGGTGATTTCTTTCTGAAGTTAGATATAACTGAAAAGTATGGTATTACGAATGTACAGCCTATGTCAACATATGACATTTCTAGATTAGAAGGACACGATCCAGCAAATCCACAAATGGTTCAGTTTGAATATATACCACAACAAGGAAGTGGTCATGTGGGTGCTAGACACTCAAATAGGGGTAGGGAGTCTACTCTTTTAGAAAATTATGAAGTTGCACATTTTAGATTGCTATCAGATGCTAACTTTGTACCTTATGGACGCTCTATTCTTGAGGGTGGTAGAAAGGTTTGGAAACAATTAACTCTTATGGAAGATGCTATGTTGATTCATAGAATAATGAGAGCTCCTGAAAAAAGAATATTTAAATTAGATATTGGAAACATACCACCAGCTGAAGTTGATAATTACATGCAACAGGTAATTAACAAAATGAAAAAAGCACCTGTAATGGATGAGAAAACTGGTGAGTATAATCTTCGTTACAATATCCAAAACCTTACAGAAGATTTCTTTTTACCTGTAAGAGGTGGAGATAGTGGAACTAATATAGAATCTTTGCCTGGTTTACAATATGAAGCTACTGAAGATGTTGAATATCTAAAAAATAAATTGTTAGCTGCACTTCATGTTCCAAAGGCTTTCTTAGGATACGAAGAGGGATTAGGTTCTAAAGCTACATTGGCTGCTGAGGATGTAAGGTTTGCTAGAACAATTGAAAGAATACAAAGAATATTAGTTAGTGAATTACAAAAAATTGCTGTAGTACATCTTTATTCTCAAGGATATAGGGATCAAGAGCTTGTAAACTTTGATTTAGAACTTACTAATCCATCTACAATTTATGAACAAGAAAAGATTGAATTGTGGAATAATAAGGCTTCATTAGCTGACTCTATGATGAGAGATGGTTTGGTATCTTCTGAGTGGATTTACAAAAATGTATTCAATTTTACAGATGAACAGATAAAAGAACAAGATGACCAAATAACATTTGATTACAAAACTAAATTTAGAAGACAACAAATAGAATCTGAAGGTAACGATCCAGCAAAAAGTGGACAATCACAAGGTACACCATCAGATATGGCTATGGGTAGAACAGGTCATGAGTTAGAAGATGAGGGTGGTTCAGAAGAAGGTGGTCAGCCAGGTGCTGGAAGACCTAAAGAAGCTGATAAATATGCTCAAGATAGTGGTGCTAGAGGCAGAGACCCACTGGGTTCGCATGATATGGGTAAAGCATATAGTACAAAATCACTGGCAAAATACGAAAATATGTTGAATCACTTAGGTGAAAGTGGTAAACAGCTACTTAGCGAAAGTGGTGAATTAGAAAATGAGTATAAAAGCGAAGTCACTTCGTTAAATACTAAGAAAAAATAACTTCTTATATATTTATATAAGAGAAATAAACGATTGGAGTTCGTCAATGAGTAATAAAATAAAACACTCAAAGGTAAGGAACACAGGTATCCTTTTTGAGTTAATAACCAGACAAATAACAGCAGATATTATCGAAAATAAAGATGGTTTGGCTGTTGGACTATTGAAGAAGTACTTCTCACCTAACACACAGTTAGGAAAGGAGTATGAATTGTACAAAGTATTAACTACTGAGAACTATAAATCTGAAAGTAAGGCTAATCATTTGATTGATGCTGTATTAAAGACATACAATAAGATAAATCGTTCCCAGCTTCGTCGTGAAAAATATAACTTAGTTAGTGAAATAAAGAACTCATATAGTGTAGACCAATTCTTTATGGCTAGAATCCCTAACTATAAAGTATATGCTTCTATTTATAAATTATTTGAGTCTCTAACCACTACTGATCCTTCTACTGAAACTAATTCTAAGTTTACTATAATAGAATCAATTACAAAAAAGAAGAGAAAACATCTAAAGACTGAATCAAAAACTTTAGAAACTTATAAAAAATCAGAAAAAGATTTGAGACTACTTACATATCAAGTATTAGTTGAAAAATTTAATAAAAAATACAAAACACTTAGTGAACAACAAAAAGGTCTGTTGAGAAAATATATCAATAATATCTCAAATACAAACCAACTAAAAGAATTTGTAGAAAAAGAATCTATAAAAGTCAAAAAACAGCTCCAATCGTTTTTACCTAATATAGATGATGAAGTTACATCCATAAAATTGAAAGAGGCTATCAAACAATCTGATAAGCTACTAAAGGGCAGGATTGTAGAGGATAATCAAGTTATTACTCTTATGAGGTACTATCAATTATTAAAGGAGTTGAAGGATGTCACTGGAAAATAAACTAAGAGCGCGAGTTCAAGAAATGCTAATCGATGAGGTTAGTTCATTAGAAGAAGCTTCTACAAGTGCTAATGTGCCTGGCTATCAAACGCCATATGCATTTAGTAAAAAGAAAAAAGGTCATGAAGATCCAGAAGTTGCTGGATACAAAAAAGTAAATGAGGGTAAGTATCATAACTATAGGAATGATGAAACCCTCACACCAAAGCAAAAGATTGGTCGTTCAATGAGAGAAGTTAGGAATTCCCTAACAGAACTGAGTAAACTCATTGATATGAATGTACGATTGAAGAAAGAGATGAATGTAAACTCAGGTTCATATTGGAAAAATACACATAAGGCTTTACATAAAATAAGTGAGAGGTTAGTAAAACTAGCAAACAAAGTAGGACAATTACAGTAATTGTCTCTGATATGGCCTTCGAGGACAAAAAGAAATCCTATATGGATACTCTTTTTAGTATTTCGACTTTGCTAAAAAGGTGGCAGGTTGAGATACAAAAGAAGGATGTAGACAAAAATTATATGTTAAGGAGACTTGGACAATGGATAGAACATTTAGAAAGTCTCAAACACGAAATTATGATGGAGAAAGATAAATGATTTCACTATTTGAAATTGCAAAAAATATAAATGAAGCTGATGAGGATAGATATGTTCATGTTGGTGGAGGAGTTTACAAAGAAAAGGATGGTAAAGGAGAACCACTTCCTAATTCACCGAAGTATCTAAAAAAAGATAATGGTGGTTTTGAGATGGTAGATGACGATGACCCAAGATTAAAAAAGGGTGACGATGATAGTGATAAAGAAAAAGAAAAAGAAAAACCATCTGGCAAAAAATTAGGTGGCGGTGATTTCGACAGAGATAGTGACGGAGATGACGGCGATGATCTTCAAGCAGATGAAAAAGCTGATAACGAAAATAAAGTAATTGCTGATAAGCTAGATAATTGGTTCAATCCAAAAAGAAAAGGTATCTACCAATCATACAATTTATCAACATCCGAATCAGAAATGGATGGTGGTATGGTACATTCAGTTACAAGAGGAGATGATGATCCTGAAAACGAATTAGTCGTCTCTGCTAATCCATCAGAAGATCAAACGGGTGTTGAGTATCAAATTGGAATTGGCTCAGGTGGACAGGCTATGTATTTTGATAGTAGAGATGAAATGATGAATGCTTTAGAAGTCTTTATGAATGACAGAAAGATGAAAAATGCTATGGATGGTGAAGGTGATGATACACTATTAGACTTAGGTTCTCATGCTAAAGAAGCATTAGAGAAAGATAAGAAAAATGAAACAGTAAAAGAAGCTGGTACTAAATCCATAGATGGTAAAGAGTTGATGAACTTTCTAATGAAAAGATTTAAATATAGTAAACAACAAGCAATTGCTACAATGAAAAAACATAATATGGACTTATCATTTCTAAAAGAGGGAGAGTCAGAAACTAATCCCAAAAAATTTAAAGAAATTTATGATAGAACATTTAGGAGTCTAAAATGAAAAAATTAATAGTAGATTATCTACCATTCGAAATAGGAGCCGAACAAATCAATGAGGCTATGAAAGAGAACAACGGAAAGTTAGTTGTCAAAGGTATCTTACAGAGAGCAGATACCAAAAACCAAAATGGTAGAGTGTATCCAAAAGAAATTCTAATGCGGGAGGCAAAAAAGTATTCCGAAGGCTTCGTAAAACAAAAAAGAGCTATGGGTGAGTTAGACCATCCTGAATCATCTGTTGTGAACTTACAGAATGTATCTCACAATATTACAGAGATGGCTTTCAATGGTGACGATTTAGTAGGTACAGTAGAAATACTTACAACGCCAAGTGGTAACATTTTGAGAGAGTTATTCAAAAACGGAATAAAATTGGGTATTTCTTCTCGTGGTATGGGTTCTGTTTCACCAGTAAATGAAAATGGTGCTCAAGAAGTCGGTGACGATTTTGAATTGATTGCTTTTGACTTTGTTTCTAATCCATCTACACATGGTGCATTTCTTCATCCTATGAATGAGAGTGTTGATAATAATTCTCCTGTTCGTGATGGTAAGTATGGTAAAGTTGAATCAGTAATCAATGATATATTGAGAGGATAAATGCCATTCAAATCTGAAAAGCAGAGAAGATGGATGCACGCTAATGAGCCAGAGATGGCTAAAAAGTGGGAAAAGAAATATAAAAAAGAAGATAGAGATTATAAAGATGAATATAAAAAATTTCAATCTTCTAAAAAAGCTAAAAAGTATAGAGCAGAACTAAATAAGTATAATCGAAAGAAAGGTACTTATGGAAATGGTGATGGAAAGGACGCATCACACAAAGGGGGAAAGATAGTGGGATTCGAAGCACAATCTAAAAATAGAGGTAGAGCTGAAAAAAGTCGTTTGAAGAAAGAAAGTAAAGAACAGCGAAGCGTGTCTAATGCTCATATAGCAAAATTTGATAAAGATATAAAGAAAGTTATAGTAGATATAGGTAGGAATGGTGACAGGCAAAAAGCTATGGAACTAATGAAAATTTATAAAAAACATTGGACAGAATTTGTTATCAATTTTCAAAAGTCGATGGGAGTATATGAATCTATAAATGAAGCTAAAGAACCTAGTGTAATTGCTAATCTTAGAGATATTGTAAAAAAGAAACAAAATAAAGTTATCAAAGACCCAAAGAGTGGTAAAAGAATGAGAGTAGATGGATATTCAGCAAATGCTATAATAAAAGTATATGATGCTCTAAACACATCTAATAAGAAGAAATTTTCAGATTCAGGTTTGATGAAAATGCAGTCAATTGCTTTCAAATTTGTAAGGTAGTAGATATTTATATCTAAGGAGAAAAACTATGGCTAACGTAAAATTAAAAGATTTATTAAACGAAGTAAGTACACAAGGTGGAATGATTTCTAGAAATCCTTGGGTAAAAGAAGAAGAAGAAAAAGAAGAACCAAAAGTTGATGTAAAGGAGTTGGTATCTAAAATCAATGCTTTTAATTCTATTGGTGAATCTATATATGGTAAAGGTAATCTAAAAGAGGTTGCTGAAAACCTTTCTTCTATAGCAGAAGGTGCTGCTCAACATACTCTATCTGAAGCTGGTGATATGTTCGACAAAATTACAGTTAGCCGTAATATGAAAGAACTTACAAACCTATCTAAACAATTTGGTAAAGTAGCTGGTGAAGCTAATTCTTTACAAGAAAGAATGAGTGGACTATATGAAGATATGGGTAACATCTTAGGTAGATATTATTCTATCGGTGAAGGGCATGTTACGGGACACGATGACGAAGATAGAGATGTACAGTCAGAAGCTGATAAAATGATGTTCAGAGAAGAAGATGATTACAAAGCATTCTTCAAAAAAGCTATGAAAAAATTTAATGTATCTAATATTGAAGATATGGATGATGGAGACAAAAAAGATTTCTTCAACTATGTAGATAGAAATTACAAGGCGAAAAACGAAAACCAAGAAAACAGACAAATGACTAAATTAAAAGAATTACTAGAAGAGGGACCTGCCGAATTAAAAAGTCTTGAAAAGATGATGTTGGGCTTAATGGATATGAGCAAAAAATTAAAAGATATCAAACAAAGAAAGCAATTGTCTGTAGTATTAAGTGCTGCTCACAATTTAAGAAATATGTTAAAATAAAGAGGTAAATATGTCAATAAAAGTTGTAGTAAGAAATAACCAATATGAAAAGGCTATTAGTATATTCAAAAGAAAAGTAAAGGATGCTGGTATTTTATATGAACTAAGAGAAAGAGAGTACTATAAAAAACCATCTGCTCTTAAAAAAGAGACTAAAAATAAAGCAAAGGCCCGTAATTATTGGAAAAAAGTAAAGTTATCTGAAGAAGATAGCAGAAATAGAGGAAGAAAATTCTAAATACTTATATTTATATATATCTAAAATAAACACACCGTTCCTATCACATACGGTGTAATCGAAATATAATAATTCTATTATAGTTCCCAATAACTATACTAATATCCTAAACGGAGAATAAAAATGGATAATCTCTTAAAAGAAGCGATTGCCGACGCTAAAGCTGTTCGTGAGACTGCTTTAGAAAACGCAAAAATGGCTTTAGAAGAGGCTTTCACACCAAAACTTCAATCTATGTTGTCTAAAAAAATCCAAATGGAAATGGATGACGAGGATGAAAAAGTCGATGAAGCTGAAGATCATGAAGAAGATGAGGATGTCGAAGAAAGAGCTAAAATGGCTCGTGACGGAGACGAACTCGAAGAACGTGGTGATGAGGACGAAATGGACGAAGAAATGGAAGATGAACCTGAAATGGAAGAAGAAGGTATCATTGAAATTGATGGTGTAAAGTACGCTCCTGTAGTTTCTGAGGAAGAAGAAGATGAGATGGACGAAGAAATGGAAGATGATGAAGATGACGAAAATTCTGATCTTGACTTAGAAGCTGTAATTAAAGAACTAGAAAGTGAAATCAATGAAGAAGAAGAAGATGATGATGAAGATGATAAGGTAGAAGAAAATGACGTTTCTTCAGACATTGGTAAAGCTGACAATAAAGTCAATGCGAAAGCTAATGACTCATCTAATGTTGGTAGTGACGGAAAAGCTAAATTGAAAGAAGAAGCTGATCTTGACGAAGATATTGATTTAGATGAAGTTCTTAAGGCTCTTTCAGAGGAAGAAGATAAAGAAGAAGAAGTGGATGAAGTTTCCGAACTAAAATCAGATCTTGCTGAACATCGTTCTGTAATCGAAGAGTTGCGTGGAAAGCTAAACGAAGTCAATTTGCTAAATGCTAAACTTCTGTTCACAAACAAACTATTTAGAAAATATGGTTTGAATAACGATCAGAAAATGAAAGTCGTTGAGCAATTCGATAGAGCAGCCAACCTACGTGAAGTCAAGTTAGTGTATTCTACACTTGGTGAATCTTTTGGTTCTGCTAGAAAAAATGAAATTAATGAATCTAAGGGTAGCGCTTCAAAGCCAGTTGCCTCAACTAAATCTGAAAAAGAAGTAATAACTGAAAGTTCAGAGTTGAGAAACAGGTTTAAAAAGTTAGCTAACCTTATCTAATTGGGAGACATATAATGTCAAACTTTGAAAATCTAAGCGACGTGATGACGGGTCATAACCCTCATCAGGAGCTCCTAAAACAGACTAGAAAGTTAGTCGATAAGTGGGAGCCAACTGGATTGCTAGATGGTATTGAAGATTCAACAAAGAAAACAGGAATGTCTGTTCTTCTTGAAAACCAGGCTACACAGTTGATTAAGGAAGCTTCTTCAACAGGTACTGGTGGAAATAAGGAAGAATGGTCTGGTGTTGCTCTACCATTAGTGCGTAGAATCTTTGGTGAAATATCTGCACAGGAATTCGTTTCTGTTCAGCCTATGAATTTACCATCTGGACTAATCTTTTATCTTGACTTCAAATACGGTAGTACACAAACTGCTAACCATACATCAGGTGCTGATATCTTCGGTAACACATCTGGTAGTGGTGATGCTGCTGGTGGACTTTACGGTGGTGGTAAGTCAGGATATTCAATTAACGATGAAGAAACAGGCGCTCTTACATTAGCCGCTTCTGCAGCAAATACAACTTTTGCTACTGCTTCAGCTACTTGGAAAGAAGTAGAATTCGAACCAGATTTGAGTTCTTCTGTTGCCGATGGCTTAGCAACAAACAATGAGTTGATAAAATTAACTGTTGGAGCTGGTTCTATGACAAGACCTGATAAAGAAGGAATCAAAGCATACTCTATCTCTGGTAGTGGATTCGATGAGTTCTTTCCTCACTACACTTCAATCAATGCTGCTGGTACAGAAATCAGCTTTATTGTTCGTAGTGCTGGTGCTCAAATCGGTCCTTCAAAAGTTAAGTATCATAAAGCACCAACCGATCAACAAAGAGGTGAGTTTGAAGCTTCACCAACTGCTGGTTCTGATGGTGGATTCTCTGGAGAAGGCGATGCCGGTATACCAGAAGTAGACATCCAGCTACGTTCTATCAGTATAGTTGCTAAAACACGTAAGTTGAAAGCTGTTTGGACTCCAGAGCTTGCTCAGGATCTTAACGCTTATCATAGTGTTGACGCTGAAGCTGAATTAACTGCTATGTTGAGTGAATACATTGCTATGGAAATCGACTTAGAAATCCTAGATATGTTAGCAATCAATGCTTCTGCTAAAACAGAGTACTGGTCAGCTAAAGTTGGCTTTGAGTATGATGGTTCTGGAACAGGCGCACCTGCTTGGTCAGAGATTAGTGGTTCATCTAACGCATACACAAAACCATCTTGGTTCCAGACACTTGGAATTAAGATTCAATCCGTTTCTAACGCAATTCATCAGAAAACACTTCGTGGTGGTGCTAATTTTGTTGTTGTTTCACCTGAAACATCTACAATCTTAGAATCCGTAAGTGGATATGTTGCTAATGCTGGAGATGCTAAATCTACTAACTACGCTATGGGTGTAGAGGCTGTAGGTTCTATCAATAACAGATATACTGTTTATAAGAACCCTTACATGACTTCTAACGATATACTAGTTGGATTCAGAGGTAGTAACTTCTTAGAAACTGGTGCTGTCTATGCTCCATATGTACCAATGATTATGACACCATTAGTATACGATCCTACAAACTTCACACCAAGACGTGGGGTAATGACTCGTTATGCTAAGAAGATGGTCAGACCAGAGTTCTATGGAAAAGTGATTGTCGCGGACATCAACAACGTTTAATTGAGAAATCATTAAACTACATAAAAAAGGGGAGTTTTACTCCCCTTTTTTTGTTTCTGTATATTTATTATTGAATTGATATATCTTTTAGGAGAATAAAATGGCTGCTGGTAAATATAGCTTTACTATCGAACAAGGAAGTACCTTAGATTTCGAAATACAATACAAAGACTCAAATAATAATCCTGTTGATTTAGCAGGATATCAGGCAAGAATGCAGATAAGAGAAAACATAAGTTCTACTTCTACGATATCTGAATTATCTTCTAGTTTGGGTGTCGATGGAACAGGGTTAAACCTAAGTGGCTCAGGAGGACTTAGTGCTAATAAACCAGTTTCTTCAGGAAGTATAGGTGTTTATATGAGTCACGCAACTTCTTCTAATCTTAGTTTTGAAAATGCTGTTTATGATTTAGAAATAGTTTCCGGAAGTGGTAATACTGCTGTGGTTACTAGAATTTTAGAGGGAAGTGTCAAGCTTTCAAAAGAAGTTACCAAAGGCTCTGTATACTAATAGGAGAATAATGTGTCTGTAGATATAACTCCGAATTCACCAAACAATGTTAGTGTTAGTACGAGCAATAAAAATGTCACTATCATCAAATCTGATGGAAATGTTGATCGTAATATAACTAAAACATCAGTAGTCAATATTGTTACTACAGGTCCTCAAGGACAAAAGGGTGGGTTCTTATCAAATATTGCCGAAGATACTTATATAACTGGTTCACTTATTGTATCTTCTTCTAATGTGGACTTTACAAAAACCACAGGAGTTAGTGGTTCATTTTCAGGAATATTTAGTGGTGTTTTAAGTGGCTCATCACAAATTGCTTCTGATATAAGTGGTTCGTTTGTACAGCCTAGTTCTAGTTTTTCAACAAGGGTTACAAATCTAAAAACAGATAGTGGTTCATTTTCAACAAGAATAAGTACTGCTGAATCTGAATTGGGTAATACTTTGATAAGTGGTTCATCACAAATTGCTTCTGATATAAGTGGCTCATTAGGTTCTAATGCCGCATTGATAAGGTCGTTATCAGCAAACGTAATTAGTGGCTCGGTTACTCAAATGAGTTCGTCTATATCTTCAAGAATACAACCAATAGAAAAGGGTAGTGGTATTGGTACTGGTTTAACTGTACAGTATAAACTAAATGCGACATCTCAAGATATAGGTACAAGTGACGAAACAATAGTATTCAACGCTACTCCAGAATTGACATCATCAGCAAATTATGCTAATGTACATGATGTAAATGGAACAAGTGATGATTTTTATATTGCTTTCAAAGAAGATTCTTTCTTTACAATCAATATGAATTCTTCTATAGAAGCAAATGGTGCTGATTTCAGACTTCAAATGAAAGCTGAAAAGTCAACTGATAAAGGAAGTAGTTATATTTTAGTACCTGGCAGTTTACATAACCTATCATTTTCTTCAGATTTACCTGATTTCTATTCTTATGGGTATAGTTGTGCTAGTTATTTTCCAAGCGAAAGTAGACTAAGAATACGTGCTAAAAAAACAGGACAAAGTGCTTCTTTGATAAGTGGAAGTAATGGGACAACTAATTTACTTATCACAAGAGTTTAGTGAATTTATTAGTTTTTTATATTTATTATTGACATAGAACATTTAGGAGAATTTTATGGAAGCAATTTGGCCAGGCAGTAGTTCGTTTTCACCAGGTGATACACCTTATGGGTTTTACGATAACGAAGCACAATTCAATGGTTCAGGTATACATTCCGTTGACAGATTTAGTGATTGGGCTGCTAAGAGATTAGGGTTTCCTATCATAGCAATCGAACTACAAGACAAACAATTTTATGCTTGTTATGAAGAGGCTGTTACTGAGTATTCAGCACAAGTAAACCAATTCAATATAAAGGATAACTTGCTTTCTCTCCAAGGACAATCTACAGGATCAAGCATTACACATAGAAAAACATCGCCTACCTTTGGAAGAACTATAGAACTATCTGAACAATATGGTACGGAAGCCGGTGTTGGTGGTACGATATCGTATAAAACGGGATCTATAAACATAGTTAGTGGCTCACAACAATATGATTTGAATAAATTGTATGCAAATGTATCTGAAAGCGGCGACTCTATTGAAATAAGAAAAGTTCATTACGAAGGTTCTCCTGCAGTAACTAGATATTTTGATCCTTACGCTGGAACAGGCGATGGTTCTTATAATATGCTAGATTCATTTGGTTGGGGAAATAAGTCACCAGGAATAAGTTTTATGATGATGCCTATGTATGCTGATTTATTAAAAGTACAGGCAATAGAGTTTAATGATCAAATAAGAAAGTCTGCTTACACATTTGAGTTAGTAAATAATAATCTAAGAATATTTCCTAACCCGACATCAAACTATAAGTTACACTTTACTTATCTACTGAAAAAGGATAGAAATAATACACTACAAGGAACTTCAGAGGGTGTAATTTCAGACTTTTCAAATGTTCCATATGATAATATGAAGTATGAGTTTATAAATGATGTAGGTAAACAGTGGGTAAAGAAGTACGCTTTAGCGCTATGTAAAGAATTATTGGGAACAATAAGAAGTAAATATGCTTCACTTCCAATACCTGGTGCTGAGACAACAATGGATGGAGACACTTTAAGAACCGAAGCTACTACAGAAAAAGAAATTTTGGTAACGCAACTTAGGGAGATGTTGGAACAAACAAGTAGAAAGGCTTTGTTAGAGGCTGATAAAGATGAAGCACAGCATCTACAAGAAAAACTACAAAAAGTTCCTTACCCAATATACATAGGATAATCAAATGGCCGGAAGATTTTTACCTCAAAAGGACATAAATCTTATAACCAGAGTAACCAAAGAGTTAGTTGGTGATAAGCAAAGTAACAAAGATGGAATAGTAAATCAGCTAGTAACTATTTATAAACCATCTGCAAAAGAGTCAGCAATAAATATGTATGGGGAATCTGCTGGGGGTAATAAGGTATATAGTGATGGTGTTCAAATGAACTGTCTGATTACAGCAGAGGACTTTGATTTCACCGAAAATGACTTTGGGGTAGATAATTCACAAACTGCAGTTTTTGCTTTTCTAAGACAATCTTTTATAGATGCTAGTATGGTATTAGAAACTGGCGATTTGATTGATTGGAATTATGCTTACTTTGAAGTAGGTTCTATAAATGAAAATCAATTAATAGCTGGAATGTTCGATCAAAACTATTCAGTTATTGCTAATACATTTTTGGTAAGAAAGAGCTCTGTACAGATTGAAAGAGTTAGGAGTATATAATGGCTCGTGAAAAACCAATACCACGTTCTGCTAGAAGAAATAAAAATCGTGGCTTTGATAGATCTAGAAACGATGATAATGTAAAAAACTTTTCAATAGGGTTGATGGATATTGATGCTACTATTATGTATTACTTCAATAATGTTATCAAACCTAAAGTTGTTGAAAATGATGAGCTGATAAAAGTGCCGATTATGTATGCTAATCCTGAACGATGGGCTATGATACAGAAACGTGGATTTTTATTTGATAATAAACAACAATTAGTAATACCACTTATAGCATTCAAACGGACATCTATTGAGAAAGATGACCAAATGTCAGTTGATAAGTTAGACCCATTGAATCCAAAGTTACAATATACATTTCAAAAACAATATAGTGATAAGAATAGATACGATAAGTTTTCTGTACAACAAGGACTAAATCCAACTAAAGAATTATATTCTGTAGCTGTGCCTGATTATGTAAAACTTCAGTATGAGTTTGTAATATGGTGTACTTATACAGAGCAAATGAACTCTATTGTAGAGAAACTAATTTATAGTGAAGGTGCTTATTGGGGAGAAGATGGCAAGTTCAAATTCAGAACACAGATTGACAATTATACTGATGCTAGTGAAGTAACAGTAAACTCTGAGAGAATTATAAAAACTACTTTTTCAGTAACTATGAATGGTTATCTTTTACCAGAAGAATTTTCAGATGTAGTAACGACACAGAAAAAATTAACTCCTAAAAGAATTCTAATTGGAGATGATGTTTCTTTAGATTTAGGAGCTATTACAAAAAAAGGACAAGATATAAATGTAAGTGTTCAGCAAAAATCTAAAGGTGGTGGATTAGAGAATCCATTTAGCATAGTCGAAGGGACTGGTGTTAGTATTGCGGGTGCTGGTACATTTGATGGTACTTCTACATCTA
>Ga0115545_1000218_pt1 | contig 30906 bp, 17 predicted proteins | sample COGITO_mtgs_1003_FD_87188 | JGI IMG/M metagenome (GOLD analysis project Ga0115545, IMG submission 87188) | Pelagic marine microbial communities from North Sea - COGITO_mtgs_100330 | ecosystem: Environmental > Aquatic > Marine > Epipelagic | place: Germany:Helgoland, sampling site Kabeltonne...
AGGTATTCTTAAAAAAAAGAATAGAAATAGGTCATGGAAATATGGCTATGATGAAAAGTATGATGTTGTTGTAATTTCTAAAACAGGTGAGGTAGGTGAGATATATGAAATTAACGGACTTAGAATTGGATTACCTAAAGCTCCAGAGTCTCTTCAAAGAGACAACAATAAGTGGGAAAGAAAAGAGCCTCCAAAGGCAATCTTAAAAATACAATCTATATTTCAATGGAATGAGCACCCTAATACTTTTAAAGCTCAATGGGTAGACTACATTGAAAATGAATTTGATAAAAGAGAGCAAGGCTATTGGTTTGTAAACAATAACAAAAGTACATATATAACTGGGTCACATTACATGTATCTTCAATGGACAAAGATTGATGTTGGTTATCCAGATTTTAGGGAAGCTAATAGAATTTTTTATATTTTTTGGGAAGCAAGCAGAGCAGACAAAAGAAGTTTTGGAATGGTCTATTTAAAGATAAGACGTTCTGGATTTTCTTTTATGGGCTCTTCAGAGTGCGTAAACACCGGAACACTTGCAAAAGACTCAAGAGTAGGTATTCTTTCTAAAACAGGTTCAGATTCTAAAAAAATGTTTACAGATAAAGTAGTGCCTATTTCTAATAGACTTCCGTTTTTTTTTAAACCTATTCAGGATGGTATGGATAAACCAAAAACTGAGCTTGCGTTTAGAATACCCGCCTCTAAGATTACTAAAAAAAATATGTATGAAGTAGTGGATAATGAATTAACTGGATTAGACACCACTATTGATTGGAAAAACACAGATGACAACTCTTACGATGGTGAAAAGCTTTTACTTCTTGTTCATGATGAGAGCGGTAAATGGATAAAACCAAATAACATCCTTAACAACTGGAGGGTTACTAAAACTTGTTTAAGATTAGGTAGTAAAATTATTGGCAAGTGCTTAATGGGTTCTACCTCTAATGCATTAGACAAGGGTGGTAATAATTTTAAAAAACTGTATGAGGATTCAGATGTAAACAAAAGAAACGCCAACGGACAAACAAAAAGTGGTATGTACTCTTTGTTTATTCCTATGGAAATGAACATGGAGGGATTTATAGATGTATATGGACAGCCTGTCCTTAGAGTTCCTAAAGAAAAACGTAAAGGTGTTGATGGTGAGTGGATTACAAACGGAGCTGTAAATTACTGGGAGGCTGAAGTAGATTCCTTGAAGCACGATGCTGATGCTCTTAATGAATTTTATCGGCAGTTTCCTAGAACAGAGTCGCACGCATTTAGAGATGAAAGTAAATCATCACTATTTAACCTCACTAAAATATATCAACAGATAGATTATAATGACTCTCTTATTATGCAGCACCATTTAACACGAGGTAAGTTTTATTGGGAGAATGGTATAAAAGATACTAAGGTAATTTTTAGTCCTGATAAAAAAGGACGTTTTTTAATAGGATGGGTTCCTTCAAAAAACTTACAAAATAGAGTAATAAAAAGAAACGGATTGCATTATCCAGGGAATGAGCATATAGGGGCGTTTGGTTGTGACTCCTATGATATATCAGGAACTGTAGGCGGAGGGGGCTCTAATGGAGCGCTGCACGGCATGACGACTTTTAGCATGGAAGAAGCTCCAGCAAATGAGTTTTTTTTACAGTATGTAGCTAGACCACAAACAGCTGAGATATTTTTTGAAGAGGTGCTTATGGCTTGCGTGTTTTATGGAATGCCTATCCTTGTAGAAAATAATAAACCTAGATTGTTATACCATTTTAAAAATAGAGGCTATAGACCTTTTTCTATAAACAGACCAGATAAACATAAGTCAAAACTTTCTAAAAGTGAAAAAGAGCTGGGTGGTATTCCAAACAGTTCTGAAGATGTAAAACAATCACACGCTGCCGCAATAGAATCATACATAGAAAAAAATGTAGGATTAGATTTAGAGGGCACATTTAGAGAACAAAACGAGATGGGCAATATGCTCTTTACCAGAACCTTAGAGGACTGGGCTAAGTTTGATATAAACAACAGAACTAAGTTTGATGCCAGTATTAGTTCTGGACTAGCAATAATGGCAACACAAAAGCATATGTACCAGGTAGAGAAAAAACAATCAAAAATAAACCTTAACTTTGCCAGGTATACAAATAAGGGAACTTTAAGTGAATTAATTAGATAGATGAAGGATGTTACAATAGACATTGCATCTACAGGCTTTCCAAGTCAATTTGTCTCAGACGCTGAAAAAGCTACAGACGAATTTGGTTTACAGATAGGACAGGCTATTCAGTACGAATGGTTTAAAAAAGATGGAAACCAGTGTAGATATTATAATCAATGGCGGGACTTTCACAGACTGCGATTATATGCTAGGGGCGAGCAGTCCATAGCTAAATACAAAAACGAATTAGCAATTGATGGAGACTTGTCTTATCTAAATTTAGATTGGACACCTGTGCCTATACTTCCAAAGTTTGTTGACATTGTAGTCAATGGAATGCAAGACAGAGAGTTTAAGGTTAAGGCTTATGCTCAAGATGCATTATCACAAGCTAAGAGAAGCAAGTATCAAGATATGATAGAGGGTCAGATGGCCGCTAAAGATATTCTTACTACTATACAGGAGCAGACAGGAGTAGACCCGTTTATAATGGACCCTGATGATTTGCCCTCTTCTGATGAGGAGCTTTCACTTTATATGAACCTCAACTATAAACCTGCAATTGAGATTGCAGAAGAAGAAGCAGTAGATACTATGTTTTCAGAAAATCATTATGATGATATTCGTAAACAAATAGACTATGACTCTACAGTTATAGGAATGTCTGTAGCTAAACACGAATTTTTACCCGGTGCTGGAGTTCAAATATCTTATGTAGACCCAGCTAATGTTGTATACAGTTATACTGAAGACCCGCATTTTAAAGATTGTTTTTACTGGGGTGAAATCAAAACATTACCAATAGGCGAATTATTAAAGATAGACCCTAGTCTTACTCGTGAAGATTTAGAAGAAATATCTAAATATAGCCAGAGCTGGTATGACTATTATAATGTAGCTCAGTTTTATGAGAATGATATTTTTTATAGAGACACTTGTACTCTAATGTATTTTAATTATAAGACCACTAAAAAGATGGTTTATAAAAAAAGAATACTTGAAGGTGGTGGTTCTAAGATGATAGAAAAAGATGACACTTTCAATCCTCCACAAGAAATGATGGAAGACGGAAAGTTTGAAAAAATAGAAAAAACTATTGACGTATGGTATGATGGTGTAATGGTAATGGGTACTAATATTATTCTCAAGTGGGAACTTGCTAAAAATATGGTTAGACCTAAGTCATCATCACAGCACGCTTTACCAAATTATGTTGCCGTAGCACCAAGAATGTACAAAGGAGTCATTGAGTCTTTAGTAAGGCGAATGATTCCTTTTGCTGATTTAATACAGATGACTCATTTAAAATTACAACAGGTTATAGCTAGAGTTGTGCCTGATGGAGTTTATATAGACGCAGATGGTATTAATGAAGTAGACTTGGGAACAGGTGCAGCATACGACCCTTCAGATGCTTTAAGACTATACTTTCAAACAGGTAGTGTAGTCGGTAGAAGCTATACTCAAGAAGGAGAGTATAATCAAGGTAAAATACCTATACAGCAGCTCACAAGCAATTCAGGCGCTTCTAAGACACAAATGCTTATAGCTAACTACAACCACTACCTAGACATGATTCGTGGTGTAACAGGCTTAAATGAAGCCAGAGACGGTTCTACACCTTCTCCTGAAGCTTTAGTTGGTGTTCAAAAACTAGCAGCATTAAACTCAAACACTGCAACTAGACATATATTAGACGGAAGTCTTTATATATATCGTTCATTAGCAGAGGCTTTAACTTATAGAGTAGCTGATATTTTAGAGTACTCAGATTTTAAAGAAGACTTTATAAATAAAATTGGCAAGTATAATGTAAGTATACTAGGTGAAATATCTGACTTGTATATATATGACTTTGGAGTATTTATAGAACTTTCTCCAGACGAAGAGCAAAAAGCTATGCTTGAGCAGAACATACAAATGGCTTTATCTAAACAAGATATTAATCTTGAAGATGCTATTGATATTCGTGAGATAAAAAACCTGAAGCTAGCTAATCAATTATTAAAAGTTAAGAGACTTGCTAAACAAGAGCGTGATGAAAAAATGGCTATGCAAAAACAAGCTATGACCGCTCAACAGCAACTCAAGTCTCAAGAAATGGCTTCTCAAGTAGCTATGCAAAAGATAGAGTTAGAGACTCAATCTAAAATGAAAGTTAAGCAAGCTGAAATAGCTTTTGAAATAGAAAAACAAAAAGCAGAGGCACAGCTTAAATCTCAATTGATGCAGCAGGAGTTTGATTACAATATTCAACTTCGCAACACAAGCGAACAAGCCCTAGCTTTTAGAGAGGGTGAAAGAGAACAAGCTAAGAGCGATAGAATTAGTCAGCAAAATAGCGAGCAGTCTAAATTAATTACACAACGTAAAAATAATTTACCTCCTCAAAACTTTGAGTCTAATGAAGACAGCCTTGATGGCTTTGATTTATCGGAGTTTTCACCTCGATAATGAGCGTTATTATTTTAACTAACTTTGTAACTTAAATTAAATTAAATGGAATTAAAAGTAAAAGCAGTAGAAGCTGTAGAAGAAAAATCAATGCAAGAAGTCGAAAAAGAACTTCTTGACAAACATGAAGAAAAATTAATTGAGGAAGATAAAGCAGCAGAAGAAACTCCTCAAGTAAAAATGGACTTTGCGGAAGATGGCAGTGATAAAACTGTTAATGAAGCAAAAGAAACTTCTGAAGAAAAACCAGAGCCAGTTCAAGAACCGGCTGAATTATCTGAAGAGGACGTTCTTTCATATATTGGAAAAAGATATGGTAGGGAAATTAATTCATTAGATGAATTAAATGCAGCCAGAGAAGAAGCTGAAGAGCTTCCTGAAGATGTTGCATCCTACTTTAAGTATAAAAAAGAAACAGGAAGAGGTATTGAAGACTATGTAAGATTACAAAAAGACTTTAGTGCTATGAATCCTGATACTTTGCTAAGAGAGTATTTGACAATTACAGAAGGCGAAGGTTTAGACCCTGAAGATATAGATTCTCTAATGGAGGATTTTTCTTATGATGAAGAACTAGATGACGAATCTGTAGTTAAAAAAACTAAACTAGCAAAAAAGAAAACTATTGCCAAAGCAAAGAAGTTTTTTAATGAGCAAAAAGAATTATACAAGCAGCCCCTTGAGTCGAGACCGGCTGCTGATTCTCAGAGCAACAATGAAGAACTTCAAGAGTATAGGCAATATTTAGAATCTGCTAAAACTCAACAACAGGAAAGTGAGACAAAACGAAATTGGTTTTTAAAAGAATCCGATAAAGTTTTTACTGATGATTTCAAAGGTTTTGATTTCGTGCTTGACGACAAAACAGTAACTTTCTCTCCCGGTGATGCGCAGACCATTAAGAAAAATCAAGAGACTCCGATGAACTTTATTAATAAGTACTTGGATGACAAGGGTTTAATTAGTGACGCTGCCGGATACCATAGAGCTTTATCAATAGCAATGAATCCTGACAAATTTGCCAACTTCTTTTATGAACAAGGCAAGTCTGAAGCTACGGAAGATGTGATACGCAAAACTAAGAATATAAATATGACTGAGCGTAAAACACCTGAAATAACTAATAAGGGAGGATTTCAAGTTAAGTCAGTTAACCCTGATTCGGGACGAGGCTTAAAAATAAGAAGTATTAAACGAAAATAAATTTTAAAAATTAATTATTATGGCTGGAGCAGTTCAAGCAACCCCAGGGTTTGCTTTACAACCGAGTGCAGAACAAGTAGCACTCTCAACCAATTACATAACTAACTTCGACTTTTTAAATCAGTATCTACCTGATACTTATGAGAAAGAGTTCGAAAGATATGGTAATCGTACCATTGCATCGTTTCTACGTTTAGTAGGAGCTGAAATGCCTTCTAATTCTGACCTTATCAAATGGGCAGAGCAAGGAAGACTACACACTAAATATACTAACTGTGCTTCTAATGCAGCAGCAGCGTCTGATACAGCAACTATTACTGTAAATGATACGCTAGTTCCTAACACTGGAAGTATTGCTATTAGAGCTGGACAAACTATTGTTCTTTCTGATAACGCAGGTGGTGGATTAAACAAAGCTATCGTTACTTCTGTTGATACAGCAAACGGTACTTTTAATGTAGCTTATTATGAAGCTGGTGGACAAATAGGTGGAGCAGGTGGCTTTACTTATACTGTATTTATTTATGGTTCTGAATTTAAAAAAGGAACTAACGGAATGGTAGGCTCACTAGAAGCTGATGATGTATTCTTTGACAACTCACCAATTATCATTAAAGACAAGTACGCTGTAAGCGGGTCTGATATGGCACAAATTGGATGGGTAGAAGTGACTACTGAAAACGGAGCTTCTGGATACCTATGGTATTTAAAGTCGGAGCACGAAACTAGATTACGTTTTGATGACTATCTTGAAACTTCTATGATTGAAGCAGTACCAGCTGAAGCAGCTTCTGGAGCTATTGCAGCAGGTGGAGATGTAGGAAACAAAGGTTCTGAAGGTATCTTCTACGTTGTTAACGCTAGAGGAAATGTTTGGGGCGGTGGAAACCCTTCTACATTAGCTGACTTTGATGCAGTTATTTCAAGACTTGATAAGCAAGGTTCAATTGAAGAGAATGTAATCTTCGTTGACAGACAGTTTGGTTTTGACATAGATGATATGTTAGCAACTCAAAACTCTTATGGAGCAGGAGGAACATCTTATGGATTATTTGACAACGACAAAGATATGGCGTTGAACTTAGGATTCACAGGATTCCGTAGAGGTTATGACTTTTATAAGTCTGACTGGAAATACTTAAATGACCCAACTATGCGTGGTGGTTTACCTACTGGAGCTAACTCAGGCCGTATTAACGGACTATTAGTACCAGCTGGTTCAACTACAGTATACGACCAGATTTTAGGTAAGAATGCGAAGAGACCATTTCTTCATGTTCGATACAGAGCTTCTGAAACTGAAGACAGACGTTACAAAACTTGGATTACAGGTTCTGCTGGCGGTGCTGCAACTTCAAGCTTAGATGCTATGGAAGTTCACTTTTTGTCTGAGAGAGCTGTATGTACTTTAGGTGCAAACAACTTCTTCTTATTCCAAGAGTAATATTTTTACCAAGGGAGGTTTAACCGCCTCCCTTTTTTTTTAAATCAAATTAAATTATATATAATGAAAAAAGAATTAAAAGACAGAGTCTATAAACTGACTCGTAACGATGCCCCACTATCACTTATTATACCAGGGGGCGGTTCAGCAAGACAACCACTACTGTGGTTTGATGATGACAAAGGAATTAATAGAGTTTTAAGATATTCAGCAAATCAAAAATCTTGTTTTGAAGACGAGCAAGATGGACAGATTCGTAGAGAGCATATTGATTTTATTGATGGGTTTTTATCAGTTCCAAAAAACAACCCAGTTTTACAAGAGTTTTTGCATTTACATCCTTTAAACGGTAAAAAGTTTGTTGAAGTAAATCAAGAAAAAGACGCTCAACAAGAATTAGAGTTTCTTAGTATGGAGGCTAAGGCTTATACTGAAGCTGATAAACTTTCTATAGGTCAAATGGAAAATGTGGCTAGAGTTTTACTTGGAGCAGACGTATCTAAGATGAGCACCGCTGAATTAAAAAGAGATATTTTTGTAGCAGTAAAACGAGACCCTCAAGGTTTTTTAAGACAGGTAAACGACCCTATGTTAAAACTACAATCTAATGTTCATTTATTTTTTGACAAAGGATTATTATCATTTAGAAACAAACAAAAAGAAGTATGGTATAATACATCAACCAATAAAAAAAAGATGTTAACCGTACCTTTTGGTGAAGACCCTATGTTTATTGTGTCTTCATATTTGCAAAGCGATGATGGCATAGAGACTTTAAAAATGCTTGAAAAACTGCTTGAAGATTAGTTGTATCTTTGTTTTTTGTTTAACCCATAAATTTTTTAACATGGCAAAATATATTACATTCGATACAGCTAGCGATGGAAATGTTCACCTTGCAGTGGATGGTATTCTTTACGCAGAAACTACAAGTTCAACTGCTGGAACAATCTTTTTGAAAGGCGGAAGCCACAAATTTACTGTTACTGGAACAGGTTTAACTTCAGGTTTTGGAGCAAATGTTAACGCAGCTTTAGTTCAAGCAGCAGAAACATCTTGGACAAACGCAGCAATTCCAGTAAGTACATCTGGAGGGCTTTTAGTATTTACTAGCGTAGCTGTAGCTACTATTTAACATTACCTTTTTATTAGGTACTAGAGAGAGGTCAAAAATAATTGACCTCTTTTTTTTTGCTTATCTTTGTAAAAAAGAAAGCGATGATAAACGCTGTTAGAAATACAGTTCTTGCTATCCTTAACAAGAATAATTACGGGTACATCTCTCCATCGGATTTTAATCTATTTGCTAAACAAGCACAGCTAGATATTTTTGATGAATATTTTATAGCTTATAATAATCAGATTAATAAAGAAAACGGTAGAGTATCAGGTACAGGATATGCTGATATTAATAAGGGATATGAAGAAGTTATAGATACTTTTTCTGTTACAGCAAGTTTATCTCATAGTGTGTTAAGTGAATATAGTGTTCCTACACCAGCTACAACTGGCTCAGATTATTATTTATTAAACAAGGTTTTGATATATAGTTTAGTAACCTCATCCGGAGTTACAACGTCTACCGGAGGAGGAAACACACAGTTAATAGATTCTACTGCTACGTTTCAGACTGACGGAGTAGCAGCGGGAGATGTTGTGTCTGTTATACTAGCTAATTCAGTAGTGACAAATTTAAAAGTTGTTTCTGTAACTAATCAAACCACACTTGTAGTCAATGTGGCATCATTAACTACAGCAAATATAACATATGCAATTTATAAAAAAGTAAATTTAAAAAATGAAGCAGAGCAGGTAAACCATAGTAAAATTACTATGCTTAATAAATCTATGCTTACTGCTCCAAATATTACTTTTCCTGCATACACACAAGAAGGCTCAATTTTAACACTGCACCCTGACACTGTGTCTACTATAGGAAGAGTAGTTTGTCAATATATAAGATACCCTAAAGACCCTAAATGGACATATGTTTCATTGACAGGAGGAGAGCCTATCTTTGACCAGTCTCAATCAGATTACCAGGACTTTGAGCTTCCTCCAGATGACGTAAATAATTTGGTTGCTAGAATACTGCAATATGCTGGAATGTCTATACGAGAAATAGCTACAGTACAATTTGGGCAATCAATAGAACAACAAGAAAACCAAGAACAATAGGATGGCATACTTATCACAATATCAATATTACGAAAATGCAGGCACTGCACCTACTAATAAGAATTGGGGGTCGTATCAATATGTAAGCTTGGAAGATATAGTAAATAATTTTCAGTTAATGTATTCTGGAAATCATTCTTTAGTTAATAACGAAGAAAGATTTAAAATATTGTTTCATGCAAAGCGTGGTATACAAGAATTAAATTACGATGCATTTATGGAGGTAAAAGCATTAGAGTTGACAGTTTTTGACAACTTAACTTTTGTGCTGCCTAGTGACTATGTAAACTGGATTCGTATTTCATTATACAAAGATGGATGGCTTAGACCTTTAAATGAGAACATTCAAGTTAACTCTGCTCAGTCTTATTTACAAGGAGCTGGAGGCACGCTAACATTTAATGCTGACGGCACGGTAATAACTGATGAATCTACTTTAGATACAGAAAGAAAAAATGGTCAACAAAACAGTATTTATCTTAATCAAGAAAATGCAGCCGACCAAGTAGCATTAGATTCTGAATCTAACTGGTATGCAGATTATACTATTGGAGCTCGTTATGGTTTAAATACAGAAACCGCAAACTTTAACCCTACATTTAGAATAGATAAAAAAGCAGGGGTTATTAATTTTGATTCCACTATGCTTAATGAAAACTGTGTATTAGAATACATCTCTGACGGAATGGAAGGTGGAGATGATTCTCAAGTATCGGTTAACAAACTTTTTGAAGATTATGTTTATGCTTACATTGAGTATGCAATTTTAAATAGCAAGTTCAATGTTCAAGAATATATTATTAATAGAGCTAGAAAAAGAAAAACAGCTTTACTTAGAAACGCAAAAATTAGATTAAGCAATATTCATCCAGGTAGATTATTAATGAATCTAAGAGGAGAGAATAAGTGGATTAAATAAGATGGCAAACATTCAAAGAAATTTTATCGCTGGCCGTATGAACAAAAGCCTTGACGAAAGGCTTGTTCCGAATGGTGAGTATATTGATGCTTTAAACGTAAGGCTAGGCTCTACAGAAGGTTCTGAAGTTGGTTCAGTTGAAAATTCAAAAGGAAATACATCTTTAAGCACTTTAATGTTTAACGATGTTGAATTAAGTAATAACGCCAGGTGTGTAGGCGCTTACGAAGACGGAGCAAATGAAACTATATATTGGTTTGTGCATGACCCATCTTTTCCATCAGGCTCTACAAGTAAGTTAGATTTAATTGTATCTTATAATACAAATGATAATTCAATAACATATCATGTTATTAGTATTAATGACGGAACTAATTTAAATACTACTTTAAATTTTAGCACTTATCATTTAATAACCGGTGTTAATTTAATAGATAATAAACTTTTATATTTTACGGACAATTTAAATCCTCCACGATACATAAATGTAAACAGAAGGTATAGTGTTCCGGTAAATAATTTAGATAGTTTTAGTGCAGAATCTATTTTAGTAATAAAAAGACCTCCCATTGAGTCTCCTACAATTCAAACAATTAATGTTTCAGGTCAAGAAGATGATTTTTTAGAAGAAAGATTTATATCATTTGCTTATAGATATAAATATGCTGACAATCAATATTCTGCAACTTCACAGTTTAGCGAGGAAGCGTTTACTCCGAGCTCATTTAATTTTAGCTACAATAGTTATTTAAATGAAGGAATGCAAAATACTAAGAATGCTGCAATTATTACTTTTAATTCAGGAAGTTCATTGGTTGAGGGTATACAATTATTGTTTAAAGAATCTACAACTAATAATATAAAAGTTATAGAGTATTTAGATAAAAGTAATCTAGGATATTCAAACAATACTAACTACACTTATACGTTTGATAACAGTCAAATATTTACATTATTGCCTGATTCAGAATTACTGAGGCTTTATGATAATGTTCCTTTAATAGCTAAATCCCAAACTTTAATGGGTAACAGGCTTATGTACGGAAATTATAAAGATGGATATAATTTAACTGATAAGTTTGAAGAAGATATAAGGTTAGAATTTTCAGCAGGTATTAATTCAACAGTAATAGATATTTCTGATTTGTTAGATTCTACAGGAGCAGGGAATTATACATACGGACCAACTCCCGTAACTGTAAATGATTGTGTAGTCTATTTTGATTTATCTAATCAAAATGGAACTACATTAGAATTAAATGCTGGCTCAAGTATTACATTAGATTTTAATATCCAGCATAGTCAATTTACTGGAACTACGCCTACTTCACAAACAGTAAGCACTAGCATAGTGTTTGATTACACTCTTCCCACAAATTTCAATAATGTATATGGTTTAGCAACAAGTACCGATTTTATTGAAAAAATAGGAACTGTAGCTAATATTCAAACCGTCACTAATGCTTGCAACGGTTCTACTTTAACTGACCAGGTTAATTGCGCATTGCCTTCTACTCTTGGAACATATACTAAAACAGCAAGTGGTATAACTGCTTCAGGACAACCTATAAATATAATAGCCTCTCCAGCAAGCAATACAATTGGACTGCAAATTATAGCTATGAATTATGTAGACGGTGCTAACAATTCGTATGAGTTTTATTCTGTTAATAGTGCTGTCGCTTCTTTTTCTACTGCAAATTCTCCAAAAAGTTTACATAGCAATAGAGGGTATGAAATAGGTATAGTGTATATGGATAATTTTAATAGAGCTTCTACAGCTTTAGTGAGTCCTAATAATTCTGTACATATTCCTTGTTCTAGCTCAATAAATAAAAACGATATAAGAGCGACAATACCAAGTCAGCAATTAGCTCCTAGCTGGGCAACTCGCTATAAGTTTGTAATAAAGCCCTCAGAATCTACTTATGATACTATATATACAAGTATTTATTTTGAAGACCCTCTAACTAATTCAACATATTTTTTATTAGAGGGTGAGAACGCTAATAAAGTAGAAGAAGGAGATAGATACTTTGTAAAGTCTGATAGCAATGGTCCTATACTAAGATGCGTAGAAGCTACTGTTTTAGAGAAAGAAGTAAAATCAGCAGATTTTTTAAAAGATGCTTCCGGAGCTGCCATTACTTCTCCATCTGGAACATACATGAAAATTAACCCAAATAATTTTTCTACTGTTCGTGGTGATAATGATATTATAACTCCGGGTTCAGACACGGCGATTCAAAATAGTGCAAATAATTTTCCTATACTTTCATACCCCATGAATCTAGCTGACCCAGCAAATCCTGGTCAGTTTTTAGATTATGATGTTCCTGCGGGCAGTAGAATTGTTATATCTATAAGACAAGAGAGATTAGGTGTTGGTAAAGGTAATGCAAAGTGTGAAAGAAGAATAAGCACATTAAATGTAGAGTTTGTGTCATCTACTACTTATTCAAATATGCAGGATTGGTGGAATGGAGACAACGCTCAAGTAGCATTAGACGATGCAATTACAGAAGTCGGAGGAAACACGGGAAGCATATTAAATGTATATGAATCAGCTCCAGCCACTTCTAAAACTGATATATCAACTGCTGAAAGCACAAATTATTATAAATTTTATAGAGAACAAAATCCTGCTGGAGGAGATGGAGAGTTATCATTACTTATTACAGGTACTGTAAGATGTGGAGGCACATTGTCAAGAGCAAAAAGACGCTCTACAGTTACAGCGGATATACAAATATATAGAGCCGATTCTATTTTAGTATTTGAAACACAACCTACTGATGCGCTTCCTAATGTATGGTATGAAAACCACTTATCTTTTCCTATAAGTGCAGACGGAATGCATACAGGCAATGTTCAGACTCAAACATCTAGTCAATCAGCTATTATAGACACAGAGTTTTCTAACTGTTATGTGTTTGGAAATGGAGTAGAAAGTTATAAAATATTAGACTCTATAACTGGTAAAACTAAAAACTTAGGAGAGCGTGTTACTTCAACATCCAATATGAATTATAAGGAAGAACACCGTTTTGCCGACATAACTTATAGTGGAGTATATAATGATGAAACCAACGTAAATAAACTTAATGAGTTTAATTTAGGGCTTCTTAATTTTAAACCACTAGAAGAGTCTTATGGACCTATTCAATTATTAGATGGTAGAAAAACAGATATACTTACTTTACAAGAAGATAGAATATCTTATGTATTAACAGGTAAAAATTTATTAAGCGATTCTACGGGTGGAGGAGCAGTAACATCTGTTCCGGAAGTTTTAGGAACTCAAATAGCTAGAATAGAAGAGTATGGTGTTAGTGAAAATCCTGAAAGTTATTCATCATGGGGGCCTAATAAATATTTTACTGATGCAAAAAGAGGTGCTGTAATAAATCTAGTTGGCAGCTCAATGAGAGACGAACAGCTTCGGGTTATTTCAGAAGCTGGAATGAGAGGATGGTTTAGGGATTTATTTATACAAACTTTTAATACTCAAAAAATAGGTGGATTTGACCCTTATATGAATGAGTATGTATTGCATTCAAATGTTCAGCTACCTATAGTGTCAGAAGATTGTTTTCAATGCAACACTACAAGAGATTTAACAATTTTACCAGGGCAAACTGTAAGTTATTGCGTGGAGTTAGGTGATTTATTAGGTCTAGTTAATATAGATTTTGTAATACCTTTTCAAGGTTTTGATAATATTGTTACTGAATCTAGTCAAAATACAGTAACTGAAACAAACAGTAACGATATAGTTTCTGAAACTACAATAAGCGGAGTAGGATACACTATTACAGCGGTTTACAATAGCGTATCTCACACTACCGGCGTGGTGTTTCAAGACGGTACATTGACTTTTAATAAAAATGTTGTTACTACAGATACTGTTCAAATAAATATATCACACGATAGCTTATCAGCTCAAACAATAGATGTTACTGCTGGCTGTCCTCAGGCTGCAACCATGACTGTATTTAATGTTTCAATAACCAGTAATGCTGATGCGTCTCAAAGAATTACAAATATATATAGGTGGAGTGACGGCGGGTTTAATTCACCACCTAAAAACACATCTGTTACTTTTGGAAATAGTACTACTAATCCTATAGTGTCACAATATTTACAAGAAGCAGGGCAGCAAGGAGGAGGGTTTATTCCGGGAGATGGAGCAATAGTTTCTATTATAAGTAAAAAAGAATCTACTGATGATTTTGTATTTGACCCATCTAAAAATAAATTTAGATATCTTAGAACTGGAACTTTTTACGATAATAATGGTACTGACATAAACGCTTTGTTGGCGGCATCAACTAATGTTACTCCTATATCAAGTCAAACTAACCCAGACCAATATTCAGCAAGTTTTACTTTGCCTGCTGGCGGTAATTTTTTATATTTAATTTGGGACTATAGACAGTCTAATTCACAAAAACTTTGTTATTCAACAACAAGCACTACAGATGCTTGTACAGGGTGTACTTTTCCACCTACACCTGTTCCGACAGCTCCAGTACCGGTAACACCAGTATATCGATGGTTAATTGAACCAGGAACGGGTAGCTCTACAAGCCCTACATCGTGTCCCTCAGCCTCTGTAGCTCTTTATAGTTTTTCTAGTTCGTTTGCTACTACATATGCTAATAGCACATTCTTCTATACAGATGCAGCATTAACAACAATATTTCAAGGAGGAAATAATTATTTTGGAGTAAGAGAGCCTAATCAAGGTTATGGACAGTCACAGGGAATTTTTAGAATGACAGATTTAGGAACAGCTTCTAATATAGATACAGCTGGGGTTTGTAATCCAAATCCAACGCCTGTGCCTGTGCCTGTGCCTGTGCCAGCGCCAGTAGCGCCTAGCCCTGTGCCTGTACCTACAACTCCTGTACCAGCGCCAACAACAAGCACCACGGCATTTACTATGACAAGTATTAATGTATATTGGAGCAGTTATTTAGATGCTTGCGTTAATGGGCCTAGCTCTTCGACACAAACCTATTATCATAGTGGTAGCGGTGCGTGTCCAGTGGGCGCAGATTACATTTATACAGATGCGGCAGGAACAACCTTATTAAGCAGTGTTACTAATACATTTGGTAAAGTGTGGTTTATTCCGCCTAGTGTTTGTTTACCAAATGGGAAAGCTGTAGAAATAAGTCCAGGCTCAGGTTATATTTATGGAGAAGGTATTTGTAATTAATTTTAAAAAATGGCAACACTAGCAACATATTATTTTGATACAGCAAGTTTTACAAACGCAACAACGATTTATGATGATGCGAATTTATCAACTATATCACAAAACGGATGGTATTCCGATGACAGTATTGTAAGGCAACAAATAAGCGGAGTTTTAATGGCGGGGCAATCGTGTAGTGTTCCTACTCCTGTGCCAACGCCTACAGCACCAATACCTGTGCCTGTACCTGCTCCAGCTCCAGCTCCTGTTGCTCCTAGTCCTGTGCCTAGTCCTGTAGCGCCTGTAGCGCCTAGCCCTAGTCCCACCCCTACTCCTAGTCCTGTAGCGCCTGTAGCGCCTAGCCCTAGTCCTGTACCTAGTCCAGTACCTACAGCTCCGGTGCCTGCTCCTATTGTACCTCCTAGTCCAACGCCAGTTCCAGTAGCCCCTAGTCCTGCTCCAGTAGCGCCTAGTCCTGTTCCAGCCCCAGTGGTTCAATGCTATAATTTATATGTGCAAAAAAGCAGTTCTACTGTGTGTTCAGGTAGTTATGGAAATTATTTCTTTAACGCCTCCAGTTTAAGCTCTGCTACTACTGCATATGCTAATAGTAGTTGTAATTCAAATGCTAGTGCTGGATATTATACGCAAGGTCTTACATATAAATATTGGAATGGTTCAAGTTTTACATTGACAGGAAGTTGTTAAATTTAATTAAATATAATTATGATGCTAATAAAAGAAGAGAGGAAGTATGTTCCGTATGACCCTAGTCCACTACAGCCAATTACTAGAGCAACCAAAAAAGGTTTTCAAGTATTAGATGTGCCTCCAGCGGTATATAGTATACTTGTTGATTTTTATGACAGAGCTCAGTTTCAAGAAGAAAATTATCCAGGGAAGGAGGCTTATTCAAAACAAGTAAGTTTTTTACAAGACATAAATCAACACCAAGATAAAGTAAATTTTATAAAATCAACCATGCTTGATTTACATCAAGAGTGGTGTCAAAGAGATTTAAACCCAGCTGTAGTTTATGGCGTAAGAAGTTATAGTAATAACACCATTTTTAATGCGCATTTTGACAGACAAGATACCCATCATGTTGCTTCTAGTATTACTCTTGGAAAAGATGCTCCTTGGAATTTAAATATTCAAGACCATGATAATCAGTGGTGGGGAGTAGATGTTGAACCCGGTCAAATGATTATGTTTGAATCTGGATGCTGTATGCACGGAAGATTGGATAATTATCAAGGGACTTACTTTGACAATATATACACACACTTTACTTACGCAGAACCGTTTACTCCTTATGAAGGATAGATATATATCTTTTGATTGGTGGTGGGGTGGTTTTAATAATATTCGGATGTGCTATGAGATGGTTGGAGCTATGTCATATGTTTCAGGAAGAAAAATTATATTACCTCCTCTAGGGTATTGTTTATTTTTAGCAGAGCATCACGACAAAAAAACTTTTTGGGATATTTGGGAAATACTAGATAAAAAAGCGTTTACAGATAATTTTGATTGTATCGATTATAAAGATACTGACCTTGTAAAATATTCTTCAGAGATACAAAACTATGATGGTATATGTAAAGACATTAAATGTGTAATGTTTAACGATACAGACATAAACTGGGGTCCTCAAAAGTTTATAGGTAAAGGTCTTATATACCATAGTATAGAAGATATAAATCACTTTAACGAATTTAATTGTGACAACAGAGAATTTTTATATGATATTATGTGTGAAGATAAAATCATACATTTTCCTAGAAATTTATTGGGACATTTTGGATACCATGTATATCCTCCTAACGACAACGCAAGAAGGATAATACAGCAAAAAGTAAAAGATGGTATAAAGTTTAGAGAAGAGTTTTTTGTACAGTCAAAAAAACTTATGCCTGGCGACTATGACGCTGTGCATATAAGAAGAGGAGATTTTAAATATACACAAACACAATGGACAGAAGACCTTTACAAGAATCTTGAAGCATTATTAGATGGAAGTGTCAGAAAATCAGTACCTTTATACATAGCAACTGATGAACCTGACTTATCAATGTTTGATTTTTTAAAAGAAAAATATAATACTATTTTTTTAAAAGACTTAACACAGTCTAGCAAAAGCCATGAGTTAGTTTTAGACACTATTATATGCGCCAATGCTAAAAACTTTTATGGCTCTAGGATGTCTACATATAGTGATTACATAAATATAGTTAGAGGCTACAATGGTGAAATAGACCATCACAGAAAGTCTTTAAACTTTGACAGAAAACAAATTCAATACAATAAATACCCTTGGGAATCAGAGCCCTACAACTGGCAAGACCTTTGGGGTGAATTATATTATGGCAAAATTTAATTTAGGAATACACGGGTCTCATAATGCAGCAATAGCTCTATCTTATGGAGGAGACATTCTTGAGGTAATAGAATTAGAAAGATGGGTGCAAATAAAAAATGCAGCATTTTTTTATTACCATCCCATACTTAACCCTATTGAAGTTTTAAATGAAATATTAGATTACTTTGAATTAAAACACGGGGCAAAAGAATATGATTATGCTATGACAAACTCTTGGCCTCAAGAACACAATAAAGATTTAAGAGCTGCTAATGTATTGTATGTTCCACATCATGAAGCACACGCTTGTAATGTAATGTATCATTCAGAGGCTAAGGAATCTTTAATTGTTTCTTTTGATGGAGGTTCTGATAATGGTCATTTTAATATATATTTAGGTGAGAAAGGACAACATCCTCAACTTATACATCAATCAGAAAAAGATTTATGTGTTCCTTACGCTGCTTTAGGGCATTATATGGGGGACATAACAAGAGAAAGGGATTGGTGGTTTGGTAATTTAACTTATGCCGGTAAAGCTATGGGGCTATCATCATATGGAAAAAGAGATGATGAAATGTTTGGTTATGTAACTCGTTTATATGATATGAGTAACAGCAACGAGATAGATAAAGCTCATAAAAATTGGTCAGAAATGTTTTGTGGTTGTCATCAAAAAGATGAAAAATCTAAAGACCTTGCCTATGCTAATCAGTATATGTTTGAAAAAAAGTTTGCAGATATTGCATTGCCTTTTATATTTAAATATCCAGATAGAGAAATACAGTTTGCTGGCGGCGGCGCTATGAATATATTAAACAATACCACATATAAAGCTTTTGTTTCTCCTAACTCAGATGATAGAGGTATAGCATTAGGGTGTTTATTAAGTTTAATTAAACCTTCTGAGCCTGTAGACAGCACTTACTTAGGCTCTGAACCATACGATGATATACCTGAAGGTAAAGATATAAGTGTAGGCGAAGTGTCTCAAATGTTATTACAGGGTAAAATAATAGGATTAATACAAGGACGAGCAGAACACGGTGCTAGAGCTTTAGGAAATCGCTCTATACTTTGCACACCCAAACAAGGAGTAAAAGAAAGATTAAACTCAGAGGTAAAAAATAGAGAGTGGTTTAGACCTTATGCCGGAGTGTGTAGAGAAGAAGATGCCCGTCAATATTTTAAGTCTTATGGCAGGCACAGGTGGATGACTCACAATGTAAAAGTAAAAGATAGTCGGTTTCCTGGAATAACTCATGTAGATAAAACTTGTAGGCTTCAAACAGTTACTGAAAAACAAAATAAATTTATATATGATTTGCTAGAGTATCACCCTGTATTATTAAATACCTCTTTTAATATTCAAGGCAAACCAATATTAAACACTTATAAAGAAGCTATGTGGATGAAAGAAAACACAGGAGTAGATGAAGTAATAACCGATAAATATATATTATAATGTTAAAAAAAATAAAATTAGATTATGATTGGAGTTATTTTTTACCTCCAATGCAAGATTATTCAGTTCATAAAGGAACTTGTTTGGCGCATCAGCTTGATGAGCTAACAGACATACACGAAGAGTATGGGCTAGGAGAAACGTATACTAAAGATAATACTGTAATTCAGCAGCTATGGTACACAGACAAACAGGTAGATTTTAAAGACTTAGGAAAACAAACTGGAATGGAAGTAATTACTATCTCTAGTATATTACAGCCTCCAGGAAATACAATTGCTTTACATAGAGATACTTTTTTTCAAATAAACAAAAGGTTTCCTGATGACAAGAGAACAAAGGTAAGGGCTAATATATATCTTGAGCCTTGGAAAGTTGGACATATGTTACAGTACAAATCTGAAGAAGATAATATTTGGAAAACATCCGATAATTGGAACGCTGGAGATGGCTATATATGGGATTCTAAACCGCTTCATTTATCAGCAAATGCAGGTATGAAAGACAAGTATACTCTTCAGATATCAGGCTTCTTGCTCTAAAAGATGCAAGCAATTAAATTTGTAAATTTGTAGTTAAATAAATCCGTATGGCTTTTTATTATGAATTTACTCGCTGTGATGATTCTAGCATAAAAAATGATTGGACGTTTCCAGGGAATCCTCAGCTAAACATTTTTGATGTATATTCTATATATGGATATTGTTGGCAAGTAACAGCTTTAAGAAATAGCGGACAACAAGTAGTGTCCAGTGCCTACTATGGGTTAAATGGTTGTTCTCAATGTACAGCCCCTACACCCGCACCATCGGCTACGCCTCCTACTTCTTATTTATGGCAATTTAATCAAGTTCAAGGAAATGGTAGTTTTGTAAAACCTACCTCTTGTACTAATTGTCCAGTAACTGTATATTCTGATGTAAATAGTTATAGCAATGTGGTATGCGGTACACAGCACTTTTGGTTAGATGCAAGTCTTACTACTCCATTTATAGGAAGCAATCAGTTTTATATAGCTACTCCTGGCAGTACTCCTGCTACAGGAACAGGAATGCTTTTAATTGAAAATAACGGCACAGTAACAAACAAATACGACTGCAATGGAGCTAATATATGTTTTGGTCCAGCGCCTAGTCCAGTGCCTACAGCTCCATCCCCTAGTCCAGTGCCTACAGCTCCAGTACCTTCTCCTGTACCAGCACCTGTAGGTCCAAGCCAACCTGAATATTGTTTACAATCTACAAATGCGGTAACTATAGAAAATATTGGAGGAGTAAATAAATATGTATTTGGAGGTAATTATGGCTTATATGGTAGTGGAACAGGAATTTTTGTTTTTACAAGCGTTCCGTCTTCACATCCTATAGCTTTTCAAAATTATGGTAAAACATCTACAATAGATTATGAAGGTCAATTTAGTGTAGGAACTAAAACTGGACAAGACGGAAACACCTATGAATATTTTTATGGAGATGTAACGCTTACGGTTACCGGAGCTTACGGTGTTATTGGTTATGAGTGTTATTATCATGGATACATGGGTGGACAAAACAATTTAATGTATGATAATGTTATTTGCCCAAACTTACAGCCGCCAATTATACCACCTCAAGGAGACCCTTCACTTCAATACACTTTAACTTATAGTGACACAGCAAAAGGCTGGCCTTCGTTTTATTCTTACTTCCCAGATTGGATGATAGGAATGAATAATTACTTTTATTCTTTTAAAGGAGGTAACTTATTTAGACACAATACCAATGAATTAAGAAACAATTATTATAATGTTCAGTATAATTCAACATTAACAAGTGTGTTTAATGATATGCCATTAGAAAATAAATTATTTAAAACTATAAATTTAGAATCAGATAAGGCTTGGTCTGTAACCTTAGATAGTGACATACAAACTGATGCAAGCATAGATTATACATGGTTTGAAAAGAAAGAAGGGGCGTGGTTTGCTTTTGTAAGAAACAATGGAACACTTCCAGCTCAGACAAAAGAATACCCTATGCGCTCAGTAAATGGTATAGGCAGAAGCACTTCGGTAAGTGTAGTAGGAACGAGCACTATAATTAATTTTGCAACAGACCCTTTAATAGCTATTGGCAGCGACCTTAGTGTTGGCGACATTATATACTTTGCGCCTCCTCCATATAGCGCAGTAGAAATGGCTGGTCAAGTAACGGCAATAAACATAGACTTACAAAACAATACCAACAACATTGTTATTGATAATTCTATAACTGGAGCAGTAGCTATATCCCTACAGGATGGGTTTATAATGTACATTAAGAATCAGCAAGCTGAATCAAATGGAGTATTAGGACATTACTGCTTGTTTACAATAACAAATACAGATAGCACAGCTACTGAGTTATTCGCAGTAGAGTCCGAAGTAATGAAAAGCTATCCCTAAAATTAGTATCTTTGTAGGTGAATGAAATTAAATATTAGACCACTTGAAGAGTCTGACTATGAGCAGATTTTAGTAGGTTGGTGGAAAGATTGGAAATGGGAAGCGCCTGTTAAAGATTTTTTACCAGATGAAGGTAAAGGTGGTTTAATAGTTTATGATGAAAAAATACCTGTTTGTGCAGGATTTATATATATGACAAATTCAAAAGTAGCTTGGGTAGATTGGATTATTTCTAACAAAAATTATACTGATAGGGCTAACAGGAAGGCTGCTTTAGCTTTGTTAATTGACGCTCTTACTAGAGTAGCGCAAAGCGCAGGAAATAAATTTACATACGCCCTTATAAAACACGATGGTCTTATTAAAACATATGAAGAGCTGGGTTATATTCAAGGAGATAGTTACAATAAAGAAATGATAAAAGTATTATAGTATGGCAGCATTTACTACAATTGCCACTGCGGCAGCTTTAACAGCAACAGTAGCTAAAACTGGAGCTTCATTTGCACAAGCAAGTAAGCAAAAAAAGATGCAACAAAAAGCTGAAAGAGAGGCTGACAAAGCTTTAGCTGAAGCAAGAAAAGAATTAGATAAAAATTTTTATGAAGGCCTGTCTATTCAAAAAGAACCTTATGAATTAGCAAGAGAAGCTATGTTATCTTCAGGACAACAGGCTTTACAAGCAGGTGTTGAAGGAGAAACAAGAGGAGCTGCCGCTACAGCTGGTAGAGTTCAAATGGCTCAACAAGCAAGTCAGCGTAATTTAGCTGGAGCTATGGGACAACAAATGATGAATTTAGAAAAACTAGCAGCAGAAGAAAACTCAAAATTAGCAGGAGAAAAATTTGACTTAAATATGTTGGAACAAAAAGGCGCACAGCTTGCCGCTAGAGATGCCGAACAAAGGAGGCAACTGGCCACTAAACAAGCGATGGAAGGGGTCGGTAGTATAATACAGCAAGGAGCTTCTTTAGCTCCTTTATTTGGAAGTGCTCCTGATACATTTGACCCTACTAAAGCTTCGTTTGAAGAAACTCAAATGACATTTAATCCTACTTTAGATTCAATGCAAACTACGTTAGATTCAGCTGGAAGAATAAGTCCAGGAGTAAGAATGCCAACTGTTAATTATGGACTAGAGTCTGTAGGAATGCAACCTTTTCAAGTAAACCCATTCAATTAATATGGCAACTTATGTAAATTATGCTGAACGTAATGCGGCTGACCAGGTAGACTGGTCTGCAATTGGTTCATCAATTAGCAAGACCCTTTTGGATGAAAGGGATAGAAGAGAAAAGGCTAAAAAAGATATAGCTGACGCTTCAAATGCTGATGCAGAAACATTAGCTAATGCTCCAATGGGGCAGTCAAAAGGTATAAACGATTTTACTTTAGAATTTGCTAATAATGCGGAGCAATTTAGACTGATGCAAAACCGAATGCTTGAAAGCGGCCGCATGAAGCTTAAAGATTATAACATAGGTAGGGCTAATTTAATGTCTGGTACTCAACAGCTTTTTAATTTATCTAAAGAGTATAATGCTGTCTACGATGAAAAAATGAAGCGGATGCAAGATAAAGAATCTCAAGCTTTTGAAACCTGGGCAATGGGGAATATAGAGGGGTATTCTAACTTTAACAATTCAGGTGGATTTATAGACCCTACTAACGGGAAAGTAGCAGTAGCTAAAAAAATTAAAAAAACTTTATCTGACGGTACAATAGTTTATGAAATAAGCAAAAGCCCTAACGACTTTAAGTCTGTTAATGAACTTCGTAATATTATAAATGTAAAATATAATAGGTTTAAAGTAGCGGAAAATTTACAATCAGAGGTTGATAAAATGGGGGAGTATGTAAAAGTACTTATGGAAGATGGAGTTAAAACTTTAGAAGATGCTAAAGAAAATCCAGAGTATAAAAAAATAAGAAACGAATATATAAACTCTATTATTGAAACAAATCCTGACGATGTCATGTCGATACTTACTAACCACCTAGGAGTAGTTGTTGATGAGGAAGGAAAACCTGGTGACGCTTTTGAGTTTACCTATGACGCTGACGAAGCAGCCACTTCAGAGAAGTGGATATTGATGAAAAAAAATGAACAAACTGATAGATTTGAGGCAGACTTTAGCACGGCAAATGGAAAGAAGCAAAAAGAAATGGCTCGTAAAGCTTTACAGTCTAAGTTTGATTCAATGGTAGATGTAAAAGAAACGGCTAGACAAGAATTTGCCCCTCAAAGACCTACATCTACTGATAAAACATATGCTAGAACATTGAGAAAAAATGCAGATTTGGCAAGAGATATTACAGACGTACTTACTAATCCAAATACTCAAGATGTACAAGCGGGACTTGGTATTTTAAGGGAATACGGATTAAATATAAGAGGTTCAGCTAAAACACCAACAGGTTTAAATTTTGAAGTATATAATAAAAATACTAAAAAATATGAAGACGTTCCTGTTATAATAGACAAACAAGATGTTCGAGGAAGTGTTGAAAGAGTTCTTCAAAAATTATTAGGTAGAGATGTAGATGTAAATGAAGTAATGAATCAATTACCAGACAACTTTTTTGAAGGTAAGAATATAACAGACATAGAAGCCCTGTTTGCTCCAGAAGAAGTTGTGGAAATTAAAGAAATTGATTCTAGGAAAAACGTAATGATGGACCCTCTTAACGAAAACTTGTCAGAGCCTAAACCAGTTACTGTAGATTCTCAAATTAAAAAATTAGAAGATGGAACAATTGATGAACAAGAAGAAGTTACGACCGTATTGTCTGAAGTTTTAAAACAACAAGGGATTGATGATGTAGATGTTCAATTTACAACCTCAAAAACTGGACAGGGCAGAAGAGGAAGACAGGTTACAACCGTAGATATAAATTCTAAATATTTTGAGCAACCTTATAAAGTTCTTTTAAGTGATTTTGAAAATGAAATAAGAACAATCATACAAGATATAACTAACAAAAGAAAATCACAGATGACTTTCGGAGGTGAGCCCACGGTTCAAGGAAATGAATCAGCTCCTCAAACAGGAAATGTAGATGCATTTGGAAACCCCATTCAATAAAAAACAATGGATAAAATACAAGCTCTTTATCAATCTTATTTAGATGCAGGAATTATAAGTCCTTCAACTACATTAGAACAGTTTGCAACTGCTAATGAAGAACAATTATCCACGCTTTATAATCAAGGAATAGAATCTAATATTATAAGTTCAGAAACAAATATTGATTTATTTACATCAGCTTGGGGCTTAAAAAAAAAAGACGCATCGGTTACGGTTTCAGAATCGGAAAGTGGTTTATCGGGGCAACAAAAATATCCTCCAGGCTATCCATATGAAAATTATTACAGCGAAGAGAAAGATACTTTTATAGAAAGAACTTTTGGAAAAAATCCATTAACAGATTTTTTTGGAGATATTTATCGCTCAGGGGTACAAGGTCTAGCTCAAGGAGCAACTGTTGATGATGCCTTAAACCTTTTTACATCAGGAAAAGATATTAATCAAGAAGACCTTCAAGAATATATTGAAGCTGTAGAAAAAATGGAAAGCTTTACTCCATCAGACGAGATGCAGGAGTTTGATGAAATATACCAATCAGAAGGCGGAGGTATAATGGGATTTTTAAAAGGAGTCTCTAAAAACCCTACAGTTATTCCACAAATATTTACTTCATCTATGTTTGCTATGATGAATAAAGGTTCTTTGGCTGCGGGTGCTACAGGTGGTTTAGCAGCAGGAGCAATTTCTGGTGGCGCATTTGCTTTACCGGGAGTTATAGCTGGTTTATCTGGGGCACTAGAAACCGGTGTTTCTTTTACAGAGTTTTTAAAAGAAGAGTTGGGCGACAAAGAATTTAATGAAGAAAACATTAGAGAAGTCTTAAAAGACCCTGCTAAGCTTGGAAAAATAAAAGCAAGAGCCACTGCAAGAGGTATATCAATAGCAGCAATTGATGCCTTAGCTGGTGGAGTAGCAACAAAGCTAGGTGTAAAAGCAGGTAGAGCTTATGGTAAACTTGCAGCTACAGCTGCTGGAGGTGGAATAGAAGCGTTGGGCGGGGGTACTGGAGAAGTAGCAGCCAGAGCATTAGCTGGTCAAGAAATGGATGTAGCAGAAGTTGGATTTGAAGCCTTGGCAGGCACAGCCACTGCTCCTTTAACTATAGGTGCAGCGCTTTATAAAATGCCTAAATATGAATTGGGAGGAGAAAAAATAAGTAGAAGACAGTTGCTAAAAACTATAGAAACATCTACGCCTGAAGAAATAATTGAGATTGCCAACAGTAAAACAGGGGTCACAATAACTAATGATGAAGAGCTTAGTAATTTGTTTGATAAAGCTTATGTAGAAGCTAATATTAAAAAAGCAACACTAGAAGTAGTTCCTAATATAAGTGAAAAAGATTTAAATGAAATAGTAAAGCTTGCTATTAGAAAAAATTTTTTAGAAAATAATGAAAGCCCTTCTGCAAAAGTAGAACTTACTAAAATTAATAACCGTATAAAAGAAATAACAGATGCCGTTCAAGAGTCAAGCCCAGAGAAGGTGGATGTACAAGAACAAGCCAAAGTTGGCGAAGAGGTGGGAGTCGGAGACACCACCGGGGGAATTGCCACAGAGATTACATCCGAAGAAATTAAAACTGCCGAAGTTCCAAAAGAAGAGGTTATCGAGCTTACTGAAGAGCAGAAGGATGAGGTAAGTGATTTAGAATATATTATTGGTACACCAAAAGGACAGAAACCTAAATTCAGATTGTCGGAAGAGGAAAGTGTCGTTGAAGACACTGAAGCTATTGAAGAGACAATGAATCAGTTTGAGGAGCAAGAATTAAATTTTACTCCTACTGAAACAACTGAACAAAAAGCTCCTGTTAATCCAGTAGCAGAAAGCAAATCTACTACTAAAATAGAAGAATCCGCAGCAAATAAATTACTTAAAAAAATACAAGAATTTAATGGTATACCTATGCTAACAGGTATTACAGATATGTTAGCCGCTGGTGTAATAGAGGATTCTCAAGGTAACCCCATGGAAGTGGAAGGTGGTGTATTATATAATGTATTAGGTAAAAATAAAAACTTAGCTTGGGCAAATGTTACAAAAGAAACAGCGCAAAAACAATATAATAATGCTGTAGAGCTTTACAATAATAACAAAGAGTTATTTGATAAGCTTTGGGCTGATAAAACTTTACCAAACGGTCATGTTCCTATGGCCATTATGAGGATGGGAGACAGTGCATTGCACTCTAATGAAGCCGTTTTTAGATATGTACTCCCGGCATTAAACGCAGTGCCTAAAGCTAACAATCAAAAAGCATTAGACACCTTTATCGATACATTAAGAAACAGCAAAAAAAACAGAAAGAAAGTCGATGCTGTTCTTAAAGCAATTAATGATAATAATATAAAAGGTCTAAATGAATTATTTAATTTTATAGTTAAAGATGCAAATTCCAGAGCACAAGGAGATGTAAATAATACTTTAGCTTTAGATGCAAGAAGTCTTATATATGATGTTATATTTTCAAAACCAGGTAGAAAAACCAATAATTCTCAAGTAGTAAAAGATTTATTTAAAGGAATAGAAAACAGAAGTGAATTGTTTTTATCAGACACTATTTACGAAGCAATTGGAGAGCCATCTGTTAAAAACGCAAGACAGGGAGAGGTTATGTCGATTGTTGGTGTAGATGTGTTGACGGGAGGCGTAGAAAAAACACAGCACCCTAACTACGGATACGGTCCAAAAGGACAAGCTATAGCTCTTATTAGTAATCCAACACACGGAATTGAGGTTTTTCCTGAATGGAAAGCAAAATCTAACAGAGTATTTAAAAAAACTAAACCAAAAACAGAAACGTCCAAGAAAAAAGGAGCTAAGTTTCCAAGTGAAACACAGGTAGAGCAGCAGACCATGGGAGCTTTTGCTACCGACAAAGCTTTTACAGGGGCTAAAGTTAAGGCTGGTGAAATGTCTGATGTTGATAATCTGATAGGTATGTTGAGGCTGGCTTTCCCTGGTGTTAATGTAGCAACAACACAAGAAGAGTTTGATGCTATACTAGAAAGTCCAGGAGTTAGAACCAGAGAGACTAAAGGAAAGACTATACTTGGTATAACGGTAGACGGTAAAATATATTTAAACCCTGACTCAACATCATTAGCAACCCCAATACACGAGTTTGGACATATATGGCTTGATTATTTACGTTCAGATTCTTCTGGTAAAAAAAGTACAGCCATTCTAAATCAAGGTCTAAAACTTATTGAGGGAACAGAAGCCCTTAAAAAAGCTATAGATAAATATGGTAATAGTGAATTAGCTAGAGAAGAAGCTTTAGTTGAACTCATGGGAACAAAAGGAGATACCATAGCTAATGCAGCTAAACGCTCTAGGTTTAAAGAATGGCTTAACGGATTGTTTAAATATGTTAAGGAGATGTTTACTCGCTCCAAAGACATTAAAAAAGAAGATGTAAAAAATTTAACTTTAGAAGACTTTATAAATATAGGTCTAGCTGATTTGTTTGCTGGTAAATTAATTAACGGCAAGTTTGATGCTAAAACTGCTGAGAGTTCTGCTAAGGCTAGGTTTGAATTATTAGAATCTATAGGAGGACCTGAGCTTTCAATGCAGGAGATAATAGAAACTGGAAGAGCTGAAGGTTTTTCTGACGCTGCTATTAAAGCAGTGTTGCAGGGCAGAGGTTTTAAAGCTGCTGACATAAACCCCGCTATGGAGTTAGCTCTTAAAAAGGGAGAAACATTGCCCGCAGCTTTTCAACAAATAGAAGGAGGAGCAGAGAGAGGATTAAAATTATTTAGAGATGTTCAGACTAAACTAAAAAGATACAAGAATACAAAGAATCTTAAAACAAAAGAAAAGCCAACTTCTGCTCAAGTAAGAGAGAAGGCATTAAGCCTTTTAAAAAATACTGAAGTATATAAAAGCTTACCAGAAATAACACAGGATGCATTAGTGTTGGCGCTTGATAAATCTGTAGACACTAGAGCTAACGCATCTGTGCAAAAAGAAATAACTAGAATCAAGAACGCTGTTAAGGGTTATAAAAAAGGAGTAAGAGATTTAAGGAAAGCTCAGATACAAATAAAAAACTTTATAAGAAATGTATTACCTGTATCGCAGGGCTACTCTCAGTCTGTAGTAAATAATCTTATATCAAATGTTACAGCTATAACTGCCGCAAAAGATTTACCTGTAACTGTAGAGAAGGTACTTAAAAAGGTAGATGCAGAAAGAGCTAGACAAAAGAAGAGATTAATAAAGGATATAATAACTTTTGTAAACAAAAAATCAAAAGGAAGAAAAACCAGGAGTAATAAATCAAGAGCTGGTAGTTTAGATGCTCAGGGTAAAGATTTCTTTACTGCTATAAAGAACGTATTTAAATCTACACCAGAAGAGCTAGAAGTTAAAAGGGCAGAACTCGCAGATAAGTCTACTAAAATAGATGAGCTTACATTAAAAGAAACAAGAGGTGAAAAGCTTACGATACAAGAAAATAAATTACTTGATGAATCATTAGCTTTTGATTTGTTTGCGAATTTAGAAAATCAATCTATTGAAGATATACAAAGTTTATTTGAAGATTTAAAAGCTGGAGCAAAGGAGTCTATAAAAAGATTGAATCAAAGAAAAGCCGCAGAAGCAGAAAGAGCTGCAAGAATTTCAAATGATTTTGAGTCTCAAATAAAGGGTGATTTTGAAGCTCTTGTAAATGAAGATGGTTCTATTAAAGATGCCAATCAAAGAAGACAAGACAAAGAGCGTATCTTACAATATTTTAGAGAGCGTAAAATATGGGAAGGCACAAAAGCTTATGTAAAATATTTTGGCGCACAATTAACCACAAGTCCATTTCAATTTGTTCGCAATTGGTTTGGTCATCTTGGTTCGATAACCGAAATATTAGATAGATATAAACCCGGAGTGTTTAAAAAATATTTATATGATGATGTAAATGTAATGGAAGAAAACTCTCTTCGAGGAAAGTTTCAACAAAGAGATATTATTGATAATATAGCAAATACTATTGATGGTATTGAGGGTGGATTTAAAGAGATACTGTCTAAATTTAAAGCTTTAAAAGTAGAAATTAATGTAAATGGTGAAAAAGAATTTTATTCTGACGATGAGCTTCTTCGTATTTATGCTTTGAGTTTAAACGATGTTCAAAAACAAAAGTTGAATAACCAAGGTTTTACTGATAAAGTATTATCAGATGTTGAATCTAAATTAGACAAAGACCTTATAGAGTTTGCTAATAAAATTGTAGAGTATTTTAGCAGTACCTATTATGAGAGCGTTAATGATGTTTACTCTTCCGTAAATAATATAAATCTTGGGTATGTAGAAAACTACTTTCCTACTAGAACTATCTCAAAAGAAGTAAATAAAACATGGTTGCAAGAACAATCTTTTGCAAAAATATTTGATGCTGAAACTTCTCCTGCATTTAGAGAGCGAACTGATAAAACAAATAAAATAGATTTAAATCCCTTCTTAACTTTTACAAATGTTATGAATGAGCACATTGAATCTATGGAAAAATACAAAGCTTTTGCTCAGGGTGTAAAAGATTTAAACACCATAATGAATAATGAAAGCGTAAATGCTGTTTTTGAGGAAATGGGTAGTTTTAAAGTTGTAAGTGAAAGTTTAAATCACATACTTAATCCAGATTATGGATTAAAAGAGACGCAGGGTATATATGGCCCTTTATTTAACGCTTTTACTGGATATGCGCTCGGATTTAAATTGATACAAATTCCCAAGCAAGCTACTTCTTTTGTAAATGCCTTTGAAGAATACCAATACATAAAGGGAAAAAACACTCCAGGTTTAGACCATGTGGCTTTTATGGTTGAGTCTCTAATAACTTTAGGGTCTTTATTCACCAAAGATTCTGCTTACAAAAAAGCTTTTGAAAAGTCAGCTACATTTAGAGAAAGAGTATTGAGAGGACTTGAAGGTGATATATATGGATTAGAAACTGGAGGTAGATTAGGTTTAAAATCCGAGAAAAAAAGAAAAGAATATATA
>Ga0115545_1000235_pt1 | contig 30025 bp, 27 predicted proteins | sample COGITO_mtgs_1003_FD_87188 | JGI IMG/M metagenome (GOLD analysis project Ga0115545, IMG submission 87188) | Pelagic marine microbial communities from North Sea - COGITO_mtgs_100330 | ecosystem: Environmental > Aquatic > Marine > Epipelagic | place: Germany:Helgoland, sampling site Kabeltonne...
ATCATCTCATCATCTCATCATCTCATCATCTCATCATCTCATCATCTCATCATCTCATCATCTCATCATCTCATCATCTCATCATCTCATCATCTCATCATCTCATCATCTCATCATCTCATCGTCCGAGAATCCGAGAATCCGAGAATCCGAGAATCCGAGAATCCGAGAATCCGAGAATCCGAGAATCCGAGAATCCGAGAATCCGAACGCCGAATCGGGTGAGCTGAGTGACCACGTATAATGGGGGGGGTGATATATATATTATATATAGAATAAATGGGAATCGTTACATCGTCATCAATCTCTTCCCAATAGCACATACATACTATGAATCTGCTGCAAGACGATGGTACGTATCACGATTATACGTTCTTCTGTCCAGACACGTTCATCTTAATACCCCAGATAATCACTGGATTAAATAATGATGATACTGATGTTGCTGAGGTCGATATTGTAGACACATATATGTTGGATTGTCCGGTTGACGACAATATAGGCCATCATACAATCAAACTCCGCCGAATAGACTCAAGAATAGAAGTATTTTTGGGGACTGTAAACATCGGATCATTCGCTGATACAAGTAGACCTCTTACTCGGGAATCATCGGTGACCGGATTGTCGACGATGGGCGGAGCCATATTAGTTGTGAATCAAAAAAAAACGCTTTAGCTGGTGTCAATCTAGCTTATGTCAATCGTGATGATGATTCCACTGTGGTTTTTGCACCTGAAACGGATAGCATGATGATGCTAGTATCCGGGATCGAGATCGAAATGAAGCTAAATGAAATGTATACTTATGTAGAAACTCATGGTCAACCGGACTCTTCTATCATGGTATATGGATGTATAACTAAACCAGATCAACCTGAAGTTTGGGTCGGTCTGATGGACTACTACTTCGGCATGGAACAATGTATGTACTCTCCATATGTAAGTGGATTCTATCAGTTCGACCACACCTGCCACGTGTCGAAATTAGTGGTGGTATGCAAAAAGGTTTATGCGGATTTTTTGACATTCATTCCAGCATACAGCCATATCAACGTCCTATATCCATTCCTTGAACCAGACCTGGGAGCCCTGGATGTACATAATCACGTTTACACTGCCATACTATCTGGTACAACTTTCTGAACTCTGAAATTAGCTCAATGACATAATTGGTTTTTCCGGACACATCCAGTAACTGGTATAACAGTATGTCTATAAGTTCAGATTTCCAGTTGCGGTCTATTACCAGTATTACTGCAATAATGACTGCGAACGGAATGGTACACTTGATGGTTCTGGATGATAACAGTAACGTTCAACGTTGACTATAACAGTGCAAACACTGATACATCGTCGAGTGACCGCTCAAGAAGGAATCCTTTGTCGTCCTCTCCCGGTCACCGACCGAGAAGGAGACATCACGCCCACGTGTTCTATGATGGGCCAATTACACTGTGGTTGTTCCGATGGAGTCTTGACATGAATGAGTCCGAAGCCCGGTACCATATGAACGTGATCTTATCACATGAACTCCATGAGAACCGGCACACAACACGTGAGTCCGGAGAGTGTCGATACGGTTATAGGACATGTATGTAGTGATATGTATGTATATGTTCCTGTGATCAATTTAATATTCGTAAAAAATAGAGGTCCAGAAACCAAAAGACTCGTCATCGGTCGTCGAGACCAACAAGTGATGACGAGTGAATACGCTTTAAGAATAACTCTTGTAACATCGAAGAATCCCGACTAACACACAACATATTCATTATTAACGGTATCTACCTGTATGTATGTACATGGGTACAATAATACGTCCATGATAAATTTCCTCACCACAATCATTGTGAAGAGGTACAATGTAAATAATCGATTGTAACATTCCAGACAATCAACATGGTGGACGTCACATTCGTAATGCCAAACGAGTGGCATACTAAAAACTTGGGTTTAATCAAACAACAATCAATCAATCATTCAACACTCTCGTCGACTATTGTTGGACGGACATACATTGGTCGGATCAGCTGTCCTTCTTCGACAACCTCTCCTATTGCCATAAGTCTTTCGTCCAACATGTCATACACAAAGGATGAAAGATCATCCAACGGCATGAACAATCCGGAGGGTCCATGGTTACGATGGAAGATCGCCAGGTGCATATCGACAATCTTGACCGATGTATACGTTTGTCCCCTCCAGACAGACCCAGTCCGTATGGTATGTTTCGATGAACCAACCATCGATAGATGTTCTGTAGTCCATAGTGTGTACCATTACAATCCGGGAGTTCACGACATGGGCCTACCCCCTCCCGAATCTGTTGGTGTGTTGTACACCTTTCGAGAACTTCCAGTCTATAAGTGACAGACTTAGGATACCGCCCGTCTCCTCTGGTCCGGGATGGTCATCCCGTATGGCTAGTAGATCTGCAGTGCCGGTGAGTTTGAGGTCTGGTCCTGTGGAAAAGCGTAACTCCGTACGGAACGAGACCAACAGTTGATGACGAGTGACATGTATATACTCCCTATGATTAATTTGATATTTTGTAAATAAGAAGAGATCCAGAAACCAAAAGACTCGTCATCGGTCGTCGAGACCAACAGTTGACGACGAGTGAATACGCTTTAAGATTAAGAGGTGATTGAATGTTGACAATGAATATATCTGCCGAGACTTGGAAATTTCTTAATTCGTGTATTTTACTAGAATTCTACCAACGGCCAACAGTGGACCATTAGAACTCAAGTGAATAATGAGTGTGGAAGGAGAGAGAAATACGGACATTATATGTGCAATCTGTCTGGATGGAATGAAGGATTCTATATGTACGTATGCATGCGGACACCGTTTCCACTCGACATGTATTCAAATTTGGTTAGCTGAAAAGAGTACATGTCCGGCCTGTCGTGCCACCATTGGATCATGCGAACATGATACGCATTCATCTGAAACTATGAGCAATGTCATTGATTATCTTCGTAATACGCTGAAAATTGTCCGCAGGGAATGTCAGGAATCCGCGGATGCTCTCTTTGCTCTCCAACAATACCAACAACCACACCAACGGGGTTCAACGGTATTCATATCGATCATGTGAAGGGTATGTTGATTCATAAGTTTCTCTACTTCCGATCTGTTTACGACCACGTTCTGTCAAATCACCTCTGTCTTATACACATAGATAATCCGAATATTCCATTGAATACTAACATATTATGAATAAAAACACTAATTCCAAGGAATGCGTTTACAATGTACCTTAGAGACTAGTGAAGGTGTCCGCTCAACATGTAGTTCACATGAGGAGGAGGAGGAGGAGGAATTCGCCTCTATTTTCTGGACCTCTATTTTCTGGATCTCTGTTTTATGGATCTCATCGTTCTCTACCAGGTAACGTCTTTTGGTTACTGAATCTCGACGACTGATGACGAACGCGTATGTACAAATGACAGAAACTTCTATATAATATATATGTACAGATCCTTTTCTGATAAAGACGACCTCGTTCACTATTCATCGATATGGATGCGGTACAATTGTCCAGTGAGGTGCCGATCAGTGCTGTCCGCAGGTACTGGATTGGTCGGCGTACACGATTCAATGACCAATGCGAAGTCCAGTCCATGTTATGTTACGGTCAACACATGCTCCGGACGGACATCCTCAATCGATTGTGGGCATGGACTAAACAACAGAACCTGAAATGTGGCACTGTATGATTGTTCGGGGGGCTGGTACGGCGTGAGATTGAAGCACACCGTCACCACAGTCGCATGCTTCAAGACATGTCAAAAGGCTTCATGTACGAAGCGTTCCAGACCAACAAGGCTGGCCGGGGGTCTCCATTCCACGTGTCGGAAAAGTGCTTTGTCCCGGGTTGACATCAAGAAGTTGTTGATCATGCTCGACGGCACATATGACTATCATGTCGTGGATGATATTCCGTCGGTGAAGGGGACCCGGTACCATGGTTGCCAGGTGTGGCACTTGAAAATTTCACAGAAGCTCCAGATATTCACTTGATGACGGTATGTCAATGACATTTCCCATACCGAAGTCAAGTGGATTTTTTCAACCTATGTTCGGAGGACCATTCAGCATAACGCTGAGTACTGTCGATGCGATAGATAAGGACATGATAAAATGCCCCAGTTGGAATCACTTATATTGTCTACACTATTTATTATAAAGAAAACTATTTACTATTACGCCGTACTTGTTGCCATCGTCTTGATGCTTTTTGTTGTATACTGTGTGAAAATGGTCATTGATGTCGGGACCGATGTAGAAAATGGGGGAGGTGGGACCAACGGGACTGATTACGAGCGTATGTTTATGAAATCTCTGGACTCCAGTATGATCTTGGACAGAAACTTGAAATGGGGAATGAACCGTGTAAAGGGGGTCTCTGTGCCAAGTACAAGGTATACTTTCATGACAAATATGTATTACAACGAAAACGGTGTTTCATCAACAATCCCATTCTATACTACAAATGGTGGATTTGATAGAATCAGTTGTGCTTCTCTACCGGGCCTATCATCAGTCAGTCGCCCGGGGTTTTTCGGATATAATACGGAGTCAGATCTTCTTATACTCTTGACAAGAGTGTCGGATATGTCTACTGTTTATCACAGTCACGATGGTGGACTCACTTGGACAAACCCCGATTTCAATTCCGACTACCCTTCCGATTTGGGTGTACCAACCTGGATCCCAGCACTAGAAACTTTCGTGTGTATTATTTTGGGCGGAATATCCACGAGTTCAGATGGCCTCAATTTCAAAAAGACCTCATTGAACATGTACGTAGAGTGGGTCACGTATTCACCATCACTGAACGTGCTGATTGTCGGGAGTCAAAAGGAAGGTACTAGTTACAGTGAGGATGGTGGTGTTACCTGGGTGGATATGAGTTCGGTGAATATGGGGTTTGGTATTTGGGTGTCCAAATGGCAGAAGTTCGTGGGTTTTGAAAGAAGTGGCGATGTTCGCTGCAATGTGATTTTCGAATCGACGGATGGAAAGGTATGGACGTCCACTGGACAATATGCCAAATCGGATATTTATACTGGCGATTGGATCGACGCCTACCAGATGTTGGTTTGCGTAGGACGCGGTGATGGTAATTGCTACTCTGTTGATGGTGGGAAAACGTTTGTATCTTGGGGTTTTGATGATCCCTCGGACACCACACAAACTGGAATGACTTACATGCCCTATTTTGGAACGATCATGCTTGGTAATATGGGTGAGGGTAGATCGAGATTGTTGACCCTTGATCGTGGCAAAGTATACAGTACGTACTGATTACCCGACCCGATCTCACTGTCGTGAACCACAACATAGATGTCGATATGCTACATTTCAAATTCTATTCTTTAGTGAACTTAAACAAATAATTAATTAATAATTCGGAGATCAAAATGATTAGTTATTAAATAATTGTCTTTGTTCTGGCCCGATATTGATTGAGAATGGTTTCTGTACCACTTCTGATCCGATATTGATTGAGGAACTGGATCGGGTGATTTGTGACCTCATACAGTGGTCGCTGTCACCTTAAGACCATCTACTATGTAAACGACGATCCGTTGGAATAGATTGAATTAAAAGTGTAAATTTCTTTCCCGTAGCATGTCATCGATCGATCTGTCCAACAATGGTCAACATACCCATCACCGTGGAACAGCAGGATGTGATAGATGATGTTCGTAAGAATCACCACGTGTGTGTCACGGCGATGCCCGGATCCGGCAAGTCCAGAGTAGCCTACGAGCTGATCCGGCAGTGTCCTGAAGACGTCTCCGTTGTACTGATCATGTACAATCGTTCCCTCTGTGATGCCACCAAGAACCACCTGGCACAGATGGGCATCGACCCCGGTCGGCGCATACAGGCCTTTACATTTCACGGGCTGGCTTCCTCCATCTCGGGCAAATCCTGTCACACCGACCGAGATATCGCCACCGCCATCGACGACCGGACGCCGGAACGACAGGCGCTGTGGCATATGCACGACTTCACGCTTCTCATCATCGACGAAGTTCAGGACATGCGCCCCGAGTTCATGCGACTCGTACATTTTCTGTTCCAGAAAGTCTCGACACAACGTGACCGCGTCCGTGCAGTGGTTCTTGGCGACCCCAAGCAGATGCTGTACGACTTTTACAACCACAACCGTGCTGACCAACGGTTCCTGACCAAGAGCCCCGAGTTGCTGGGAAACCTCAACGCATTCAAGTGGCGAGCACGCCGCTTGACACAGTCATTCCGGAGTACGCAGCAGGTAGCGACCCTGTTGAATGTATTGGTCCCTGAGCATCACATGGTTCCCAGCGCACGGGATGGTCCCCCAGTCGAACTCATACTCTGCAACTACCGGGATCCCACTGCCGTTGTCGGGCACCTCCTCAAAATCATCAACGCACACGAGCCAGGCGACATCATGGTCCTCTGCGACAGTCTGAACCAACGATCACCCGCCCGACACCTGGTCCAGTCGCTCGTCCGGAGCGGCATCCCGGTGCACGTGCAGCGCAGCGGAGGGCTGCGTGCCTTGGTCCCCGTCCCACCATCGAGCATGTCAGGGCGGGTCTGTTTCAAGACGTTCCATGCCTCAAAGGGTCTGGAGTCGAAGGTTGTCATCATGCTCCACGCCGGGTTGTTCGACACGCTGTCCAACAGCGCGTACGTGGGACTCTCCCGGAGCGTGGAACACCTCGTGGTCATCCACGACATCGACACCTCGTCCCACGAGGAGGTCGACTCCCTGAAGGCGAAGTTGCGTCCGGGTGCACTGACCGTGAGCGTGCAAGGCATCATGTCCTCCGCCAAGTGTGACCGTCGATTACCGAAAACACGAACCCAGTCGGTCGTGGACGTCGATGGACTGTTCACGTACATCGAACCCTCCCTGCTCGGAGGTCTCCAGAAGATGCTGCAATCGACGACCTTGGACGACGACCTCTTCGGAGACACGGACGTGTACGAACGACTGTTCGACGTGCGCACTGGACAGAACGACATGACCACAAACGTGGCCAGCATCCTAGTCACAGCAGTGGTCCTGACCATGCAGTATTATCGCATGCACACGCTGCCAAAGTGCGTTACCCATCTTAAAGAGTCGCTGGACCCGCTCGTCGTGCAACTCCATACGCGAGGCACGGAAATTCTGGGGATGACGCTTCCCCATGATGCCGACCCATGGTCGCTGCCTAACATGTGCCTCAAACTCCAGGCATTCGCCATGTTTGCAGTGGCACTGGATGCTCAGACCACCTTTGGAGAAAAGATCCGCGAACTCACATCCTACGCATTCATCATGTCCCACGCAGTCGTGCGTCGGATGACCCATGCATTCCAAACCTCACTCAAGTACATCCCCGACCGACACATCCCATTCAACCGTCGGCGAACGCTGCGAATACGAAACACCAAAACAACGCTCGTGAGTACACCGCATCTGAAATCGACGTCATGCACGTACACCATTGTGCACAAACCAGAGATCGGAGATGACGACGTCCTGTCCATCGGTGCTTCCCTCGTCGTCCACCGCCTGGAATACGGATACCTCGTGAACCTCTATTCGGGATCCGTCGTCCAAATCTACTTGCCACTGATGAACCACCCCTCCTTCATGCAGGAAACCATGCGGGTTCGAGAACTCAGGGAACAGGACGTCGACGACGTGACATTCGTTCGACGATATTCGATCGGCCTTTGAACTCTCACCGATCGGATGTCACGTGTGTCGTACATGTATATAATAATATAAAGATACGATGTCCGACACTGACGACGACGAACTCCCTCCCCAACTAAGCGGGGGGGCCAATAAGCAAGTGGGGGGATCCGTCGGTTTACAGAAAAAAAAACAACCAGGAGTACCTGGTAAAAAGGTACCCGTAAAGACGAAAAAAACCAAATCAATTGTGAACTTCTGTCAGAACATCAGACCTGACGACGATACTCCCGATGATGTAAAAAAAGTCCTTGCGTTGGCAAAGCAAAAAAACAATGCGTATGAACAATGTCAAGGGACGACAACAATGTTCGGTACTAAAAATTGTTATCACCGACAATGTTATTGTATTACGAAAAATGACGGAGTTACGCACCTCCCAAGTGATTCGATTTTCTCAAAATCCGAGATCGGAACGTTGAAAGAAAAAGGTCTCCTAGAAAAAACATATAAAATCTGCCATCGTCATTCCCCGGTGCTGCGCATTCCATTCCAATACCTTCGAGTACTCAATTTGAAAGCACTGGCTATGGAGGAACAGATCCTTACGGGTATCATCAAAATACGTAAGATCTCGAGGTCTGAGCCCAACGGTGGTGAAGTTGATAAATTAATGTATGAGATCGCAACCCTGATTCCATACCTGATACGGCTCACTCGTCAAGAGGCTGCCGACGCACGATCAAGTCTCAAACGTTCGATAGACGAGATCATGGATACAGAAGTCGACGAGAGACCCAAGCAGAAACGTAAACTACGAGGAATCGTCGGAGATCTGTATACACTTCTCGATGGTATACCCAACTCCACATTCTCTAAAGACACTGTGTTCCAAGTGGAGGAGGACAACGACGGTGACATAGGTATGTAGAGATAGAGGTTTATTCTTTATTCCCGGCATTTAAACACGGCCAATTGAGGCGTTTGTTCACTTCGGCCACGTATTTATCCTGTTCATCACTGTTTTCATACACGTAGAAATATAATTCTTTATCTTCGTCCGTTGTGTGACAGAGACGATTTATCCTTCCGATCATCTGGGAAATATTTGTATAGGATGCTCCCATATCCAAGACGTGTAGACGTCTTGTATGAAACAGGCTGATCCCCTCTGGTACATACGAATTAAATAGAATGACTGGTATATGTTCTCTGTTCGCATTGGTGAACGCAACAAGGTCATTGTCCATGTACGTCCCCCTGATGGATTTCTTACCAGAGAACCCCTTGTTATACAATTGGAGTTGCTTATGACCGCCATGCAATTCATCACCAGCTTTCTCGATTTGCAAAATCACGTGTGGAACTTTGTTAGACAACAGGAGTTTCGAAAATTCAATGATCCCAAATTCAAAGTCGGTCATCACAACGATCCGGTCGTCGTATGCGTTATTTATGTTCCGTGTTATCTCTTGACCAGTATCACTGAACTCTGTAGATATCAAAGCAGCGCCGGGATCCGGAAATTCATCGTTCAGAATAGAAACTTCCCGTGTCAACCCTAGACTGGTCGCCTTTGCTACGAGAGCCCTTTTCTGTAGCATCCACCTTTCCGGAAAACTACCAATCTGTTTCCACTGTTCCGCACAATCCGTCCAGAATTCGATTCTTTTTTCACGTTCTTCATATTGACTCATTACATTTTCAAAAGCGTATCCCATCTTGGGGTAAAGTGATTTCAATGTGTACGTGTCCATGTACTTCTTTCCTCTTCCATCATCCTCCTTATATACTCTGGACAGTATGTAATTATATTGGTCCTCGATACCCATCGAGGCCAATGGTTCAATCGGTTGGGTGTACCTCTTTCTACGTTTACGCTCATATACGTCCCACGCAGCGGCCATACTTAAATCATAATGAGTGTACCAACAGTGTTTATACAGACGCAGATCCTCTTTGAGTGTGGAAAGACGAAGAGCTGTAGCCCGTTCTTTCAGTATTTTTGACTCTGGTACCGATATAAACTCTGTTTTTTCCGCATTGAACATATGTTTTGTTCCCTGGTTCGTGTAGTACATCATATGATTACGTGCAATGTCGGTAGCATTGGTATATTTCGTATTCAAGAGCTTTGAGTATTCTGTAATATCTTTCAGATCTTCGAAGGGTGTTGCCGTGAACAGACCCATGGTATGCAGTACAGATGCTTGATCTTCCAGAATGGTCCGAATTTTCTTTACGACATCCCGTGCATCATCATCGACTAACAAATGCGCCTCGTCCACGAGTACCATAGCACCCCCCAGGTCAATCTTGTTGTCCCTGAAAAAAATATCAGAACCAAGTAGTTCATTCGTATCATCGGTACACATTTGGTAGAAAGCGTCGTATGTTAGGACAATAGTTGCACCTTGTGGCTGCTTCTGCATACGTGCTTGATAATAATCCTCAAATATCGGATGGTCAAAACGCCCGCGGACCGTGCACCTTTCTAGAGGGTCCTGAGAATACTGTAAATTAAAGTCATCGAATAACTCATAATCCACACCCGTCTGAGGATCCGTCACCACTTCACGCTTAATCTCTCCTGCGATCTCGTAATAGTCACTTTTTACCACATACTCGTTGTAGAATGCGTCTCGTAGAACCTCCGTAGGAAACAGTATGATTTTCTGATTGGGAAAGCATGCAAAGTTTTCCATTACCGATTGCATCATCATAGTCTTTCCAGAACCCGTCCTGGAATTGATGATCAAAGAACGAATAGGACTGTATGGTCGCAAGGTATACTCGATGAACTTTTGGTGTCTGAACAAACCCTTTTCAGCACAAAGTCTTTTGTTGCGAGCGTCGTCATTTTCGTTATCCCCAGATGCCATGTAGGTCTGATCAAAGAACACTAGGTCCAATGAATCCTCCTGACCGTTCTTCCTGAATTGTTCGACACTGTTCGAATCCAGGATCCACCTTAGTGGATACCTAAATGCAACCTGTATTTGGAATTTGTTGAGTGTCGTCTGTATCCACTTCTCTTTCCAGGTATCAATGTTATAAACACTCTTCACGTTCTGATTCGAGATAGTTTTTGAACGTTTCGTACGTTTGAATTCAGTGTATGCATGTTGTATATTTGTGTTTCCAGACTGAAGTGGATCATCAAACGTGAACCATTGCCCAACCTGATACAATCTTTTCTTCGTATATGCTGATGTATCACGCACCCAGAAAGCCGGATTGTTATCCATTTATTATTCGTGGATAGTAACAACACGTGAGTTTCCAGACAAGAGTAAATAAAACGCAGATGTTGGTGCATCACCTCCTTCGGCGTCTCGAGTCGGTACCCGATGATATCCAACACGGGGACAGACTATTCGTTACACAAAATGGTCACATTCGTGTCGACCGGGTTCATCGATCGATCGGGTCGGTTGGACGATGTTTACTAGATGCCTTCGCGGGTGGCCACAACAGGAGAATCATCCTGGTCACGATTCATACGTTATTGATGGACTGTCAGCAGTATTTGGATAACGTCCGGAACTTTGTGGGTATCGACGATTACAACACCGTGCGTCAGCATACGGAGCAGGTGCGGACGGGTGTGGACAACATCCGTCGTCTCTTGTCGGTGCTGGCATACACGTACAGAGAGGATGATTATACGTGCGCGCAAGTACAGGAGTCCATCAATCTCGCACAACTGATACTCTGTCCCATCCAAGACTACCCCGATGCAATTGCCATACCCCTGCCCTATCGCACGTTCCCATTGTCGTCACATTCCGAGAAGGACTCCTTGTAAGAACAGGGTTTCGGCAACTTGGATCAATTTCGTTCTGCCATGAGTGAACGTCCCGGTGATCAGTCGGTGGTCCCCGTGTGACACCTGGAACAGAAACAAACAGTCGATCACGTACTGGTCGTTCACTGTCATCGTTGGATGCATGTAGATGGTCGACTGGCGGGACGCATATGCTCGGTCGATCGCATGGAGTGCATCTGATATGGTCCCACTGAGGTGCCGTCCATCTGGATAGGCATGGATCATTGTTTGCGTCGACGTCACGGCAGGTCCGTCAATCACAATCGTCGGATATGCATATGCACTGTCACCGTACGTGAAGAGATCCTCCAGTGTCACAACCTGTCCGAACCCAGTCCACAGACGCGCCCGGTGTCTCGAAGTCACCAGCACCATATTCCGTGCCTGTTCCGGACGGGGCGGACTGGACAGAACGTACCCACGACATTCCACTTCCTCGGACCCGACCTGCAGTTCAGCCTGGGTGCCGATGTGCCCGTTCCGAGTATAATAGACCCCATCGCGCAGTGGCAGCGGGTGGGTGTAGACATCGGGTGTGCGCAGGTGGTGGATCTTCGGCCGTCGTGAAGGGACGTGGAGGTCCGCTGCCGCGGTCAACGAGGTGGACAGTGGCAACCGCATGGTCAGGGCATAATACACAAAGTACAGGTCCCGGTCACGTTTCTGCAACATCGTCACCGGGTCGCATCGGATCTGGATCCAGGACGTCTGATGACCGACGAAATCCGCGATTAAACGGACGAGACCGGGCTCCCCTCGTAGGTATTCGGGAAGTGTCGCGAACACGTGCTCATATGTCGTCCGAACAGACAGAGACGCGTATTCCGGAACTTGGATGACCTCCGCATTTCTGGTATTCACCGGAACATGACGCACCACCTCGAACATATGTGAAGCGGGTGACCGACGATCGAGGGTGATGTGGGAAACTTCCGAGTCTGGTGTTACTTTGTCACGGACATTCGGAGTGCGACAGAAACATCCGACGACAGCAATATCGACGCACGCGAAGACGGTCGAAAATGTCGAGTTGCGTCATCCCACCCCGGAGATGATGAACGTACGACTCCCACAAGTTCGCAATGACCTTTCCACACGTGTAGCATCGGATCGGAATGGGCATAGTGACAATTTGAAACGGACATATACGCATTCTCCACAGCTAGAGAAATTGATTGGAGACTGACTTTTTTTTATGTAATGTATAGTCCTCTGTATTTAATAATAAAAGACTTGATGTCTATGCTGGGATCGGGATTCATGTTACTGTACAGCTGCGTTCTGTTCATCTTGTTCACGATGTACTTTTTCACTCTCGTGATGTATATTCGTAAATGGCACCGAATGGAGTATTGTTGGCAGTGGCTCTATCCGGCAATACTTCTATTCATCCCCATCTTCGGACCAATTCCAGTTCTCCTCATGTTGACCATCGGTGTCGGGCTAGTGACAAGTGAAAAGTAGGCCACCCACCACATGATGTGGAAAATTCTACCCATCCGCCACCCTCTCTGCACATCTACTCCACAATGTCGTATGGTACCGTCCTGTCGGAGCTGTTTGGGTTCGAACACTTCCGTCCCGGGCAACTGGATGTGATCCAGAATGTGCTCGACCGGGACTTGGACACCGTGGGTATACTACCAACGTCCACGGGCAAGACGCTGATCTTCCAACTCATCACGGCCGTGAAACGTCGGGTTGATCCGACAGGTATAACGCTGGTCGTCTCTCCGTTGATTGCCCTCATGCAGGATCAGGTACGGAGTTGCAATGCATTGCTGACACTCGACTCCGCTGGGTGTATCGTTGGCGGCGGTGGCCAGAAGGATGTTGCCACGATGTTGGGATCGGCTCAAAATGACCCAGATGCGGACCGGGATGCGATGATGGGGCGATATCCACTCGTCTACGTCTCCCCTGAAAAACTACCCTTCCTACCGTCGAAACTACTGTCCAGGGTCTTCCTCCTCGTGGTGGACGAATGTCATTGTGTATCAGAACATGGGAATTCCTTCCGGCCGGCATACCGGAAGATCCGATCATACCTCCCAGGAGTTCGCACACTCGCATTGACGGCGACCACCACCGCGGCAATGGAAGCGGATATAGTGGACAATTTGGCCATGGAGCAGCCAGTCGTTGTTCGTACGAGCATGTATCGGAAGAACCTGCATCTGTCCGTTCGATCCAAACAGACCCGGGACAAGGATATGGAGGTGATCCGGAGTGCGCTGCCGACCGAGGGTCGGACAGTCGTGTTTGCCCCGACCCGCCTGGACTGCGAACGTCTGGCACGGGTGCTCGGGAGTCGGGCTCGATACTACCACGCGGGACTGTCTCCTGCTGAACGATGTGATGTCATGTCAGAGTTTGCGGATGGATCGATTCTGGTCGCTACAAATTGTTTTGGGCTCGGGGTTGATATCCCCGACATCCGATTCGTTGTTCACTACGGGCTCCCACGGTCCATCCTCGGGTACGTCCAGGAATGTGGGCGGGCCGGACGAGATGGGCGCAATGCGACGTGCCTGCTGTTTGAGGATGCCTCCGACATCTCCAAATACACCGAGACGGAGCGGGATGTCAAAAGCGCCACGGCGATGTTTGCGTGGACTCGTCAGACCAGGTGCCGACATCGATCCTTGCTGGAGATGTTCGGTGAGGCCATGACATCATCGTGTTGTTGGGGCACGACGGACCATCCTGGCTGCGACGCGTGCTCGGGTGAAATTGCAGAATCGACAGTCATGACGACGACTGACGACACCCTTCTTCTTCTGACCGCGATGAAGGAGACGGGAAATTACAGTGGACGTCGACTGCCAGTGGACTTCCTGCTTGGATCCAAATCCAAAAAACTCACCCGGTTCCGGAACCTTCGCACGTCGTCCGTGTACGCGCAAGGGCGTCACCACTCTCGCGAGACGTGGATTGCCATTCATCGACAGCTGGTGGACTTGAAGGTGATCCGAGAAGTCGTGACAACACGTGGTTACGTAGTGTTCAAAACCACCACATCTGTGTGTCCAAAGATGTATTGAAAATCAAAATCTAATAAATACTTGATCTGTAAGTTGTGCTTTGTCGGCTGTGCCAATCGTGTGTAAACATGGGCGGATCGAACCGCCACTCTCGGTACAGACCGAGTAACGAATGCATCGAATCAAAGAGCGGGTCCGTTTGTCTCGATGTATTGATTGGCATGATCCATGCCACTCGCAACGCCTCCATGTATAGAGTATGGACCGACTGCATCGTCAGTTGGCGCGTGATGTGGATGTTCGGATGTTCCCCAACATCGTGCCACTGAGTCGCCGGAGTCGGCCCTGAATCGTTGCCAGGTTGGATAGATGTTCGTGACACCGTTCGACCGAGGAACGATTGTCCTCCTCCCGTCGACGGGACGTTAATTTGAATCGGAGTCGATGATGATTCGGTGACGACGTCGACGACTAGTGGGCGGCAAGCAACCAGCGTTGTAGAGCGCTCGTGTCATCTCATTACGTTTCCGGCGATCGGGGTACGTACGGAGATATCGGAGACATTGTGTTCCGTCCACGTTTGTAACGGGACAATCCAATTGGATTCTCCGGCCAACCACCCATCCGAAATCAGTCCCTCCGTTATACCACACCGACTCTGAAGTTGTCGTGTTTCCGACAATTTCAATGGCGCCGACAAGTGCCTGCGACGGATGTTCACGTGCCCAGAATCGGAGGATGTCTCTCATACAGAAGCCGCTGTCTCTCATCCGAGTGGTGACGTAATCGCGTTCTGCTTGCGTTGGTCTGTTTCCACTGGCCACGAGACCAACCCATTCGGGTTTTCCGGGACACTGGAATGGGAAAGGGTAGCTTCGGTTCTCAATATCCTTCCCACCAGGAGCGACCAATGCCATCGCGGCAGGGTTCTTGACGTTGAGGAGTCGCATTGGGTGGATACCGAGGGGGTTTGGGTTTCTGTGGGTCCCGAATAAAATTCCATGGAACGGGTATCATATTTTTCTCGGAAAGTTTTTGTAACGTGGAGATGTCAGTAGGATATTTTATGATACTTGTCCTAGTCATTTCGTTTGGGTCGTCATAACGGCCGACTTGATAATAAAGATCATTTTCCGATCTCGAGTGCCAACTTGATATGTAGTGCCTGGATCTTCTGTGAAGACACGTGGTTGTCCTTGACCAATTCCAATATCCGTGCATCATCGTCACGATGTCGTTTCCGCAGGAAGTTGACCTCGGACGTGAGTGAGACGAGTTCGGTGTACGTGTCGTCGGTAAGTTTGCGTTTCTTGTCGGTTCGAGTAACCGAATCCTCGTACCGCGTCCGCCAAATTGCAACATCCGTTTCGGCTTGGTGGATATTGGATCGCAGGTCGGCAATACACGTCTCGAACCCGGCCTCCTTGAAACGGTGTTCATCGGTAGTCTTGCGTTCTGCGGCCATTCGATGTGCGTGCTCGGCGAGTGTTCGGTCCTGTGCATGGATCGTCTGCGTGGCATTTTCGAGGTGGCGGGTCTTCTCGGCCACCTCGTTCTTAAGGTCCTTGTGTTTCTGTTGGAGCGTTTCCAGGACTTCTAGGAGACTGTCGTCGTCTTTGTCCTCTGTATCAACCACTGGCGACGACGTTTCGAGTTCGGCTATGCGGTGTTTGAGTGACAACCCGTCTTCGACGAGTTGTGCGACCTTTCGATATGCGGCGCTCACGTCGGATTCGCGATCCGCCACGCGTGCCTCGAGTTCCTTCTGTTCGGTCCCCGAAGTGGCGACGAAGATGTCAAAGTCTCGTTTGGTCTGAAGGTACATGTCCTCAAACTCCGCTCCTCGAACATCGTGCTGGATGAGGTCGTACAACAATCGGAAACAGTCCTCCCCCGAGACTCCATCGTCGAGTATGCCGTTGGTGTAGGTAGCGTAGGCTTGTTCGAGACCACGAAGAGTCGATGGAGCAGATTTGAACTCAGTCGTTGCCTGGTGCAGCGCCGTCTCGCGGGCTTTGGCCTCAACCAGTTTCCAGACATCATCCAAATCCGGAACGACGTTGGCATTGAGGCTCGTGCACACGGCGGTGGCGAGCGTGAACAATTGACTACCATTGACCGGCACGTTGCCGATGGCCTTGGGTGGGAACCGACGGATCATGTTGCGGATGTTCTCCACGCCCTGGGTGAATTCCGGCCGCAGGTTCTGCATCGTGCGCAGATCCTCTTCGTCCACCGTCGGACGCGTAAGCGGCACACACTGTCGAGATGGAAACAGCGTCCGCAGGTCGTTGGCTTTGCTCGGCTCGCACTTGTCAATACACTGCTCAAAGTACACGTCTCCGGAGATGGGAATCCCATTCGCATCGCAGAGGTCGAGCGTGAAGTCCCGCATCACCCACACGAGTTCGGGGAGCTGCTTGTTGAACCGATTGTGCTTGCACAAGAGACTCGCCACTTTGGTCGACAGGTGCAGGTCATCGACGGCCTGGGATGTGATTCCGCCAAGGTTGTTGAAGAAACACCCCGACGACACCAGCATGGCCAGGGCGAAGATGGAGGCATCGTGGTCACGGGTGACGTCCATGCTGCCCAGACCCTCTGTGTCCAGGAGAATCGTTCTCTCATCTAGGACGTGGATCAGGATTCCCTTGGTCTGGGCCTGCACGGACGAGGACGTTTCAAATGTCGGTGCTCCCACCAAACCGTTGAGGAGAGACGACTTGCCGGTCCGGTACCGCCCGATGACCGAAACGACGGTCAACGGCGCCTGCAGGCCCGCCAGGAGATCATGTGCCCGAGAATTGATGGTATATTTCCCATGTTCATCCACAGTGACGAATTGCATTGTGTGATTTGTCCACCTACGTGACGTGACGCTGTGTACATCAGAAATTTCCAATATCGGTGATGATAAGAATCGGACTGTGCAACATGTAGTGTTTATAGGTGAACGTGGTGTCATCACCGAACGAATGTATGTCATAACCCCTGTATTAATCAGTCGCCATCTCTCCATTAGAAATCCGTCTTTCTATCTTCGATTGACGTGTGTACCGACCGATCAAGTGTTTGACGTCGTACTTTGGATCAGTCGAGGTAATCATTCGGAAGTCGTCTTTGGCGCCCATGGTACTAATCCAATCTGATTTGATTTGATGGATATCTTGCGTTGTCTTCTTCGATACATTCTCAAAGTCTCAGGTACCACTACAAGTGGATATGATGTGAAGTCTGTATCGCAACATTAGTATACATAACAAAAAGATCCCGATGCAAACAGCTCAACGACAGATACTGATTATCGTCATTGTGGGTATAATATACCTTTCTATCGGATTCTTGGGAGGATATCTTCTGACAAACAACAAAGTCACAGAAGCCGTCAGTATCGACGGGACGGCAACGACGACGGCAACGACGACGGCAACGACGACGACGACGACGGCAACGACGACGACGACAACGACGACGACAACGACGACGACAACGACGACGACGACGACGACGACGGCAACGACGACGACGACGACGGCAACAACGACGACAACGACGACGACAACGACGACGACAACGACGACGACGACAAACAACAACGAAACAATGAAGAACTATGTGAATAATTACGTGCATAATAACACCATGGTGAGTCAGGGACTGGAGATCATATCCACGTTCGGCAATATATCCGATGGTGGGTTACTAAAGGACTTCAAAGATCTTGCGGACACATACGACAATTCACTGGCGATCATATACTACACTGCAACGAATGATTTCGAGAAAGCCAAGCGTCTGGCCGACAGCTGGATACAAATATTAGTCTGGACGGGTTGGAATACAGTCGACATTACTGATATGAACCTGTTGCGTGCACGGTATAAAATCGATGGAACTTGGTGGACAGAAAACCTCGTTGGTGACACTATGTATCGGGACGTAGGGAATAATTCATACATGGCGTTAGCTCTTGCTAAGTTCGGGGCAACTTTTTCGAAGCGGATCATTACCACCAGAGCCGACACCGAAAACAACATATATACGCGGGCGGCCATATCCATAATGACGTTCATACATGAAAAACGTGGCAGGAAAGTGAAATTCGGCAATAATGACGCTTTAACTGCATATGCTGCACGGGAAGCACCAAAAGATTACTTGTCGACCGAACATCATATCGACATGTATGCCCTGGCGAACATAGTCGTTCAAACACCATACATCAGCGACAGTGTGAAATCACTGTGTCGTACAATCATGACCAACGTGAGAGCATACATGGGAGCAGTTCACGATATAGACAAGGGTACATATATGATTGGAACAGTTCCAGTTCTTACCGCTGGGCGGACCTTTGATAAAAATGCTGAATATACCGTGTATCTGAATACAGATGCACCTACCCCGGTCGACTGTCAGACTTGGGCAATGCTCACTGGTATGGATGATCTGGATGACGACAACAAACAGAAATCCGGTATGGAATGGGTCAAAGAATATTGTTACAATCATGATCACTATAGATTCACGAAGAACGGTGTGGTCCCAGAATGTACTAACAAGAACGGATCTGTCGACGATTGTGAGAGTCCGGATGTGTCATATACGGGCATTCGATTCACCGACAAAGGTGACGGTATTCAACTCGAAAATACGGGTTCGGGATTGATGGCATTGGCCAGATATTCATCTATATCAGAAAGTGATGATTCAAGCGATTATAGTGAGAGTATTGAATCAATTTCGCGGTCCATTGACGAACTCACAAAGAGGTTTCCGGATGGTATGGTCGCCAGTCTCTTCGATATCAAAGCGGTAGAAAGTTATGGTGCACCAGACCAGAACACTGGACTCACATGGTCCTATGCTGCAGTACCCCATCTCGCATCTACACTTTACTGTATTCTTGCACGTCTTTATATCACTGCGCAGAAGAACCCGGAGATATATAACCCGTATTCTTCCCATATGGAATTACGGGAAGGTTATATGGTACCCGATCTGGACCCTACATCAACAGACTTCGGTAAACAATATAGTGGTATAACAACAGTGTCTGATGACTACTACTATGTTGAGAACGGTAAATCGGTCAGAGTGAAAGCATCATATGACATACTGTTTGGATACTTCTTCGAAACCCAAGATCAAAATTACTTTATCATATCTGATGATTCAGTGAAAACTAAAATAATATCGGGTGACTCGATATTCAAATTCTTCAGTTTGGAGAGCATACACGATATACGAAACCTCGCTACTAATCATAGGTTCCTGAATCAGGACCCATTGCTGCAATGGTCGATAATAGATCATATATATAGTTTATTGCAGAAACCACCTTAATCGGTCAATCACCATCATCTCTCCAACAGACCTTTTTTTTATGTTGACAATGATGCGGGTGTTTTCTTTGGTCACCGTACATACGCCTTCCTCCCCCTTCTCACATGAAATTTCCAACGATACAGCGGACAACAACTCCTTTTCATCGAACAAACATCCAACCAACAATCATCTCACTTCACTTCATCTCCCCATGTTAATAAATAAACGATGATCATTCCAGCCAAAGTCTTTGTCAATGTCCACTTGATTACGATACTGTTCCATTTGATCTTGGCGATAATGATTTTTTCGTTTGCTTCCGAGACGTGGTCACCTTCGTACAACCGAACATGCGCGACCATACTTTTCATTGTGAGTTTGATGGCCTTATCACCCATCATCGGTCGGCAGGCTAAGTATCAAATACAATAAAATAATTTATTCTGTGGGTTTTTTGAGCAACCATTGAAATACGAATAGTTGTTAATTTTCTCATGCCAAACCGAGGTGGAGATTTCCATTGCATCGTTCTCTGATCACCATTTTTGCACGATTGTTATTCATTTCCATATAGTACAGCCCTTCTTCCGGATTCCAAGTGTCCTCTGCATTTTGTTGTGCCTCCCGTTTGGATAGATCGGTAGGAACCCTTCGTCCTTTACGACGATTTCCAATGCCTTTTTTTCCAAACGTTTTGTATCCAAACTCATCCGCAAGTGCTTGTGTACGAACAGTAGGCACGACTGGAAGGAATCCCCATGTGCCATACTTCGATATGGCATCCGTAACTGAGCGCAGGTATATTTTTGGAGTCTCGGGGATATACTTGATAATCCACTGTATCGTGAAACAGGCCAAAAGACTCGCAGCGGATACTCGGCGGGCATTGTCGCCGTTGACCGTAGACAACAACTGAGTACTTTGGACGGTCGGTCTCGCGGCACAGAAGATGTCTATCTCAACTCCATCATCTTCGCGATCATACACGAGCGTCGACGCGAGCACGGTGCAGTCCTCACGTGAAGCCATGTCAGGTTCCGGTGTCATGACGATGAGCGACAGATATTTAGGTACGTCATCCGAACTTTTCAAATAGACATTGAAGGCGTGATCTTCAAATCCCCCGCATGATTTATAGAGTTCCGTGCTCATGATCTGATCATGGGCATCCGTGTCGGATATCAAATCGTAATTCATGACCACTGACCAGATGGCTTCTCCAGTCTGGTTATCCCGACCAAGTCGTTTGACCCACGTAACATCGGTCTCTGTAGTCATCAACCGGTAGTTTTCAAGTCGCCGGTTCTGTAGATAGTCGCACAGATCGTTCTTTTTTGACCGACTCTTAGTTTTATCATCAGCAACGGGAGTACCGCGCGGAACACCCCGGTACACCCTTGACTTCCGGAGTGTTTTGAGAGTTTCGTCGTGGCATGCATATGGGGGTATCTCTTGGTTACGTTCACATAATTCCCGTTTGGAGTTGCGTGATTTCGTACGGCCATTATGTTTCGAGCCCCGCGGGATCTGTTTATACCAGTCACTGTTCCGGATTGTACGCAGCGTACTATGCAAACAATCAAAGTCCATTTGTTTATAGACGAATGTCACGGGGAACGATTTCTGAACTGGTTCGAATTGGGGGATTCGTATTGATCAAACCAGACCTCGGCCCTCCGACTTAATTCTACTTGTCTGTAACGAAGCAACTGTTTGCCCTTGTTGGTGTGAAGTCGATATGTCTGCCAGTAGGTTCGTTTCATCCGGGGCCGTGTAACAAGGATCCGGCGCATACTGGAGAATTTTCGAGGTCCCATGGTTCAGTCTGAGGAGGACAAGGTAATTATGCATGACATTTGGAATATGGAATGGACGACTTTTGGAATATGCACGACGGAACGTGTATATAATAGGTAAATAAAATTCCGTGATATTACTTTAGGCCAAACGAGTGAAACATCCGTGATGTTCATGTTGTTGACAAGCAATTTGTTTTTCATAATCCAAATTCCAGAAAATCTGCAACTGCGGCCCAAGATGCGAGTATCATACGAAGCGACGAACACCCGTGGAAGGCCGACAACTGGCGATCTTCGTCCTCCTCGTCGTACAACTGGCAGTCTCCGTCGTCCCAGGCATACAAGTTCCCAGTTTGTCATCCGGCTTCCGCGACCCATACCAAGCAAAACGGAAAAGACATTTACAGCCAAGCGGCTAGTACTTATCGTCGATGGATACACGTATGCGAAGGTGATGCATTAACGCACACTATGAATAAAAGAAAAGACTTCACCCTATTCGTGAACTTATTGCATCCTAAGCAACGAACGATTCCGCGACGGTGTCGACGGTTCGGCAGACGGGACAGCGGATCCTCACACCCGATTCATCTTGGACTTGCAAGTCCCCACTGCAGAAGTGCCACTGATGCCCACATGACATCTGCAGCGACCGTGTCGTGTGGTACACTGCCGACACGTTCGTGATGGTCCACTTGTCGTGCAGCATTTTCGAGAGACGATGTCGGATCAGACGATTGATGTATCGTGCATAGTATTCTCGCGTGCCGGGGTCGGTGCTCTGCGCGACATATGGATCCCATGAATCGTCCAGAGACACACTGTGGATCGGAGATTCGGAACTAGGGGGATAGACGTCATCTAGTGCTCGACAATGGTTCATCATCATATGCTGATAATAGTCCCACGAGTACATCAACAAGTCTGTCTGCCTAGCTTCGATCATGTCCACTGTCCGGGCAACACGCTTCGCCCGTTGGATGGTCTCGCCGAATGGTGACTCCGTCTGGTACGATGGAACCATGAACAGCCCCAGGGTGCCCTCTTGGTCAACTTGGAGCTGATTGACCGAAAAGTCCGGCAGAAGAACAACTTCTGGGGCCGCTCGGGTGACGAGATCGAGTCGGACGACGATGTGAGGTCCGAATATCTGCAGGGTCTGCGAGATTTCCAGATGCCACACCCGACAACCATTGTACGATGTTTGTCGCACCGACGGGAAGACGTGGTATGCACGGCTGAGCATATTCCGGAATTTGACAACGTCTCCCACCTCCTCGAAGAATACGTCCATGTCGGTGCCCTCTGAGACGAAACATTTTTCCGACACGTGGAATGGAGACCCCCGAACACCTCTGTTGTTTTGGAACGCTGCAGACATGAACTCGGGAGGGGTCTCGTCGAACATGCTGCCGATGTGACGCTGCGCGGTAATCTCCCGCCGAACGAGCCCTCCGAACAACCGCACCGCACCACACGTCAGGTTCTCCTGCTCCGTCCATTTCCACAGTCGATTGAGAATATCTTTCCGCAACATGTTCTGACCATAGCACAGGAGGGACTGATACTCGCATTGGTCGTTGAGTCTCGTGCGTCTGCCAATCCAGTATCTGCGGGTGTCACTGATCGGCACCTCCCGGGACAGTTGTGCTGCTTCCATATTCAGAGAAAAAGGGATATGGACGAGTCGTCACCCCGGTAGCACGTACACTCGGAATATTCCAGATACTTCGGGCAAAATTGATATCGAACCGGCTCATAAAGTGGACGGCGGGGTTAATTCAATGCTCGTGTCCTTCCGAAGTCCCTACCTGCACATCGGCACTGGCATGCTTCAGACCCAGATCAATGCGCTATGGAGACACATGCGAACCCGGAGTGCCCCGTATGTGCTTGATGGTGACCGGGTACTCTCCCGGTATGAGTTCATTCAACATTTCACAGATCTCATCAACGTCCAGCTTCGTATGTACGATGTGTCCATCACAGTAGAAGACATCCCCCAGTGCGCACACCGAGACACGTATCACATCACGTATGTATGTTCCTCATTATGAAATAAAGAAACGGTCTCGCCAATGGTCGCCAATCTCGTTCACGACGCAACCTTCGGATCATACGTCATCAGCCCATTGTGTCAATCGTTTCTAGATACACCGGAACACTGGCGTCTGAAACATATCATCATGAGCCACGCGGATATCGTGTTCCCGTCCATCACCTACTCGCGACGGGAACACTGCCTGTCCGTCATGCACCTTGCCCGCGAGTGGGCATCACGGCTGACTACGGACCAGCGGACAATCGATCTCATTGCACTGGCTGGTTTGTACCATGACGTCGGTCACATCACAACCTCACATGCTTTGGACGATTACATGCACACTGTGCACAGCGTCCCGGACCACGAAGAACGGTCTCTGCGCATAGTCACAAGTGTCAACCAACGCCTCGGACTCTTGACCCCTTCGGAGGAACGGTTCGTGAAGAACTGCATAGTCGGAACTCCCGGGTCGGACGGGTCTTTCCCGCTCTGGACGTACAGGATTGTGCACAATGTTGATCCGACACTTCCTGATGTCGACAGGATCACGTACCTCATACACGATGCAAATCGGTTAGGGTTCCCGTGTACATTCGACCCGGGACTGATCATGCGTAACATTGTTGTTGGTCCAGACACCGGTGATCTCGAATTCGGCCTGCATTGTCTCCCAGAACTCAGACGGGTGTCCGCTATGCGCCTGCGCCATTTCGGGACGGTTTTCCACCACCCCCGAGTACTCGCGTACCAAAAGGCATTGTGCTCCACGTTCATTCGGGTATTCGGGGAAACCCGGCTCTTGGAACTGTTCAGTGGCGATGGGTGGCTCGCACTCACAGACGTGTTGTTGTGGACTGAACTTGCCAAGGATGAGGAGATTTCGGATAAACTGACACGAGGATGCTTCTAACAGAGTACGTACGAGTAGAAACAGAATGGAGGTGGTATTTTTAATTATCGATATTTTTTTTTATCATCTATCTAATGGAATATGTTCACACACTCAATCCACCGGTTCGACTCCAGTGAGTACCTGTTCCAGTTCACTCTTTTGGTATTCGAATTCTTCCCGAGTTGCCTCTTGGTTGTTCTCGAGCCACTCGAGCGTCTCGGTGATTTTCTGCAACTTCGTCGTCCGGTCCTCACTTTCCGGGGTCTCGGACTGCGTCTGCTTTGCGGCGTAACAGGCGCACTCCAATCCGTTCCGGGCCTGGATTCTTTCTGCAACGGCTTGATCGTCCTTCTCAAAGGTCTTGGCGTCTTCCACCATCTTCTCGATCTCGGATTTGTTCAATCGTCCCTGATCACCCGAGATGGTGATGTCTTGTTTCCGACCCGTCGTTTTTTCCTCCGCGGTGACGGTGAGAATTCCATCAGCATTCAAGTCGAAGGTCACTTCGACCTGAGGCACACCACGAGGAGCAGCGGGAATGTTGTCCAGACTGAACGTGCCCAGAGGATGATTGTCTTTGGTCTCCGATCGTTCGCCCTCAAACACCTGGATGGTCACAGCGGGTTGGTTATCTGCATACGTCGAGAACGTTTGTTGTTTTCGACACGGGATGGTGGAGTTCCGTTCAATGATCTTCGTCATGAGCCCCCCCGCTGTCTCGATGCCCATGCTCAAAGGAGCGACATCAATCAGCAGAATGTCCGTCGACTTTGAATTGGAACCATCATCTCCGAGAACAGCGGCCTGCACGGCCGCCCCGTATGCAACCGCCTCGTCGGGATTGATCGACCGACAGAGCGTCTTCCCGTCAAAAAAGTCCGACAACATCTTCTGAACACGAGGAATTCGCGTGGACCCACCAACCAGGACGACTTCATGGACGTCGGATTTGGTGATACCCGCATCTGCAAGCACCTTCCGGACGGGATCGAGAGTTCCACGGAAGAAGTCCCCGCACAGTTCCTCGAAGCGGGCCCGAGTGAGTGATGTAGCAAAGTCGACGCCCTCGAAAAGAGAATCGATTTCAATGGCCGTGCGCGTCGCCGAAGACAGCGTTCGTTTGGCACTCTCACACGCGGTGCGGAGTCGACGCATGGCCCGTTTGCTCGTCGTGAGGTCCTTCTTGAACTTCCGTTGGAATTCTTGCACAAAGTGGGTCATGATACGTTGGTCAAAGTCCTCACCTCCGAGGTGCGTATCCCCCGCAGTCGCCTTGACCTCAAAGACACCACCGTCGATGGACAACAGGGACACATCGAAGGTCCCACCCCCCAAATCGAAGATCAGGACGGTCCGTTCCTCGTCGGTGTCACCCGCCGTGGTCAGCCCATAGGCCAGTGCTGCAGCGGTAGGCTCGTTGATGATGCGGAGGACGTTGAGTCCCGCAATGGCGCCGGCATCCTTCGTCGCCTGTCGCTGCTGGTCATTGAAGTACGCCGGGACAGTGATCACGGCCTTGGTGACCGTCTCGCCCAGGTACGTTTCGGCCGTCTGCTTCATCTGACCCAGAATCATAGACGAAATCTCCTCTCCCGAGAATTGTCTCGGTTCTCCCATGAATTGGACCTCGACCAGCGGCTTGCCTCCACTGTCCACCACCCGGAAGGGCCAGGATTCGGAGTCCTTCTGTACAGATTCGTCGCTGTATGCGCGGCCCAGCAGACGCTTCACGTCAAACACCGTGTTCTCCGGGTTCATGGCAGCCTGGTTCTTGGCAGAGTTCCCAATCAGGCGTTCCGTATCCGTGAAGGCGACGTAGGACGGCGTCGTGCGGTTGCCTTGGTCGTTGGCGATGATCTCCACAGTGTTGTTACGCATGACCGCCACGCACGAATTGGTCGTGCCCAGGTCGATGCCGATGCAGACTCCCGATGTAGTAGTAGTTCCATTATCCTCGTCACTCATGACTTTCCGGTTTTTATGTAAGTACATTGACTACTTTTTTATGCACACGGAAATTTACTCACGAGATAGGATATATATTCTCTGTGGATATTTCTCGGGGGCGGAGTCCCATAAGTAGCACCCGCCGCACATGTCTAGATCTCTGAAACGTGACCGTGGCGGCATGCACGAGACCGCCGCCGTACTACCGAAGCGAAGATGCCCTCCAGTCGCCGACACAAGAAAACGGAGGATGCTGGAATCCTCTCATCATTCTTTGCCCATTCCCAAACGTCGATGCAACAACAACCACCGCTTCCTCATTCCCGGAAAGAACACGTACACCGCCTCCGAAGTTTGTGTTCTGCTCGACCAAATAGAATCATACTATGCCACGCAAGTTCACGTCACCCAGATGTACGACTACATCTCATGAGGACAATAATAGTATTATTCCGACCAGAGCAAGAATATTACGCCCGGATTGAATCCCACGTCTCTGGCGTATCAAATAAAACCAAGGAGATGAAGTCATTGGATACTGTCACCACATGCGTACTGGAGACCATCTGTGATGGTGACCTGGAGTTTCTGGAAGAACTGCGTGCAATCGGAAGAACGACACAAACAGACGCCGATCGCATCGAAACCCTGCGACAGATGATATTGAACTCGCTCCAGCGCCGCCCAAGATCCAGGGCTCGAGACGCATAACTCCTGCCGATGTGGATATTTCCTGAACCTGTTTCTCTCTCCGATGATGTACACACTCATCGTATTTTCAAAAACGATGTCGGACCAGGACCAGAAGAAACAGCATCCCGTCGCCAAGAGTCATCCTGGTACGCAACCGGAACCTCTTCAACCACAGACCACTCCAACGGATAACCAGATTCAAGCCGCAGATGCGAGATCAAATTTCCTCACACAATTGCAGGACTTCGGTCTCTCGTTATGAGGGGACGAGGACGAACAACTTCTTTGTTTGCTGTCCATAATAAATACATTCTACCGCGCGTTTCTAGTTCGTGCGCTAATCGTTTACTAAAGGTACCAAATAGACTATTCTAGGAACACCACTAGAATATTCTAGGATCATTCTAGGAGTATCTATAGATCCCGACGAGTTCTGACTCGACCACCACTCATCACAATTCAAAAGCAGACCCCGCTTCAACAATCAATCTCTGCAAGTGACATGACAACGTGCGGCAAGTGCAACGTGACCACCGAGGAGACGGTTCTCCTGCGATGCGACCACTGCCTCACGCGCAAGGAGGAGAGGTTGGGTCGAGCGGTGGCACGCGAGACCACCGTCAAAGACTGCAACCTCTGCAGGCGGACGAAGAATACCAACGAGAAGGCGTTTTCACGCTGTGCGCGCTGCAACGCCGTGCGCTATTGTTCGAGAGACTGCCAGAAGAAGGACTGGAACACACATAAGCACTCATGTGCACCGCGTGCGAAGAGCAAGGCTCCCTTGAACGCAGCCCAGAAAGAGTGCCAGTATCACACGATTGAAGCGCAGCGGTGTCGGCGTGCCCGGGACAGGGCCCAGGAAGGCAAGGCGCTCGGCAAAGTGGGCATCGCGTTCTCCAAGCTTGGCCAACACAACAAGGCGATCGAGTTCTACACCAAGAGTCTTGACATATTCCGTGAGCTTGGGGACAGGGCAGGGGAGGGCAACGCCCTAGGCAACCTGGGAATTGTGTTCACGCGGATCGGCCAGTACAACAGGGCGATCGAAGTCCACACGAAGCATCTCAGCATTTCCCGCGAGCTTGGAAACAGGGATGGGGAAAGCAGCGCGCTGTGCAACTTGGGCAACGTTTTCCAGAACCTCGGCCAAGACAACCAGGCCATCGAGATGTTCACCAAGAGTCTCACCATTTGCCGTGCGCTTGGAGACAGGGATGGCGAAGGCAGCGCCTTGTGCAACATGGGCAGCGTGTTCCATAACCTTGAGCAGCATAACAAGGCGCTGGAATTATTCACCAAGAGTTTGGTCATTTTCCGTGAGGTTGGGAACCGGGCTGGGGAAGGCAGCGCGGTAGGCAACTTGGGCATCGTGTTCGACAGCCTGGGTCAACACGACAAGGCCATCGAGTTCCACACCAAGAGTCTCACTATTTCTCGTGAGCTTGGGAACCGGGCTCGGGAGGGCAACACGTTCGGCAACTTGGGCAACGCGTTCCACAGGCTGGGGCAACACGACAAGGCCATCGAGTTTTACACCAAGCATCTCAACATATGCCGTGAGCTTGGAGACAGCGTTGGAGAACACAAGACGCTGCGCAACTTGGAAGTCACCAACAACGAGAGGGTACAGGGCTGATGGATGCCGCGATGTGGGGGAAATTTTATTCGAGTGACTTCGGTCGTCTCTTCCGATTGCTCAGATGTTTCGATCTTCTTTTGTAATTGGTGAATCTGGTCGAGCAGATATCGAGAAAGACCCGACATCTCCTCCTCCTGTCCATGATCAAACCTCGCGTCCAATGTATTATTGGTGTCTTTGGACTCGATCTTCTCCTTTGGACGGTCCAGACTATCGAACGACTTCAAATCCTGTTTTTCTCGAATCGTATCAAGTGCCTGTCGCCACTCCAACGTAGGTGATTGCTGTTGCGATTGTTTAGGTGTTTCGACTTCAGACTCGATTTTCTTCTGTAATTGATGGATCTGGTCGAACAAATATCGAGAAAGATCCAGTATCTCCTCCTGTTGCGAGGGGACGGTGATACTTTCAGAGCAACCCGGTGTCTGTTTCGATTCGAGTTGTTTGATACGGTGTTCCAGCAGATGTTCCGTGACATACTGTTGTTGTCGTCCAGGATCAAACATCACATCCAACTTATTGTTGACTTTGGACTTGATCTTCTGTAGTCGGTGTTCCAAGTCCATTATTCGAACAGAGAGGTGATCTCGTGGTTGTTGGCACTGTTCCTGGTTTGGCTCCGGTTGACGTCCAATTTGTGATGTCACGTCATTCCGGCATCATCAGTGATATGCAAGATTGTATCAGTGAGAATGTCGACCTTCTCCTCGAGGTTTTTGATCAAACGATTCAAGTCAGATATTGTATCCCTCTGTATATCGTACATTGTGTCGAGTCGTATCATGGTGACGTCATCGGAACGTACGATACGTTCAGCTTCGACTCGATCCCCTGTAGACGATGGATTAGGTCCGCATGGTCATGGTGTCCATCGAACGACTTCGCATCCTGTTTTTCTCGAATCGTATCAAGTGCCTGTCGACAGACGGTATAAACTGGTATGGTAGTACCATGCCTATAATCGACAATAACCGACATCTTCATGAACAAGTCACGTTCCTTACTGGGGAACAGTACAAAACCATAGAACTCAAGAGACCAATCCGACCCAGTGATCACTATGGTATCGCCAGGACTTACATATCTGGTACCCATGATAATATCAGGATACATGCACAATTTATGATGGAAATGGGGTGATTAGTATCCAATTAAGATCATGCACTAAG
>Ga0115545_1000238_pt1 | contig 29613 bp, 51 predicted proteins | sample COGITO_mtgs_1003_FD_87188 | JGI IMG/M metagenome (GOLD analysis project Ga0115545, IMG submission 87188) | Pelagic marine microbial communities from North Sea - COGITO_mtgs_100330 | ecosystem: Environmental > Aquatic > Marine > Epipelagic | place: Germany:Helgoland, sampling site Kabeltonne...
CCGTGTGAGCACTCTTTATGATGAAAGAAAAGGTACCGCCGCAGAAGCTCTTGGTGATCTTGAAAGTACACTTCGTGGACTCATAGACAATATAAGTCCTGATACGCAAGCTGCACGCGCAACGTGGCGACAAATGAATAATGAAGGTGAAGCTTTCGACGTTGGCAAAAGCGTTATGAAAGCAACACCTGAAATAGATGTCGCTCAAATTGAGTGGGAAAAAGCACTTTCTCTTGGTGACGAAACAACAAAGTCATTTCGGCTCGGCGTTATGTCTTCTTTACGAAGAATGCTAGGTGGTGGCACAGCTGCAGGAACAATTAAAAAGTTACTTGACGAAGATAATGCTCAAGGTCAATTGCTTCGTGAAATTTTCCCAGAACAAAATCTTCCAGAAATGTTGCGAAGGCTTTCTGTAGCAAAAGAAGCCAATAATGCTGCAAATGAAATACTTGGACAAAGCCCAACCGCTATTACAGAAGCACTTGTAAAACAGCAAGGTGGTGACATTGATTTGCTCGATTTAGCGGTGGATGGCGCGTCTATGATTGGTGTCGCACGAATGATTGCTCGAATGGTTAAAAAAACACAACCTCAAATGTCTCCAGCAGAGCGATCTGAGGTTGTTATGCTTCTTATGTCTCAAGACGCTGATCGAATAAAGCAACTTTTGCTTGATGAAGGTGGTCTTGCTAAAGCACAAGAGCGCGTAAATAAGTTTATTGATTTAACGCGCCGTGGAACGCAAAGAGGTGTTACGCAAATGCAATCACAAGAAGGCCCTCGCATGATGGATATGCTGATGCCTTCGCCTGCCGCGCCGCAATAATAAAGGAATACTATTATGCGTATAGAGCCATTAGATCGTGATACAGTGCAGGGCATCATACAAAAAGCTGTGCGTGATGCGGTTGATTTTATTGAAAGCGAAATATCAGAACCAAGGCTTAAATCACAGCGCTACTTTGATGGTGCGGTAGATATAGGTTACGAAACTGGTAGGTCAAAAGTAGTTGCAACAAAATGTCGTGACGTTGTTCGCGGAATAAAGCCATCTATTCAACGTGTGTTTTTAAGTAACGATAATGCTGTTGAGTTTGTTCCGCGCATGCCCGAAGACGTGCAAGCTGCAGAGCAAATGACGAAATATGCAAATTATAAATTCATGCAAAATAATGGGTTTCGTTTGCTGAATGACGTTTTCCAAGACGCTATGGTTAAAAAGTGCGGCGTTGCAAAAGTAATGTTTGAAGATAAATCAGAAACAAAAATATACACGCATACTGGCTTAACTGAAGAAGAGTTTATTTATTTAGCTGAAAGCGATGATGTTGAAGTTCTTGAGCAAACAATTTCAGTCGAAATTGAAGTTGATGCGCAAGGCGTTGAGATTGAACGTCCTATTTATGATTGCAAACTAAGTCAAAAAAAAGAAAACGGTGATATTTCTATAGTATCTGTCCCGCCAGAAGAGTTTTTCGTAGACCGCAATGCAAGATCTGTTGACGATTTTTTTGTAATTGGTCATCGAACAGACTTAACAATTGGCGATTTAATAGCAATGGGATACGAGGAAGATGATTTAACCCGTGTTACAGGAACAATGGCAACTATTGAGAGCGAAGCTGAATTTGAGCGTCGAGGCTATTCTGTAGACGAAGATGATGATGAAAGCGTTGACCCTACATCTAAAAAGATTGTAGTTACAGAGGCATATATGAAGGTTGATATAGAAGGAACTGGTATTCCTCAGCTATATCAATTTATATTAGCTGGTTCGAGTTACAAAATGCTTTCTTACGAATTAGCTGATGAGGTTCCGTTTGCCATTTTTGAGGTTGACCCAGAACCACACGCATTCTTCGGTCGCAGTCTTGTAGATTTAGTAATTGATGACCAAGATGCCGCCACTGCAATGCTTCGTGGCGTACTTGATAACGTAGCCCTTACAAACAATCCCGGTCTTGAAATTGTAGATGGTCAAGTTTCAGTTGATGATTTATTAAATAATGAGATTGGTAGAATTGTTCGTGTTAAAACAGCGGGTTCTATTCGTGAGCAAGTTGTACCATTTACGGCTGGATCAACACTCCCAGCTTTGCAATATTTTGATATGCTGGTTGATAACAAAACAGGCGTTTCTAAGGCTGCACAAGGTCTTGATCCTGATACTTTACAAAGTGCAACTGCAACAGCCGTGGCGGCGACCATGGAAGGTGCCGCTGGTCAAGCAGAAGTTATAGCTCGAAATCTTGCTGAAGGTGGTATGCGGCGACTTTTTAAATTGATTGCTTCTACAATTATTAAAAATTCAAAAAGAGAAGAAATTATACGTTTAAACAATGAATTCGTTTCTGTTGATCCAGCGGCATGGAACGCTGATATGGATATGATTGTTAATGTCGGAATTGGCACTGGTCGAGAGCAAGAAAAGGCAGCTGTCCTTCGAGAAACGCTTCAGATGCAAATGAGCGTTTGGCAGCAATATGGACCAGAAAACGGTTTGGTTACGATGACAAACGTTCGCAATACGCTCGCAGACGTTCTTTCTGCTGTAGGGCTTAAAAATAGTGACCGATACTATTTGCCTGTAACTCCAGAAAGTGAGCAACAACTTATAGCTCAAAAACAACAAGAAGCTGCGCAGGCACAACAAACGCAACAAGAAGCTGGCATGCCCGCAAGTGATCCCAACCAAGCATTTTTAGCAGCGGAGCAAATGAAAGCTCAAAGCAAAATGCAAATTGATATGGCGAAGCTGCAATTAGATGCACAAAAGGCCCAAGCCGACCAGCAATATAAAATGCACGAACTTGCAATGAAGGACGATTTGAGTCGTGATAGTATGGTACAAGACCTTGCAGTTGAAGTTGCAAAGATTTTAGGGCAATATGGTAGTCAAGTTGATGTTGCAGCTATTAAATCGGCGCAAGATGCAACGAGATCGCATAACGAACAAATGATGGGTGGATATGGAGTACAAGAAACGCGCGGCACGAGCTAGAGCTTTATTACGCGATGAAAATTACATATCTGCATTACAGGATTTGCGAGAAAGACAAATGTTAATCTCTGCAAATAGCGCTGCGCAAGATACAGAGATACGAGAAAGGTGTCACTCTATTATACTTGCGTTAAATGAAATTGGGTATCTTTTGCAAGGTGATATTGATGCAGAGACACTCGTAGACAAGAAAGGATCGGCACCGCAATGACGACTGAACCTAATGACGGAAGCATTAGCTCCGTGGCTTCAATGCTTATGGAAAAACCAGAGCAAGAAACGCCAACACAAGAAAATCAAAGCGAGGAAGTAGAGGTCACTACAGAGACAACTGATGACGGTCAGATTGATGTAGAGGATTATATTGCTGAGAGCGATGATGACACTGGCTATAATAGTGACGAAGAGCTTGAGCTTGATAGTGAAATTGTAGCTGAGGATGAATATGCAACAGAAGCAGCCGTTCCCTTGGAGCTTTCTGATGATCTGCAACTTGAAGTAAAGTCGGATGGTCGTTTAAAGAAGGTGACCCTAAAGGAGCTAAAGCAAGACTTCGCTGGGCAAGATTACATCCAAAAAGGCATGGAGCAAAATGCTCAAGTTCGTAAAGAGCTAGAAAATTTGCAACAAGCCATGTTAGCAGAGCGTGGCCAATTGGCGCAACGTATTGCCGACTTTGACAATGGTAACGTCCCGCAGCGTCCGCAAAGGCCTTCAAAGGAACTCGAAAATAGTGACCCTTTGGCTTATGCAATTCAATTGGGGGAGTATCGTGATGCTGAGCAAGAGTATGTTAAGTTTCAAAACGAAGCTCAATCTCTTAAACAGCAACAAGCAGAAATGGAGTATAACCAACTACAAGCGTATCGTGCAGAACAAGCCGAAAAAATTAAGGAAGAAATGCCAGAGTTGCGTGATCCTGAAAAAGGCAAGAAATTGTTATCAGATATTCAGACCATTGCAACTAACCATTATGGCGTTCCTCCTGAAATTTTCGGTGCATTATCGCATGGTTGGGAATTCAAAATAATGCGCGATGCAGTTGCCTATCGTAAGCTAGTGGAAAAAAGAGGAAAAGTTGAGCAAAAATCTCAAGGCGCTCGACCTGCTCTTAAGCCCGGTGCAAAACGAACAGAAGACGGTAAAGAAAAAAAGCGTCAACAAACACGGTCTAGGATGAAAAAGCGCGGCGACATTTCAAGTGTAGCCGATTTTCTATTGTCATAGCGAAAGGAGAACACCATGGGTGTTTCAGCTAATACAAACGAGACGTATGACGTCACGACAATTCGTGAGGACGTGCAAGACGCACTTGTCTCGATTACGCCAACAGAGACAATTTTCATGTCTACTATCGGCACTCGTACCGCAGAAAATACTTTTTTCGAGTGGGCAGAAGTTGATCTTGCAGCCGCAAGCACTTCAAACCGCGTCATCGAAGGCGAAGCTGCACCAGCCAATGATGCTGGTACAAATGCAGTTCGCAAAGGAAACTATACACAAATTTCAGATAAGGTTGTTGAGGTTTCTTCAACTGCAAATGCTGTAAATGGTGTTGGTGACGCACAAACTGTTGCAGAACAAGTTGCATTTAAGCTTAAAGAGTTGAAACGTGATATGGAAGCAATGCTTCTTTCAAACGTTGCAGCTTCTGCAGGTGCTTCTGGCACAGCGCGTCAAACAGCTGGCTTACCAGCTTTTATTACCACAAACACATCGTTTGGTACTGGTGGCGCAGCTGGTACAACATCTGGTACAGGCGAAGCTGGCTATCCAGATGCCGCAGCAACAGATGGTACGCAACGCGCGCTTACAGAAACAATCCTGAAAGACGTAATTGCTTCGTGCTGGGATGCAGGCGCAGAGCCTTCTGTTGTTCTTTGTGGTTCGTTTAATAAGCAAGCTATTTCTGGCTTCACAGGTAACGCAACTCGTTATAAAGAGGCAGAAGACAGCAAGCTTAATGCAGCAATTGATGTGTACATCAGTGATTTTGGTGAGCTTCAAATCGTTCCATCTCGTCATATCCGCGCTCGTGATGCGTTTGTTCTTGATCCAAACTATGCAGAAGTCGCGTATTTGCAGACTGCCAAGCAAGAGCCATTGGCCAAAACAGGCCACTCTGAGCGCCGATTAATTTCGGTCGAATATGGCTTGCAAGTGACTTCGCAAAAAGCACACGGATTTATTGCGGACTGCACAACTACATAAATAAGATTGGGGGCTGAAAAGCCCCCTTTCCCTTAAAGGAGGTGGGTATGCAAAAAGTAAAAATAACGATAGATCGTACATGGGTTCACGGCTCTCGCGCTGTAAAAGGCCAGACCTATGATGTTAATGACGAAGAGGCCAAAATTTTAATTGGAAATGGCTTTGCGGAAACTGTTGAAGTTAAACGCGCTCGAAACAAAAAAGGTCAGTTGCAGTCGGATGATCACAGCACTCCTGATGTAAATGAAGCATGGGTTGGCGGCAAAGCTCCGAGGAAGAAGAAATGACTGAACATGTAAAAACTAAAATTAAACAAGAAGACAACAAAGTTGTTGTTTCTCGGTTTCAAGATATTCAATCTATTTTGGATTTTAATAAAGAAAAGCAAATCAATGGACACAACCGAAAATCAGACTTTCGCCATGTTTGTCACATACCATTTGTTGAGCTTGAAAAATGGCTTCATGAAAGTGGTTTACGGTTAGGCTCACAAGAGTTTGCGGAATATATTAAAAAGAAAATTATAAGCGGAGAATATTCGAAGTTTATAGTTCATGGGTATTGAGGGCATCGTTATGAGTAATAGAAGTACAGTCGCATCTGCGCATGAACGGATTGATGGTATCGAGCCGCGTATCACCAAGCTGGAAACTACCGTGCATTTGCAGTTCAAAGAGGTTTTTGCCCGTGTGAAGCGGCTAGAGGCAATTTTAATCGCCACTGCTGGAACTACCATCGCCATGCTAGTTGCTGTGCTGACTAAGATGGGCTGACAAAATGATTGACCCGGTAACAGCGGTCGGTCTAGCCACATCGGCTTTTAATATTCTCAAGCAGGGTATTAGTGCTGGTAAAGACATACAGGAAATGAGCGGAACCCTAGCTAAATGGGGTTCCGCTTTTTCTGATTTTCAGTACGCTGAAGACAAAACAAAGAACCCTCCCTTCTACAAAATGATGTCAGACAATAGCGCAAATGCTATCGAAATATTCGCTCAGAAAAAGAAGATGGAATCCATGAGAAAGGAAATAAAAGACCACATATCATGGGTTTACGGACCATCAGCTTGGGAGGAAGTGCTCGCTATCGAGGGCGAGATGCGCCGCATCCGCAAAGAAGAGGCTTACAAAAAGCAAGAGGCGATAGACAACGCTATTAACTTTGTTCTTGGCGCTTTTATATTTGCCATTGCTGCGGCTGGGATTGTGACAGGCTTCTATTATCTTGGGCGTTATCAGGGGCGTTGGTAGATGTGGTTCTTAGTCTGGTTTCAAGTGATGAACAATAACATAGAGCATTATCAACTCAATCAGTTCACTACTGAAAACGAGTGTAGAGAAGCTCTTGAAGATGCAAAAGTCTTGATAACAACGAGCCAAACAACGGTCTACTGTTTTGAGGTTATACCAGAATAAGAAGGGCGATTACGTTATATATGACAGATACGGAAAAGTTGTTATAATAACGCACCACAAGCACCACGCGGTAGCATATGCTAGGAGTTTAGAATATGCCAAATGAATTTGATCTAAACGGCAATGGAAAGATTGATCCAATAGAGCATGACATTATGCTGGAAGACCGCCGCCGCCGTATGGAAGACTCAGACGCTAAAAGAGACGCACAGAGGCGAATGACATGGTTTTCCTTATCAGGGATGGTTTTATACCCTTTCGTCATTCTAGCGGCCTCTCTGTGGGGCTTAGAGACCGCTGCGGGTCTATTGGCTGACATAGCAGCGGTTTATGTTATCGGCGCGTCTGGTATCGCTGCTGCTTATTTTGGGTTTAACGCAATGGAGAGCAAAAATGCTGCAAGCACTGATAGGTCCGGTAGCTGAACTAGCTGGTGGCTGGTTAAAAGGTAAGGCAAGCGCACAGGCTGCGTCTGCAAACCTAAAGCTAGTCGAGGCGGAAGCCAAAGCGACCATAATGAAATCGGCTGCTACGTCTGAAGCGGACTGGGAAAAGATTATGGCCGAGGGTACTCAAAATTCTTGGAAAGACGAGTATCTTGTGCTGCTTTTCTCCATTCCCTTGATACTGAGCTTCCTGCCTTTTAGTTGGGCAAAACAAGCGGTTACAGACGGTTTTGCTGCGTTGGACACAATGCCGGACTGGTACAGCTACACATTGGGTGTAATTGTTGCCAGTAGCTTCGCGGTGCGGTCAGCGACAAAATTCTTTGGTGGTAAGAAGTAATGGAAAACCTCAAGTTACCTGTGGCCCTTGTGGCGGCGATGGCTGCACAGCTTGCTGCTGGCGTGTGGTGGGTGAGTCAACAGGCGGCTACGATTGCCAGCCTTGAGGAGACTGTTAGCCAGATCGGTTCCAAGATGGCGATTGAGGACAACGTGAACTTGAAACGGGACGTTCAAGACAACGCAATGGAATTGGAATATGCTTTCGATGAGATTGAAGAAATTTGGGATGAACTAGCCAACTTAGCTAATTCTATTGGTCAGGTAACGCAGTTGCAGCAACGGTTGGCTCTGATTGAAAACGATCTTAAATACATAAGCCGTGACCACAACGGAATTTTGGACATGAAAGGTGGAATGAAATGAGCGATGCAATGCGTGAACTGCAATCTAAATGCGGCGTTTCGGCGGATGGTCAATTTGGCCCTAACACTGCCAAAGCGATTGCCAAGTTTTACCAACTATCGCCGGAAGCCGCGTCACATTTTTTGGGACAGTGCCACCATGAAAGCGGCGGGTTTAAACGTAAGCCAGAAGAAAACCTAAACTATTCCGCAAAAGGTTTGCGATCAACCTTTGGACGTTATTTCAAAACTGACGAACAGGCAGAAGAATATGCCCGTAATCCTGAGAAAATTGCCAATTATGTTTATATGGATGAAAACCGAAAATATCCGCTTGGCAATACAAAAGAAGGTGACGGGTGGTTGTGGCGAGGGCGCGGATTTATTCAATGCACAGGCCGTTTTAATTATAGGGCTTTTGCCAGCGAAATGCGTTTACCAGAGGTAATGGAAAACCCAGATTTAGTTGCAACAGAATACGCTATGGAAAGCGCGATTTGGTATTTTGACAAAAACAATATTTGGGTTCACTGCAAGCACGTTACGGATGATACCATTAAAACTGTAACTAAAGCAGTTAATGGCGGAAGGCACGGTTTGGACGATAGGATGGAACAGACTTACAAAATTCACAAATGGCTTGTGTCGGATTAACTTCGATTATATAAATCTCTAGTGGGTGGCTATCATCACAATACAAATCGCTTTGTCCCAACGGGCGGTTGTTTACCTCGGATGACGTTCTACAAAAAAAGCGCCAAACTTTTTAATATAACGGCCACCCACACGAACTAATAAGCTTTTAAGCCCTCCGTCCTCCCGCGGGGGGTTTTTTTATTTAGGTAAATAAATTGTTGACACAACTAACTCACTTGATAGGAAGTACTTACAAATTAAGATAACGGAGGTTCAAATGCTTGATTTTACTAAAGAAAATAACTGGAACTTTGAAACTATCAAAGAGCCCGTACTTCGCCCTAATGGTCAACAGGTGCCAAATCTTTTCAATTTGGTTCGCACCGATACTGATACGGTTTTACACACTCATCGCGACTCATATACTGTGCTATCGCACGATAATGTGGTCAACGCGACTCATGAAAGCATCAAGGCTGCAAACATTTCAAGCGATTTTGATTTCAAAGTTGATTGCATTGACAGCGGTAGAAAATTGCAAATTGATGTATTGTTCAACGATGTGGTTACAGAGCCAGCGGTTGGCGATTATGTTAAATTTCGTATCCGCGCTTTTAATTCTTATGATGGCTCATGGGCATTTCAAACATCTGCCGATGCAGAAAGACTTTGGTGCTTAAATGGTTGCACTACCGCTGATAGTATTTCTAAATTGTGGATGCGCCATACTTCACAAATATCTACAGAAGGCGCCGCTGCAAAGATTGTTAATGGATTAGAAATTTTCCATACGCAAAAAGATTTATGGCAGCACTGGATGAAACAAAAAGTCGACCATAACAGTGCAGAGCAATTTTTTAAACGCACATTGGTAAATCATAAAACTAAATCGAGTGAAGAAAACTGGAACAAAAAACAACTTGAAAATTTAATGGGCCAACTTGACAGTGAATTTGCCAACCTTGGTAAAAACCAATGGGCTGTTTATAACTGCATGACACATTGGGCTACTCATACTCAAGGTGCAAAATCCCCACACAATGTTACACGAGATAGAGAACAAAAAGTTGCTTTTGCCTTAAACACACCCACTTGGAAAAATGGATCTCTGGCATGAACAAGCAAGATACTTTTATAGTCATCATTTATGGTATTGTTCTTGTCATTGCAGGACTCAATATTGATAAATTTATGGTAATGTAACGAGAAGGGGCTTCGGCCCCTTTTTCTATTAATGGGAGAAACAAAATGAAAATCACACGTAAAAGCCCTTGGTCAAAAAAAATCAACACAATGGAAATAAATGTGACGCAAGATCAAATTAACTCTTGGGAAGATGGCGAGCTTATTCAAAATGCAATGCCTGACTTAGAACCAGCTGAAAGAGAGTTTATTGTAAACGGTATTACGCCTGATGACTGGCACGATATTTTTAAAGACGATGTATTGTAAATAAAATATTGACATATGCGCCATGGTTTATAAAATCGTAACTGTAACAACATACTGGAGGTTCACATGGGTTACTCAATGCACGGTAGGAAATCAACGCACATTTTTGAAACCATCACACTCAAAGGTGTAGAAATGGAAATAGTTGCTGAAGGTTCTTTTGACTTTGACGAAAACTATTTCGATGTTGATACTGTTTATTTAAAAGAAACACGCAAAAAAACAAATAGCTTTAAACTTCCCAAGCGGATTTATAGCTACCTTACTAATATAAATTGTTTACATGCTGAAAATTGGGATGACTTAGCGCGGGAGAATTTTTAATGGAAACGCAAACAAAAATGATTTTGCATCATCTTCGTACGCAACGCAGAATAACGCCTATGGACGCACTTGAAAGCTATGGGTGTTTTAGACTTGCCGCGCGTATTCACGATCTTAAAGAAAATGGGCACCATATTGAAAGGCAAATGGTGGTCTGTGAACGCACTGGATCACGGTTTGCTGAATATAGTCTTTTAAAGGAGGCAACACATGAAATGGCAAAAGCTTCTGGATGAACAACGAAAAGCAAAAAAAGCTCTCGTTGTTAAAACATTAAAGCAAGCAGGAACACAGTCGGGAGCAGCAAGAATTCTTGGTGTTTCTCGGCAACAAATGTACGTTCTTTGCAAAACCTATGAGGTCAGCAATGCAAAACAGTAATCTTACACCTTTTGAAGAAGGTTTATTGCGTAGCGTTAAACTAAAAGAACGAAATGCACATAAAGAAATAAACCGTGCTGATGCTATGCCTAATGCAAAAAGAGAACATTTTGAGGCAACACAAGAGTTAAAAAACTTATTGTCGCAACTCAGGCAAAATGGCAGAAACGTATAATCTTAAGGAAAATACTATGCAAAATACTTTAGAGTTTGTTGTTTCTGGAAAGCCAATTGGTAAAGCAAGGCCACGATTTACAAAATCTGGTCATATTTATACGCCAAAAGAAACCAAACAATACGAGGACAGAATTAAACAAGCTGCATGGTCAGAAATGAAAAAGGCAAATTTAAAGCCAACCGACAAACGTGTCAGTTTTATAATATGTGCTTATTTTGACATTCCCAAATCTTATAACAAACAAAAAACAATGGAGTGCGAGTTTGGCGTACATATTCCCAAACGACCTGATTTAGACAACATAGTAAAAGCGGTTTTAGATGGTTGCAACGAAGTAGTATATGAGGATGATTGTATGGTGGGAAATATATATGCCAGTAAAAAATACTGTGACCAAGAGCAAATAGCACATCTACATGTAAAAATACATTGGAGTAACTATGAGCGGCCCAATACTAATATTTAATATAAATAGAACGATTACAATTTTTTGCGTGAATTAAGTTTCCGAGTGTTTTTTAGAATACGAGAAATCAGGCCCGTATAACTCTCGCCATTTTTTCGGCTCTTTATGAATGGCCACTTTACTTTTATCCCAAAGGCCTTGGTGATGGCCTTCGCACAACGGTATCGCAGTTCTGTCACCTCGCTTCGTACGGCTATAACGATCATGTATCGGATGGTGTGCCGTTGTTGGACTTTGCTGGGCTTCTCCAAATCGCTTACAAATACAACACCCCTCCCGCCGCACTTCTTGCAGATAGTTTCCATCTTTTTTTCCTTTGTTTTTTTCGGGTAAGACCACAAAGCTATTATTTTTCATGTTGAATTTTTATTCTATTAAGAATTAAGTTAATGTCTTCTAAATCGCTTACAATTTGTTTATCTTGAGCCAATCTAAGTTCAAGCTTTTCAATTAAGAAAGCGTTTCTTCGTTGAGCCTCTAACACATCTTTCGTTATCATTTGTTTACCTCCACCATAAAGGACTCATTCCGCAATCAATATTTTCGGGATTACGACAACCATCAAAGCAATACTCTGTTTTTCTAATTCTGTTTCGTATCCCTATCACAGCATTTTTAGTCATTCCAAATTGACTTCCAGCATCTCTGCAACTCCAGCCTTCGTTTTCTGTAAGGTGTAAAACCATAAGCGTTTTTTCATCTCTTGCGCGTTCACTACATTCTCTCATTTAATAATCCATCGGATCAAACCCGATAGCCTCTGCTAATTTTTCCATTGCATTTTCAAAGTATTCTTTAAACTCTGATTGGTTCATTTTGTCGAAAGCGATACTATCTGGTACATAGTACACACCGCCATTGGCTTGATTTATAACCGTACGATAATATCCGCATAGCATCTTTAAATCGTCATGTAAGTGAGACGTAGTTGCCCAACGTTTAGTTGACTTAACAACATTATTAAGTGCAGACCAATATAGTTTATGGTGCTGCGGCGATCGTTCGCTTACAGCTTGAATATTAAATAACTGATTATTGCTATACGTTTCTATAATTTCAGCGTCATAACGCGTGACAGGGTATAAGACCCCATCACGCATCACAACTTGCAGCATTGGTTTATTAGAACGGGATTTCATCGTCCAAATCGCCATTTATATTAGCATCAGGAGCATTATGTTCAGTTTGAGAAACGTTGCTGGAGGTTCCCTTTCTCCCACCTACCAATTCTATAGTGCCAACATTGCAAGTTATCTTGGTATTGCCGTTATATTCATCTGTACCAAACTCACCTTGAATATATACTTTTGTACCTGTTTTAAGGTAATCACGCAACGGACCTTCTGCGATCCGCCCCCATAATGAGCATTCAATATAATTTGTGGTATTAGTTCGGCGATTATTTACAGCAACAGAAAAATTGACAACTGTAGTGCCTTTATGGTCACCCGACCTACAGTCACGAGTTAGATTTCCGATAAATTGATGTGTATGCATTACATAATTCCCAGTTCTGTTTTTTTGGCTTCAAAAGCTAATTCAACCTTTTCAGCAAGTCCTTTGTTTACAAGCTTTATGCCTCGAATAACCTCTTTTGCTTCGTCTTCTACTGTACGCAATCTTTCTTCTGTAACCATGTCACCTTCTAAGAACTTTAAAAACTTTATGCCTCGGCTTGAAGGTGAAGGTTGCGACATATAAGACGAAGCTGAACTATATCGTCCTGTTGCTGCATTACCATCGTCATCTTCAATAGGAACGCCTGATATTGAGGCTAGTCCATATCTACGTGCATAAGTAATGGCTCCGCCAAGTGACTGCATATCATTTGCTTTGTATTCTAAATAAACCTTGCCAGAATATTTATCTCCTGAGACGTGAGCAAATATAGTTTCTACAAATGGCCCAAATTCATCTTTACCGGGAGATTGCATTATCGCAAAACCATTGGCGTGAAACGCTGGATAAACCGCATTTTGTATTGCGGTTAGATCAGCATATTTGGTTTTTAAAAATGGGTTTTCTGCATTTTTAAATGCAGAGCCCATTTGAGCTTGTGCCACAGCAAAAGCTGTTAAGCTGCTTATTGGTAATTTGTCAGTCATTATTTCATCCTTACTGATATAGTTTGAGGTCCAGTTATCAATTCGGCACCGTCAATCTGGACACCCGCTTGAAGTTGTTTTTTTATTTCTGCTTTATCTGGTGTGACGGTTATTCTACAAAGTTGTGATGGTATCTCCTTTTCGTTGGTTATTGCTACGCTTTCTGTTCCTTTGCGAAGTGAAACTGTCCCCAAGGGATGTGGAATTTTTGATTGGTTAGCACAAAGCAAAATAGTTTTAAGCATTTGGTTCAGTCGCACTTTACGAGCATCGTGAAGCGATCTGCGCTCTGAATATCTTTTAGCCATTTCGTGACACGCAATCATTCCAGCTTCAGCTTCATTGATTTCGGTCAAAACATTAGATACTAGGTCCATTACATCAGTTTCACCATCTAATGTATCCCAGAACAAATCTAATTCATCTGCATATGGTGCTAATCTTTCTGCCATGTATGTAAGCATTGACGAATTGAGTTTCATTTTTTTGATCCTTCAAAGTCATCAACCGCTTGTGCTATTGCTTTTTCAATAAAAGAAATTGCATCTGCAGGAAATTGATCGGCTAAATATTGCTGGTGAGTTATCTCTCCGGCAGCAGCTTGCTGAACCAATTTTGTACTACGATTTACAATTTTGTTTGCAATTGTAGCTCTTATAAAGTGAATAGGTGTGTTAGTCATGTGAACCTCCAAGTTAACCATTTCATAGTATCAACATGGCTTTCTCAGTCAACAAATGTTTTACAAAATTTTTAGTGACTTTGTAAATGTTGTGTTTATAAAGAAAAGGGACCACACTCGCTAAAGTGTGGCCCGATGGGATATGATAACAACACGAATTGGAGGTTCACTTTGTTACACACATTTAATAGCACAACTCAAATCACGGAGCAACGCATATGTCGCACTATATGACCGCTCTAGCAATGCAGCAAACTGGTTTAAAACCATCTACTAAAATAGTTCTTTATTGGATAGCAGACCATTACAATCACGAAACTGGCGCTTGTTTTCCTAGTCATAATAGACTGGCAAAGCTATGCGAGATGACGCGCCAATCTGTAATTACACATATTGGTGTTTTAAAAGATAAAGGGTTTCTTGGCGCTACAAATAGAACAAGAGATAATGGCTCAAACACAAGCTGCGAGTACCAACTTTTTCTGAAAGGTAGTGATGTAAAAAAAATAGACACCCCTAGTAAAAATATTTTACATGATGATGTAAACTTATTTAACAACCATAACCTTGGAAATAATAACCTTAGAAAAGATAACATTATAAAAGCTATCAATAACAATCCTATCAATGCTAGCTTATCATACAGGAAATATCGTGGTTATACAGAAGATGAAATAGACATTTCATTCGGTTTTTTCTGGGAAAGTTATCCAAAGAAAACAGGCAAACAAACAGCTAAAAAAGCATTTACTAAGGCAATTAACAAAGAGTGCGGAAGCGTTATAATGTCTGGTTTATATAAATATGTTGAGCTTTGTGAAAAAGAACAAAGGCCAAAAAAATATATATTAAACCCTTCAACGTGGCTAAATGGTGGGCATTGGGATGACGAAGATGTGAGTTTTAAAGAACAAAAAGAAACCTCTGCAGAGTATTTGCACAGCCTTTTAAGTGGTGGAATTTTGGGGATTGATAACAATGGACTATGATGGACGTAAAAGAATTATTGCAAATTGGCTTCTCGATTTCTTAAAGCGCTATGAAGCGCCAAGTCATCTTGATAAAGACGCTAGCCGTGAAGAAATGTTGCTTATGGTCGAGGATATTAACAGCGAGTGTCCAGCTGCTAATGAAGGTGGACTTAAGTGGCTTTTAGACGAAGCTGCAAAATATGTTCGTAAAAATCAAGTGAGTCGTAGATGGCCAACTATTAATATGTTTGTAAAAGGTATTAAGGAAAACAGAGATAAAATTAAAAAAGATCTTTTAGAAACTTCAGAAGAGTTTTCTCCGCAGCTAAATATTTTTAAAATTAATGCTCAAAGGATCAAGAAAAAAGAACCAGTTGATGAAAAATATGTTTCAGGAAAATATGCAGAGCTTTTGATAGAAAAAAACCTAATCTCCGAAACTGATTTAGAACCATACAGGAACTCGTAAAATGTCAAACAAAGAAAAAAAATGGCCAGCAACTCAAATAACTATGAAAGATACAAGTAAACTTATTCCTTATGCTCGTAACAGCAGAGTGCATAGCGAAGAACAAGTTGCTCAGATTGCTGCAAGTATACAGGAATGGGGATTTACAGTTCCAATACTTGTTGACGAAGACAATACCTTGATTGCAGGTCATGGTCGCTTAATGGCAGCGCAAAAACTTGAGCTTAAAAAAGTACCTACCATGTTAGCGACAGGATGGTCAGATGCACAAAAGCGCGCATACGTTATTGCTGATAATAAGCTGACAGAAAACTCATCTTGGGACGAAGAATTACTAAAGGTAGAAATTAAACAGCTTGAGCTTGACCAATTTGACATATTAAAAATTGGTTTTGGTGCGGATGAGTTAGCAGATTTATTTTTAGATAAAGACTTTGGCGAAACAAACGCATTTGACGAATGGCAAGACATGCCAGAATATGAAAACGAAAACATAAATTATTTTCGTACCATAAAAGTACATTTCGACAATCAAGAGGACGTAGACGAATTTGCTGAAAAGACAGGTTTAAAGCTCACAGAAAGTACAAAATTCATTCGTTACCCTGAAAATATAAAAGAAGACCTTAATGCTTACCGAGTAAACGGTACGGACGATGCAGCCTAATTTTTCACTTTATATCCCAAGCAAAGGTCGCCATGAGTATATGATGACTTCGAAAGCTTTAACTTTGATGAAAGTACCGCATTTCATTGTAGTCGAGCCGCAAGAAGTAGATTTATACAACAAAGCAGTAAAGCATTGGGATCTATCAACAACTATACTTAAGCTTGATATGTCTTTTAAAGAAAAATACGAGCTTTGTGATGATCTTGGTATGGAAAAATCTACTGGCCCCGGTCCAGCGCGAAATTTTGCTTGGGAACATTCAAAGCAAAATGGTGAAAACTGGCATTGGGTTATGGATGACAATATCCGCTATTTTCACAGATTTAATAAAAATTTACAGATTAAGGTAACTGATGGTACGTGTTTTCGTGTAATGGAAGATTTTGTACAAAGATACACAAATATCGGTATGGCTGGGCCAAATTACATGATGTTTGCGCCGCGCAAAAAACGATTGCCACCTTTTGTGCTTAATACACGAATTTATAGCTGCAATTTGATCCGAAATGAGCTTAAATACAGGTGGCGTGGCCGTTACAATGAGGACACAATTTTATCGCTCGACATACTGAAAGCAGGTTGGTGTACCACGCAGTTCAATGCATTTCTGCAAGAGAAAACCAATACGCAAGTTATGAAAGGTGGTAACACCGATGAGTTCTACCATGCAGAGGGAAAGGTACAAGACGGTGAAAGATATGCCGACACTGGAACGCTAGAAAAGTCCAAGATGCAGGTTCGCGTGCATCCTGATTGTTCTAGGCTGGTAAAAAAATATGGACGGTGGCATCATCACGTTGACTATAATCGCTTCAAGAAACAAAAACTAATTAGAAGACCAGACATTGATTTCAACGGGACGGTGCAAGACTACGGCATGAAAATGGTCAAAGTAAAATGAAAACAGGGTTCACAGCTTCTACGTTTGATCTATTACACGCAGGTCATATTGTGATGCTGCACGAAGCAAAAACTATTTGTGACCATCTTATCGTAGGACTTCATGTAGACCCATCTACAGAACGCCAATATAAAAATACACCAATACAGACATTGGTGGAGCGATACGCACAGCTCGCGGCAGTAGAGTACGTTGATAAAATAATACCATACGAAACAGAAAACGATCTGCTAGATATTCTAAAAATGTATCCGATTGATGTAAGGGTGATTGGCGAGGAATACCGTGACAAAGATTTCACAGGCAAAAACCTAGATATGCAAATCCACTATAACAAAAGAAGGCACGATTTTAGTTCGAGCCTCCTTCGTGAGCGAGTAGCGTATGCAGAAAGCATCAAGAAGCAATCAAACATTACAGATATGAGCGGCTGATCCAAGTTCGTTTACAGCATAAATCATGGTGCGTTTATCAGAATGAGTAGAGCCATATTCTTTAGCTTCGCTGAATGTATTGCATTCTGTGCGAATTCTATTTGCGCCTTTGCCGCGTACAGCTACAAAGTGAGTTGCTTCGTTAAAGATTTTTTCTTCGTATCCAGTAGTAAATTGCATGGTAGCCTCCAGTTTCTATATTTACAGAGTAACGATACTACTCATATTGTCAACAAATCATTTACAAATAAAAGCACTATTGGAACATTCAGAATTTATGGTATAAACAAGATGCTTACACAACATATAGGGATATGTAATGGCAGACACACAAGACGATCAGTCAGAAGGCAAAAAACGTGGGCCAAAGGGACCATCTAAAGGTTTGAGTGAAAACGATTTTAACCGTTTACTTAACATGGTTAGAATACAATGCACTCAGACAGAAATATGCAGCATTTTAGGTATGTCTGACACCACACTTAAGCGCAGATTAAAAGAAAGAGGATACGAGAATTTTGTAGACCTCTATAAAAGGCATAACGATGAAGGCAGAATGTCTTTGAGGCGGATGCAATGGCAAGCAGCAGAGAATGGTAATCCAACAATGCTTGTTTGGCTTGGAAAGCAATATCTTGGTCAAAAAGATAAGCAAGAACAAACTATTTCTGGTGAACACGTACATGCTTATAAGTGGATAACTGATGACAGTTCGGACAATTAATTATCGCCCAAGAAAGTTAATCAAAGCTTTTCACAATAGAACTGAAAGGTTCGCTGTAATTATTGCTCATCGGCGCTTTGGAAAAACGGTTGCAGCAATTAATGACTTAATCAAAGACGCTCTTACTATTCCATTGCCAAATGTACGTGTCGCATACATAGCTCCTTACTATAGCCAAGCCAAAGCCATTGCTTGGGATTACCTTCGTGAATATACGCAAGACGTTGAGGGCGTAACTTACAATACTTCAGAGTTGCGTGTAGATTTTCCCAATGGCGCGCGCATTAGATTGTTTGGTGCAGATAACGCAGACACCCTTCGTGGGCTTTACTTCGATCATGTTGTGCTTGATGAGCCTGCAGACTTTCCAGCTAGAGCTTGGCCAACCGTTATTCGTCCAGCGCTTGCAGATCGTAAAGGTAAAGCTACATTTATTGGTACGCCGAAAGGCAAAAATCAGTTTTATGATACTTACATTCAAGGCAAAAATAATCCCAATTGGTTTACTGCAATGTTTAAGTCGTCTGAAACAGGACTTCTTGATCCAGACGAGCTTGAAGAAGCTAAAAAGGCTATGGGTGAAGACAGATTTGAGCAAGAATTTGAGTGTAGCTTTGAAGCTGCAATTCAAGGCGCTTATTATGCGAAAGAAATAAAAAATTGTTCGTCTGAAAAAAGAATTTGTGGCGTGCCTTATGATCCATCAGTTGGAGTTGTTACGGCATGGGATCTCGGTTATTCCGACAGCACAGCAATTTGGTTTGCTCAATATGTTGGTCAAGAAATTCATTTAATTGATTATTACGAAAATAGTGGGGTTGGTTTGGAAAAATACGCAAAAGTATTATCTGAAAAAGGTTACCACTACGAAGAGCATATTTTACCGCATGATGTACGCGTTAAAGAGCTAGGAACAGGAAAAAGTCGTCTTGAAACATTAGATGCTTTAGGAGTACGAAACATTAAAATTGCACCAATGCTTGGAGTTGATGACGGCATTCAAGCAGCAAGGTCTATGCTTAATCGGTGTTGGTTCGATCAAGAAAAATGTGAGCGTGGTGTTGAAGCTTTACTTCAATATCGCAGAGAATTTGACGAAAGACTTAAAACTTGGCGCGGCAGACCTTTGCATGATTGGACTTCTCACGGGGCAGATGCGTTTAGATATTTGGCTGTTGGTCGTAAAGAGCAAACCGATTGGGGCGCACCAATCAAGCGCGGATTGCGTGGGATAGCATAATGTGATATTATGTGATTATAATTCACAAGGTGCATCATGGCAAAAATGACTAAAGCACAAATTGCAAGAGCTAAGGCTATGTCTAAGCGCCGGGGTTCTGCATATCCCAATGCATGGTCAAATTTAAAAGTCATTAAGACGGATGCAAAGAAATCCAAGAAAAAACCAGCAAAGAGGAAAGCATAATGCGCTATGGCAAAAAGGGCATGGGTAAGAAAAAAGGCGGGAAAAAGAAATGAAGACTGGTAAGTATTCTTCCGCAGCATCTTTCAAGCCATGCAAAGGCTGTCCAACACCCGGTAAATGCGCAATGGCTGGAAAATGCCTTGCAAAGGGTTAAAGGTTAAATTTTTCCTATGCGTACAAAAGCTGAAAAGATAGCGGCTGCAAAAAAGCGGCACGGGTTTACGGCAGTCAATAAACCGCGCCGTGGTGGTCCTAAGAAGTTTGAAGTATTGGCGGTTGAGGGAAATGAAGTTAAAAAGGTTAACTTTGGCGATCCCAATATGTCCATTAAGAAAAGTACCCCAAGTAGAAAAGCATCGTATTGTGCGCGTTCTGGTGGTATAAAGGGCAAGAATAGTAAATTGTCGGCTAACTATTGGTCGCGTAAAGCATGGGACTGTTAGATGGCACTTTCAACTTATTCAGAGCTTAAAACCTCAATTTCTAGCTGGTTAAACCGTGAAGACACAGACACCATTGCCAAAATACCAGATTTCATTGCGCTGGCAGAAACTGATATTAACCGCAAAGTGCGCCATTGGCGAATGGAGCAGCGATCTACAGCGACACTTGATGCTAGATATACACAGCTTCCTCCCGGTTTTATTGAGGCGGTTCGCTTCCATTTAGATGTTGATGAAAGACCAATAGAGTTACTTACGCCTTTAGCATTGCAGCAACGCCGTTTGAGCAACTCCGACACTCAGGGAAGGCCGCAATTTTATGCTATCATTGCTGGTCAAATAGAAATTTGGCCTACACCAGACGGCGATTATACTGGCGAGCTTTATTATTATTCTAAAACGGCTCCTCTGAGTGATGTTACTACGACAAACTGGATTTTAGAACATTTCCCAGACGCATACCTTTATGGCTCACTAATGCACTCTGCACCTTACTTGGTTGATGATGCAAGAACCACAATATGGGCATCGTTGTATCAAACCGCTATTGATGGTATAAATGCAAACAATGAAAAAGCTAAATATGGCGGCTCAGGTTTGCGGATGCAAGTAAACACCTACTAGGAGAATAAGATGGCAAGCATTGCAGATTATGTGTTAGACGCAGCACTGTCCAAGCTGGACACTGAAGCAAACCGCATCGACATTACCTCTCAGGAGGCTACGTCATATGCGGAGGCGACAAGCACCTACACGCTAGGCAACAGCACCTCAGTATCGTTTGGTGCGCCAGAAGATGGTGACGTGTCAGGCCGCAAGACAACCTGCGCAGCGATCTCAGGTGGCTCAGTGACAGGTTCAGGTACTGCAACGCATTACTCTATCACCGATACTTCAAACTCGCGTTTGCTCTGCACTGGCTCTTTGACGACATCGCAGTCGGTAGTGTCTGGTAACACATTTACAGTTGCTACGTTTGACGTAGAAATCCCTGACCCCGCATAGGTGAAATATGGTTGTTTTAGCCAATCGCGTAAAAGTTGAGACTGCGACCGCAGGGTCAGGAACTGTAACTCTTGGCGCTGCCTTTAACGGTTATCAGACATTTGGAGATGGAGGTATTATCGACGGCGATACTGTTCGTTATACCATTGAAGATGGAGACGACTTTGAAATAGGTTCTGGGTTATATACAGCAGTTGGCACGACAATGACCCGAGTATTGATTGAAAGCAGCACGGGCAGCTTACTTAATCTGTCAGGCAGTGCGTCTGTGTTTATTTCTGCTGGCGTTGAGGAAGTTTATGGCTACGTCACAAGCACACTCAATGCGGACCGCACGTTGGATAGCGGCGTAGAGTTTGACACAGGCAAGGGCTTTACCATTGCAGACGGTGTTACTCTGATAATCCCAACGGATGCGCAACTTGTGATTAACAATTACACTGAAAAAAGGCCGTTTTAGGAGATAGGAAATGCCCCTTAAAATTAACTCAACGAACGGCTCGGTTACGCTTACCCCACAGGACGGCGTAGGCAACGTGGACATTACGGTTCCGCGTTCACCAGTTGTCGGGCAAGACCACGCTGGGGAGTTCATAGCTGATAGCTACAACGAGCGCTATGAGGCGGTTACGTCAACATCAAACGCGACAACAGTAAACTGCGAGAATGCAAACTCGTTTAGCCATGTTTTGACTGAAAATACGACTTTTACGTTTAGTAACCCGCCAGCATCTGGAACTGCATACACATTTAGTATTGAGATTATACAGGATGCGTCTGCGTCTGGCTTCACCGTTACTTGGCCCACATCTGTTGATTGGCCCCGCGCAACTGCTCCAACGCTAACCGACGCCGCTTCTGCAAAAGATTTGTTTGTGTTTTATAGCCGTGATGGCGGCACAACGTGGTATGGCTTTACTGCTGGTCAGGCATTGGGGTAAGCTATGGCGACTAAGAAAAAGCTGCTGCAAATTTCCCCGTCAGGTATAGATGGCTATTTGCTTCACACGCTAGATAATCCTAACCCTTACGGTACAAGTGCAAGCGATAGATTTGGCCTTTCTGTATCAATTTGTGATGATTACGCTATAGTTGGCGCGTATACTGAAGATGACGCTGGTGGATCAGACAGTGGAAAAGCATACATATTTAACCCGTCAACTGGCGCGTTGCTTCAAACGCTAGATAATCCCAACGCTTATAGTACAAGTGCAAGCGATTTTTTTGGCTATTCCGTATCAATTTGTAATAATTACGCTATAGCTGGCGCGTATGCTGAAGATGACGCTGGTGGAGGGGCCAGTGGTAAGGCATATATATTTAACCCGTCAACAGGTGCGCTGCTTCATACGTTAGATAATCCAAACGCTTACGATACAAGTATAAGCGATAGATTTGGCTGGTCCGTAGCAATTTCCAGCAGCCACGCTATAGCTGGCGCGTATGTTGAAGATGACGCTGGTGGGATAAGCAGTGGTAAGGCATACATATTTAACCCGTCAACTGGCGCGTTGCTTCACACGTTAGATAATCCCAACGCTTACGGTACAGGTCAAAGCGATTATTTTGGCTGGTCCGTATCAATTTGTGATGATTACGCTATAGTTGGCGCGTTTCTAGAAGATGACGCTGGTGGAACAGACAGTGGAAAAGCATACATATTTAACCCGGTTACGGGTGCGTTGCTTCACACGTTAGACAATCCCAACGCTTACGGTACAAGTCAAGCCGATAGATTTGGCTATTCCGTATCAATTTGTGATGATTACGCTATAGTTGGCGCGTATTTTGAAGATGAACCTGATGCAATTGGATTAGAAAGTGGAAAAGCATATATATTCAACCCGTCAACTGGCGCGTTGCTTCACACGCTAGATAACCCCAACGCTTACGGTCAAACTTTCAACGATTATTTTGGCTATTCCGTATCAATTTGTAATAATTACGCTATAGTTAGCGCGTATGCTGAAGAAGACGCTGGTGGGTCAACCAGTGGAAAAGCATACATATTTAACCCGGTTACGGGTGCGCTTCTTCACACGTTAGACAATCCTAACCCTTACGGTACAAGTGCAAACGATGTTTTCGGCTCTTCCGTATCAATTTCTAACAGCCACGCTATAGTTAGCGCGTATCAAGAAGATGACGCTGGTGGGTTAAACAGTGGAAAAGTATATATATTTGATTGAAAGGACTGAAGATGTTGTACCTAAGATGCTCTGGAAGCGAAATTTTGGAGTTTCCACTAACGATGGCGGCTCTCAAGTCTGCGCATCCCAATACAAGTTTTCCTAAAAGGCTGCCGGATAATGGGTTGCCAGATTTTGGGGTTTACCCTGTAGGTGAAACTGACGCTCCAAGCTATAATGTAAGGACGCAAAATATTGAGCGTCAATCGCCAAGTATGTCTGGTGGTACTTGGTCAATTGGCTGGTCTATTGTGCAGAAAACTCAAGACCAAATAGATCAGTACGATCAACGCATAGCTGGGAAAAACAGGCTTAAACGTAATGAATTATTGCTGCAAACAGACTATTTTGCATTGACTGACGTTACAATGGACGCGGCAATGACTAGCTACCGTCAGGCTTTGCGTGATATAACCTCTCATACAAGCTGGCCTCATTTAAGCGACGATGATTGGCCGACAAAGCCAGAATAGGGGCGCGATATGCCACTCAAATTTGAAACTGCAAACGGATCAATCACTGTGACCGCAGAGGATGGCAGCGGTGACGTAGCGGTTACGTTTCCACGCAGCGCCTTTGTGCAAGCCGCGCATACTGGAAACGTAAGTATCACTGGCGATTTAACGACTGTTGGAAACGTAAGTGTCACTGGCGATTTAACGACTGTTGGAAGCGCAAGTGCCACTGGAGAGTTTATTGCGGGCAGCTACAACGAAACTTACGCAGCCTTGTCTGGCACATCCCCAACGGTCAACTGCCACAATGGCAACGTCTTTGCTCTAAGCACAACAGCCAATACCACCTTCACATTTACCAATCCCCCTGCATCTGGCACAGCTTTTGGATTTACACTCAAGCTAACTGCTGGTGGAACTCACATAATTACTTGGCCCACATCTGTTGATTGGGCTGGCGGTAGTGCGCCTGATGCACCCGCTAGTGGAGAGACTAATGTGCTTGTCTTTATCACCTACGATGGCGGTACAACATGGTACGGCTTCCAAGCTGGAGCGGCAATGGCATGAGTTCGACGGCGCGCATAATGCAAATGGCTGCGAGTGCAGGGGGGGCGGCAGAGATAACAGATTACACTTATGTTACATACACAACTGGCGGCTCAGCACAGGCTATTAATATGTCATCTAGCGCACAAGCTGGAGATATTGCTATCGGTTATACAAGTGGTGTTGGCGGCAGCTCCACTGCGACTTGGAGTGGCTTTACTCTCATAACAGGCATTTCCAGTACATTTGACGATGTGTTCCAATATAGAATTGTTCAGCCGGGGGACGCTGGCTCAACATTCACTAACAGCAATTCTACAGGCTACGATGTTTGCGCTTTATTTATAATTAGGCCAAACGTCCCAGCAGGGACAGTAACGATTAACGATTTAAATAATAGCGGTCAAACAAGTTCTACTCCAGCAAACCAGCTTCTGGACACGCCGTCCACATTGCCAAGACTTTTGGTAAGTGTTGGGTCGCAATATGGATATAGTTCCCACACTGTATCTGGCCATGGTTCGCCCAGCTACAGCACTGGCAGCTTTGCTTATGATTATACTTACGCAAGAATGTTGATGACGGTTGAAATACAAAATACGACTGCAGGGAGCAGGAGTATATCTATGTCCGACTACGGCAGCTATAACAGGCTAGTTAGCTGCATAATCACAGCGGAGCCGTAAGATGCTAGGTTTTGACGCACTCTCAAAAAGGCCGCTATCTGACGATGTATCGCAACAGCCAACGCCGGTTGATATTTTCGCTGGCGCGCCTATTGTTGACGCCCTTCCTTTAACTCAAAATTACGTTTTAGGCGCAGATGGCATTAGTGCGCAGTCAGTAGTTGATGACGCAGCACCGCAATACACAGATGTACTTTCTGCCGACGAAATCACGCTTGGTTTGCCCATCGTTGACACTGCACCTGTCTTTGAAAACGAGACCTGTGATGTTGACGATATTGCGTCTGGCGCACCTGTTGTTGACGCAGCAAGCGTCCAGTATACGGATGTTCTTGCAGCTAATGGCATCACTGCGAGCGCACCGCAAATTGGCACGCCACCGTTCTTCCAAGAATACGCGCTGACAATGGTAGAGATCACGGCGGGTGCGCCTACACTTCCCGCCCGGTTCCTCTGGGACTATCAAGAGCCTGAAATCGACAATTGGACAGGTGAGGCGGAAAATGATAGTGTATGGACAACGAAGGCTTACAGTAGTGACACTTGGGCGGAAGCCGCAGAGCCGACAGATATATGGACTGATTTGACTGACCCAACAGATGACTGGTTGGCTGCGGCGTAAAGGAGAGTTAGATGGCAATCACGATTACAAAACCAACAATTGGCGGGTCGGAGGACACTTGGGGTCTGACGATCAATACCGCGCTTGATGATGTTGTTGACGCGCTGAACGGCACGGCTGGAACGGTTGCCCCAGACCACACTGTCCTAACGATCAATGGAACAGACGTCACCAGCACGGCGGCTGAGTTGAACATACTTGATGGCGTTACGGCGACAACGGCAGAGTTGGATGTACTTGACGGCGATACGTCTGCAACATCCACAACAGTAATTGACGCTGACCGCGTTGTATTTAATGACGATGGCACAATGAAGCAGGTAGCCATGAGCGATCTGAAAACGTACATCAATGCCTCTGTTGGTTCTGGGTCTGTGACAAGCGTTGCTATGACAGTCCCAACAGGTTTGACGATCAGCGGGTCGCCAATCACAACAAGCGGAACACTGGGTCTATCATTCGCGTCTGGCTACTCTTTGCTTACGTCCGCTCAGGCGACATCTATTTCGAACATACCCACGACGACAAGCCAGCTGACCAACGACAGCGGCTTCATTACGTCTCAGTACACCCAGCCCACAACCGCTGGTGCTGTTGGCACTTATGTTTTTGCTTATGATAATGTTCAACGTCAACGTACATTTGGGGGTACTTATGCGGGTAGTGACCTGTACCCAGCTTCAGTATTGGCCAGCGGCAATGCTCAAGTATTTACCAACGGCACCATCTACCTGAGTACTGGCAGTGGCACTCTTTCGGGTACTTGGAGGATTATGGGCGATCATTATACTGCCTCAACCTGGCAAAACGCAAACCTTTACTTGAGGATTTCATAATGAGCATCACAATCACAGAAGTGCGCAATGCAAAGTCACTACAGTCTGACAACCTCCGTATGGACGTTGAGATCAGCCACCCCGACTACGGGTGGATACCTTACACTGTTGATCCTTCAGACACTGATACCACAGTTGACAACGCTGCCATCCTAGCTCTCGTTGGTGGTAACTTTAGTGCATATGTTGCTCCAACCCAAGCCGAGCTTGATGCTGCTTTAGCTGCTCAAGTCAGGGCGCAGAGAGACAGTCTTTTGGTGGTGGTAGATGTAGTCGTGAGCAACCCTCTGCGCTGGGCAGGCCTATCCTCAGATAAGCAAACTGAGTGGACTGTGTATCGCCAAGCCCTGCTCGATGTGCCTCAGCAAGCAGGCTTCCCAAACGCCATCAACTGGCCTACTCAGCCAGAGTAAAGGGGTTCCATGACACTTCTACCTCTCAAAATACCCGCAGGCTTCTACAAAACAGGCACGGACCTTGACGCTGCTGGTCGGTGGGAGGATGGGTCGCTTGTGCGTTGGCGCGATGGTTCCCTCCGCCCAATCGGCGGCTGGCGTGTTAATGAAAATATTGCCAGCATTACGCAAAATGCGCCAAGAGCCATGCACACTTGGGAGAGCAATAACGGCACACGTTATGTCTCTGCGGGGTCATACAGCGAGTTGTTTGCGGTAGTTTCTGGCGGCACAACTTACGACATAACGCCACCGGACCTTACTCCCGGCTCAGAGAGTGCTGCGGTTAACATTGGCTATGGCTACGGGTTTTATGGCGCTGGCCCATACGGAACGCCGCGCCCGGATACCGGAAATTTAGTTGAGGCAACCACATGGTCCTTGGACAACTTTGGGGAGTATTTGGTTGCTTGCTCAACATCTGATGGGCGCCTGCTTGAATGGCAGCTTGGTTCTGGCTCAGATGCGGCGGTAATTGCAAATGCCCCAACAAACAACGCTGGACTAATAGTTACTGAAGAGCGTTTTATCTTGGCCTTGGGCGCTGGTGGCAATCCTCGCAAAGTCCAATGGTGTGATCGTGAAAACAACACAAGCTGGACCCCGGCAACCACAAACGAAGCTGGTGACATCGAGCTGCAAACATCTGGGCAGATACAGACCGCAGTCCGCACCAGAGGGCAAACTCTTGTCATAACTGACATCGACGCTCATGCGGCTCGGTATATCGGGCCTCCGTATGTTTTCGGGTTTGAGCGTATTAGCACAAGCTGTGGAATTATATCACGCAAGGCTGCGGCTGACGTTGACATGGGCGTGTTTTGGATGGGCAGAGGTGGGTTTTTCCGCTTTGACGGCAACGTAGTGTCCGAAATACCGTGCGCGGTTCACGATTATGTTTTTGGCGATATAAACACATCACAAAAGAGTAAGACTTGGGCATTCACCAACGGCCAATATGGCGAGATTTGGTGGTTCTATCCATCATCAAATAGCAACGAGGTGGACCGCTATGTTGCGTTTGATTACAAAGAAAATCACTGGATGATTGGCAATCTTTCTCGAACCGCTGGAGCATCGCGTGGCGTGTTTGAGTACCCAATGCTTATTGCTTCAGATGGTGGAATGTATGACCATGAGGTTGGCTTGTCATATGTAGACACAAACACTCTTTTAGTTACTGTGTCTGGCGGTGTGTTTTATGTTGACGGTGCAGCCAAACCAGAGCTTACTTTAAAACGCGGTTACACCTACATATTTGACCAATCAGACAGCACAAATTCAAACCACCCGATAGCATTTAAAAATGCTGATAACACAACTTATACTCAAGGCGTAACAAACACAGGAACTCCGGGAAGTTCGGGTGCAAAAACTACGTTTATCGTTGCCAGTGATGCGCCTAGCAACTTGAAATATTACTGCACTGTGCATGGAAACTCTATGGGCAGCACAATAAGTGTCGGCAATTCTGATGGCGTATTTGCTCAAACCGGCCCAATTAGCATTGGCGCTGGCGACAACATCATGCAGGTTACGGATTTGATCCCCGACGAGAAGACGCAGGGCGATGTGAATGTAACATTTAAAAGCAGATTTTACCCAAACGATACCGAATACTCGCACGGGCCTTTCACCCCGACAAGCCCGACTTCTGTTCGGTTTTCTGGAAGGCAGATTAGGATGCGCGTTGAGGGTGACGCGCCATACGCAAGCTGGCGTGTTGGAACTATGCGAATTGATGCAAAGCCGGGTGGGCGTAGGTAATGGTCGCACCAGTATTACCACCAATCGGTGACAACATTAAGGCTTGGGGCAATAACCTCACAGCATATTTGCGCCGACAATTGCCGCGGCTTTACTTTAGAACCACAGATGACAACCCATCCGAGAATGGCATCATTCTTTGGGATGACGTTAACGGATACCCGGTCGTCTCAAAGAACGGTGAGTTTCGCCAGATCGTGTTGGAGGATGGCCAATATGCTGGCGGCATCACAACAGATCAGACTGCTGCATCTGCAAACACAGCGTACGCCTTGACGTACACATCCAGCATTGCCGATGGCATCACAAACGGCGCACCAGCCTCGCGCTTGGTGTTTGAGGAAGCTGGACAGTACATGATTGCGTTTTCGGCGCAAATTGCGTCCACATCCAGCTCAACTGTAAACTTCTGGTTTTGGCCCCGCGTCAACGGCACAGACGTTTCTGGGTCAACGATGAAAAGCGCACTGCATCAAAACGGTTCGGTCCTTGTTGTTAGCAGGTCTGCAATATTTGACTTTGCTGCCGGAGATTACTTGGAGGCGATGTGGGCTGTTGATAGCACTACTGGGTTTTTGCACTCAACTGCGGCAACGGCGTTTGCACCCGCAGCGCCGTCCTCAACCATTGCGATAACGAGGCTGCACGGCTAGGGGTGTCAATATGCGCAAAATGTGGTATAAATGTTTAAACCGTTTGGAGTTATAAGATGGGCATAATGGATTTTTTGTTTGGTACACCAGACCAAACCGGACAGCTAGATCCGAGGATTGAAGCTGCAAGAAATTTTTTACTTGAACAAGCTATGCAGCAATCAAGCGCTGGACCTGTAAATGTCCCTCAATATCAAGCTATTGCCCCAACTGCAATGTATAGTGGAACAAATCAACTCCTAAGTTCTTTAGGTTTAGACACAGTCGCCGCACCTTCTATGCCAACGACAAACATAGGCGGTATTGAGGCATACACCAGTCAGCCATTTCAAGAGCAAATGGAAACGTCTTACGCCGAAGCATATCCCGGTCAA
>Ga0115545_1000240_pt1 | contig 29447 bp, 17 predicted proteins | sample COGITO_mtgs_1003_FD_87188 | JGI IMG/M metagenome (GOLD analysis project Ga0115545, IMG submission 87188) | Pelagic marine microbial communities from North Sea - COGITO_mtgs_100330 | ecosystem: Environmental > Aquatic > Marine > Epipelagic | place: Germany:Helgoland, sampling site Kabeltonne...
CGAAGTGAACGATTTAACATTTTGATCCTTCAAAAAGAATCTTACTGTTTCTCCTAGAAAATTATTCATTGCCATTTCAAATTGTGGCTTAATTTCTCCAGTCCACTGGGCATGTATTTTCGGACCAATATCGGTTCTAGAAAGAGTACTGCCCAAGCCTGAAGCATTATCATCTCCAAATTCATTAGTAGAGTGAATAAAGTTAGGTTCAATAAAATTCAATTTTGCCTTATCGTTTAGAGGAGCGCCTGGAAAATCAGGAAAATTCATTCTTGGCACAAAGTTTTTAAAATTAACAAGTGCCTCAAACGGCATTCTGTAATTTGGTCTAGTGTTGATGACTTCGAGTGCATGGCCAATTGTACCCAAGGCCCCGTCGACTGGGATGCCTGAGTCCGGCGTTACGTCAATTTCTACATTACCAGTGTGTATCGGATAATCTACTGCGATGCCTGCCTTGATTGAGTTATAAAGCACGCCAGGGGCAGCTATTGGTTGCAGAAGCGCGTTTAATCTCTGTACATTATAGTCCCCGTACGGGTACCAACTGGTTCTTGAGCCAGTAACATTGCAAGACGCTGAATGGCTTGAGCCGGCAAGATATTCTAAGTTATCTCCCAGCGATTGTGAGAGTAAAGTCCCAAGCTGTTGAGTCCTGTGCATCGGATAAAAACCATTATAAGGTAATAACTTTTTAATACCAGAGCACTTTAGAGTGACGTTGCTTGTTCTATATTGCCCGCTATCATGGTCTTCTTTAATAACACTAAAGTATTTCATAAAGTCAGAATTGGAATATGTTGTAAAGAAAGCATTGTTTAAGACCGCCTCCATAGAGGCCTCGTCGGCCGCGCTGGCGGTGATTTCTGCGCCCTTGAGTGATAAAATTTTATTATTTACAGCCTGCGTATTTCCGCCATTGTTTACGTAATAATCGATATGATCAGAAATTTTGAATTCGGGAATAATAGAATACCCTTGTCCCATAACTTTAATATCTTGTGAATATTCCTCGTATGACTCATACCAAGGATTTCTTGGTTCTGTCTCATATTCGCCTGTATTATCTCCAGCGAAAACTTGCCTAGTTGTATGAGCGTTATATTTACCCATCCTAACAGGAACGCCGCCTTTGCCCACTAGTGAACTAAAAGTAACTCCATAAGATATCGATCCTGTACTTGGGCTGGAGAGTCTAGGAATAGCTCCCGCGCTGACTTGAGAACCAAGTTCTGGAAAGTCGTTGTTAGAACCTGTTGCTCTGCTGGCCACAGACCTCATAAAGCTCAATGAGGCAGTCGTATAAAGGCTTTCGTAAGTTCCACTAGGGTATAGTTCTCCGAAGAAGTTTGATCTTTCGTGATCCTCGTCTAGTACTGAGCTAGCTTCAATTGGACCCATTGGCCAAATGTTTAACTGAGTTCCTGACAAATCATTTCTGCCTTGGCCATTATCAATATTCCCTAGAGAGTTCTCGGCCTGGTTGATAGTAAGTCCACGATTATCCCTATTACCGCTCCAGAATGTATTTCTACTTCTATGATCTAGGCCGGTGCCCTCTGTCGCGCTTCCGGCAGTTTCTGCGTAATTTTGACGCATTCTTGTCTTGCCTAAGCCAGCATTTATGGCTTTTGGAAAGACAGTTTGCGAATATTTCAAAGTAAAGAAATTAAACTGGTTATTATCCGGGTCTTTGTATAACTCTAATAGAGTTTCATAGCCGGTTTTTACCATCTCTTGTTTAAGATTATCAGAGGCCTTAAGTTTTCTTAAGAGTGATGTTGGGCCATAATCATTAGCAAAAGTATCTTTTTTGCTTTCGAATGCAATACGAAGGTCTGCGTCTCCCGTATTGAATCTATATAATAGTGGTTTTGCGCTAAATCCTACAGTGGGCTCCGTAAACGAGACTAGTTGTCTTTCTTGTGTACCATTATTTTCATCAAACTTCTTTCCGTTAGCAGGATCAAGAATAGAAATACGGTTATTCTTACGCATATCTCTTGCAACTGGATGGCGATTTAATCTTATTTGTTTCCAAGAAGGCCAGCCGCCTGGTCCGTTTCTGTGTAGCTGGAGTATATTAAATGATGATACATCCCCACCACCGTCGGGCGAGGCGCTAGAACTAAGAATTCGTTCGATGAACTTGCCTTCTTCTCCAAATAAGCTGCCTGGTGCACCTTTGTAATTAATATATTCTGTAGTCCCCTGATTAATTGGATCTGAATAACCAAGGAAATTATTTTCGCTTTCAATCGGTTCGTATATATTAGCATGCATACCAGCAAAATTAGTTGGATAAAACGTGTTTATCACCGTCATACTTGGGTTAACATCTACCCAACTTTCGTTGGCACCAACGGTTTGTCTGGTGGTGGATACGACTGTATAACTACCAAAGTCACTTTGTGTTACCCAAGTGAACGGATTATACCAGCCCTGAATTGCGTCTGCAGAGCTTGACATCATACCATCTTGTGTAATAACAAACCCGTGTGGTGCAGATATACTAGGGTCTGCTCGGTTATCTAACGATGCAGTAATCCAAGCATACTGTCTTTCGCTTTGCGGAATAACTCTCTGAACAAATTGATTGTCAAATACTGAAGCGGTGACGTAAACATCGCTGCTGTCAAACCCATTATCTTGATCGTCTGCTAGCTCGTAGCCTTCAGCTAGTTCCATCCTGTATTGTGGATTGCGATTTACTTTGTGATAAGACGGTGAAGTGTCTTCATACGTGTCTTGGTTTGTCTCCACTCTAACTGTTGTTAGAGAAGTGCCCTTTAGAAGGCCGAATTGTTCTGTTCTTCTAGAATGATAATCATTTAAGAAGTTTCTAACTAATGAATTTCTATAATTCATATTGTTATAGACCGAGAAACTTTCAGTCTCGTCAAGGAAGCCGCGGCCTAGTGTTTCGGGAGAACCCGGTGAGGAGAATCTTTCTGCAATGACTGTCTTATTTTTAGACCCATCTGAAAGAGTTGAGCGGTCGGGTAATCGATTATCAACTGTTCCGGAGATCCAAGAAGAAGCCTTGAAACTATTATCGATACCGCCAGTCCCATTGGACCCTGATCTAAACCACAGGTCGTTGACACTACGGCCCGTAGTGTGAACAACTTGATAATTGTGCTCGAAGTTACCAATAACTGTTACGCCGCCCTCAATAGAGCCGGTGCCTTGTCTAATATTTCTAATATTTACAGGACGTTTCGCTGTTTCATCTCTGAAATACTTTGCTGTTGGCTGGTCCTTGTCAATTCCAGAAGATGCAGGATTAACACTTGAGTGTCTAAGCCTAAGCACGTTCGTTAAAATTTCCAAATAATAACCTTCCGGTCGGGGATTGACTCCTGTAGATCTGAAATCTAACTCTTTACCTTGCGAATTATTCAGGTTGGCGTGTCGGTATTGCCGGCCGCCGACGTATTTTTCAGTAAACGGGCCTTGCATCGGCTCTTCACCAGTATGCGAATCAATATGTAGGTTCGTTAAATGTACGTCATTTGAAAATTGAGAAAGTTTTTGATTATATCCAGACTCGACAGAGGAACTATATATCGAGAATGGAGCTAGTAGCTCGCCAAACCCTTGTAAATATTCATCGTAGCCCGTTGTGTTAATTTTAAAGTTGTATTTATGTTTCTTTAGCTCTTCCGGGCTCTCCTCCTCGGGGCCTCCACCAGACTTGTCATTGCATGCAGCAAAAGGATCTTTGGTCAAAGATGATGAATTGATAGTTATTACTTGGCCGGTGTCGAAAATTAATTCATTTTTCCAAAGATCATATTTTTTACTCTGTAAAGGGGCAGCGTTGACGGAAACAGGATTAACATTAAGTTCATGAGCTTTAGCCAGCCTTCTCAGAGCGTAACCGGATCCTTGGTAGGAGGTGCCATCAACTGTTGCGAGCTTTGGATTGCTAGAAGTTGATTGTGTAATAATCGCTTGTAAAAGATCTTTCTTGTTTAGGTTGAGAAATTCGTTGCTAGAAGATAAAAAGCTTTTATCTGTAGCTCCGCCGTCAAATGCTTGCACATCTCTAGGTGCGCGGTCCTTCCACCATAGCCAATTATCTTTTTCATCTTGAGTAATTGGCGCATGACCATATTTCCAATTGTACTTTAACTCTTTAATGCCCTTGATAGATCCTTCTGGATCTGCTTTCGGCTTATACTCAATTGTTGGTAGTTTTGACCAATATTTGTTTCTCTCTAAAACGTGACTTTCGATAACCGTCCGGACGCCATCTGCAAAATTTGCAGATGCGGGAATTAAGTTCATCAACATATCCGAGATAGACGAATCAATCCACTTATAGAAGTTAATATATTTTTCTACAGACGGAGTATTCCCAATTTTTTCAAAGAACAAGTTTCTAAGCTTTTCGATATCTTTATAATTTTGTCTATAACGATTGACCGGCTCACCGATTAAATTATTAAAATCTTTAATTGTCGAAAAGAAGTTTAACATTTCTTCTGAAATATTTTGATACGGACTCTTTTCCAAGGCAAACATATAATTTACTGGTCTCGTTTCTCTAGTAAATGTTTCATCGTCAAAGCTCAATATTTTTATTAATTCAGAACTTTGTAAATTTTCTGGAATTGTTTGTTTTAACGTAGAAATATATGTATTATTCGTTATGTCAGTCTTATTGGCTGAGAAATTATACCCTACGCCGGTATGATCTTTCTTCGTGATCGCACTAAGCCACCCATAGCGGTTTAAGTGATCGGATGAGCCGGAGGCTTCATCTATAGCAATAAATTCTCCAGAATCATCGCTGCCAGTAATATTACTAAAATTCCAGTTTAATGCTAAAGTCTCTATTTTAGGAACCTCAAAAACATTTTCTACATTTCTGTTGGTATCAAAAATTGTATCGTTGCGAAAAGGATGGTCGACACCATAATTTCCTAGTGATAATGCGTGAGCTTTAATTTCCTCATCGGTGATATCAGTTAACCAATGTCTTAAGTGATTAAGCTTGATATCTGTTGGGGTCTGAAGAGAGCCTGTGGCATCTTCATAATGTGCACCGACATAAAATCTCCTATTTCTCTGAAAAAATGTTTTCCATTGGGAATGTAAATCTGTATCGAAGGTGCCAGAGACGGCAAATTGTCTCTTTACAAAGCCAGCTTCCGTATTAATTCCGTGGAATTCGGTTATAATATTGTTAGTGCTGCCAGAAATAAAGCTCCCGCTGATCTCATCTATGAAAGGAGTTTTTTCATGCCGGAATCTTACAGCAAAATTCCATTTCTCGTTGTCATATACGTCTTGAAAAAAATCTGTTTCTAGATTTGGAACGAATGCTCCAGTAAGCTGGAAATAAACTCCCGGGTCTTCCCGTTTTTTTCTAACAGCATAAACCTGGAAACCGGCGATGTCGTTTACCTCTGTTTCATAGTCTGCTGCGTCACTTACAGCGGTGTAACATCCAAACAAAGAAGAAGAAGTTTCTGTCCAAGGTTGCCAATGTTCGCTACTCTCGGCATATTTCAATGGAAAATAAATCTCTGCTTCTGTCGTCAAGGTTAAATTAGTAGACTCTTGTCTGAAGCCAGATACGTAAGAAGTTGAATTTGGGTTGGAAGGGTCAGTATATTGATATATTGAGGCCTTCCTAGTCCCTTCTGATGTGCTCCCGCTATTAAAATTGATGAGCTTTGTGACTTTTGACGTTTCCCTGTAACTGTCATCGAGGGTATACGTAGCATTGTTTGAATAAAGATTTAATTTAATCAATTCTTCGTCAATGCCGAAACATCTTAATAAATTTCTAAAGGACTTTTCTGTGCCTTTTGTCTTGTTAATGTGTACTAAATTATTGTAAATATTACTATAAATTGTATTTTTTACGTTATGGAGTTTTTCTCTAAAGAGTCTATCGTCGCTGCGATCATCAAAATTCTCTAGAAAGTCTTCATCGTAAAATAATTCAGATGTATCAAAGCCCATGTTTTCTAATAACTTATTATTAAAGAAATATGGTTTGTGACTACCAGTTTGGTATTGAACATCTTTTAAGGTTGGTAAAGCTTCAATTTGAAGCTGTAAGGTATCAAAGTAACTTGACATTATTTGTAAAAGATCTTTTAATTCTTCAGAGTCTTCATCTTCTTCGCGGATCCAACCCGGCATAGAATTGAATAAAGAAGCTGCGTTAGTGTGATCATACGTTCTACCGTCTGATTCTAATATCTCTCTTGTTGATTTCACATCCGGGTGGTATTCATAGATAATTGGATCTTGATGTTCTTTTGTTGCGGCGCCGGCGAGGACAATAGCAGAACCGGTATTCCTGTATTGTGAGCCTGTCATACCAGTGTCGATTTGCCATGAGCCGTTACTAATTCTACCAGAGTAATCTAGTACTACAGAATCTACAGACGCTGTATTTGTAGTGCCTTCATTAAACTTATAGTAAATTCCGAGATCTACATTGGCATCTTCATTATTAGTTCCGCCATTTACCTGAGTAAACCAATACCTACCAATTTCTTTCCCCGTCCGGCCAGTCTTCCAATATCTGAATTCATCTATAGATCCAGAGAGCTTGTTGGCGCCGCGGGATACTAAATAACTCGCGGGTGTATCAAAAGTGCCAGGATCTTTAATGAACTCAGGCCAAGTGTTGCTGGCGCCGAGGGTCGCGACCAGTGGGCCACCGGCAACTTCACCTAGAGCGTGGCCAGTTTTTGTCAGGGTCTGTTGTAATTGCCCATCAACAAACATTTCTGCCATTAGGTTGTTACCACTGTTTTTAACAACGAAAGCGTAATGGTGCCAACTGGCATCTGCTAGTGTGTCTTTAGTATAGGAAGTGAACAGGCCCTCATCGTTAACACTAGCACTTAGTGAGTTAAAGCCCACAAAGTCGTCGTCGATGCCGGTATCTTGACCAGTGTTACCAGAGACAACGTGTAAGCCAAAGGCCGGGTTCGAGCCGATGCCGTCGTTATCTATGTAGAGTTCGAAACGGCCATATGAAGGATTTGAGGCGGTAACTCCGTTCCATATATCAAACACTGTCATACGATCCGTGCCGCCATCAGAGCCGATATCGGGATAGCCATCAAGTTTTAGCCAAAACTCGACCGTGGAGCCCGAGGCGGGGTTAATCCTTAAATTGCTTAATTTATTTTTATCCGGGTCATAAATGTTCGCTAAAGAACTTGGAGTCTTAATATCTAGATTAGAGTCAGAATGTGGGCCACCTTTAATTAAAATATATTCTTTTACTTCAGGGGCTCTATAAATTTTTGTTGCTCCTAGGGGTTCCACCCAGCCGGTGGCTGATCCTGCAGAAAAAGAACCATACCCCTTGGGGCATAAATTAATATAGCCATTTGTTCTGGGGTATTGATTGTCGAACACGTATTTATCTATGTACGAAGAGGACACATACCAGCGCATCTTGTCTTTTGCGGACCCATCATATGGATATTGGTCTGTGATTCTTGTAAACGCATCAGTATAATACTTTTCTGCTTGACCATATCTGGCGAAGTTCTCCGGTTTGTCAAACTCGATGGCGGGGATGAACGTTTCTTTATCTGCAACATAAGCCTCTAGAAGATCGGTAGATTCGATCTCCTGACCAAGCTCGTTCTTTGTTGTGGGCTTTAGAAACTTCTGGCCCTGTTTTTTAAACAAGTTCTTTAAACTCATTCTGTGTGTACCTTATTACTGATTTTCTAACTCTTCTACTCTAAATTTAAATATCTGTGGCTGATCGATATAAGAGCCATTAACATAGTATGCAAACTTAAAGCCATACATATATCCCGGTTCTAGCAACGACATATCATAATCAAAGTAACTTCCCGAGACATCATATGACATTCTTGTATACGACCCTGCGGTGCCGGCGGCTTGTGGTGATGTAGAACTTCCAGTACCATATGGTAAAATTTCTGCATTGTCCGAGGCTCTAAAAATTTTATAATAGCCATCTTCAATCGTCGTGCCTTGTATCGTAGCTGTAGCTTTCGTATAAACGGTCGGGCACCAATTTCTCTCTCTTGTAAATAACCTAAATGTGGGGTTCTCGTTAGTATAATACTTTGATTTTAAATTAGTTATTGTTGTAACATATTCTGGATTAGCGTTGAAGTTAGAAGCCTCCAATATTTGTGGAGTAATGCTTCCAGTGTGCAATGTAGCTCCGGTTTCTGAACCGGAGAACCATACGTCAAACAACGTCGTTAGCGGTGATGTGGCTGCGGTCAGAGCGAAAGACGCGGTGTATATACCCGTGCTTTCGTAACCGCCGGTAACAACTGTTCCCTCTACTAGATCATGCTGTACGAGATCTAAAGCGCCGCCGGCTGGCTCGGTTGAGCCCGAGAAGATTTTTACGTAGATGGGAGAACCTTTAGAGTCGATCCCTGGTACATTTCTAAGTTGTCCGCGGAAGTAATTGTAAAAGAAAATTGTTTGCAGATTTTCTACATCTGATGCCAGAGAACTGCTGTAGAAAAAATCTCCTCTGTTATCTTTTGTAGAAGAATCCCAGCGCGCTTCGACTGCTGGTTTTTTGAAAAAGAATTCTGTTCCTCTGCCGAAAAACTTTTTAGTGTAAAAAGATCTTTTAGCTCCGCTTGTGTTATTTAAAATATAGCTATCATAACTTTCCCCAGAGGTATCAAAATACGCTTCCTGAGAGTCTTCCAGTTTAATTCCAATGCCATAATTTGCATAGCCATCCGAAGAAATCCACTCTTCTACAATCTCTGTGATATTAACCTCTAAGTCTTCTACGCCTTTTTCCAAAGTAACTGTTGTTACCGAGGCAGTTAAATAATCGCCGCCGGCGGCTGTCCAACTAGTATCTGCTGCAGATTTGATCCAGTTTGAGCCCTCGACGTCACGGGTGATATCTTGGTATTCCTCCATATCCATGCCGAAACCCTCTTCCCAGGTCCGGCCTATTGGGGCAATTTCAAGAGTGATATTCCTAGGCGTGGTTTGGGCATGCTTTGCATTATACAAGCGTAAGAAGAAATCAACGCTACCACTGGCGGGGATATTATTGTTGCTCCTATCCGTTACAATATCATCGATCGGAAATTCAACTAAAATTCTTGATAACTCAGCAGTTTTTTTAGAACCTGCGGGGCCGGTAGACGTCGCTTGTAATGCTTGACCATAAATAGAAAAAACCTCTAGGACATCAGACTGCCCCATATTAGAGCCAGTACCGCGGGAGGTCAAATTAGCTTCAAAGGCGTTGGTGATTGTATTGTCTTTGTTAGCGAAATATTTTTTAATAGCCATTATTTAACAATACCTCTAATATCGTCATTTATATATTTGATTTCATATATAACATTTTTTGGAATGAGCACGTACCTGCCATCGGCAGAAATATTTTGTTTTATATTTAGATATGTATCAGAATATGCGTCTCCGGTCTTCTGGAATACATCTAATTTAAAAGTGTCTACAACTCCGTTAACATTATTTAAAACATTATACAGTTTAGTAATATGGAATGGTTCTCCAATCTCTGGCGTGTTATCGAAGTAATCCTCTAAAGCGAGAAAACACCTTTGTAATATTTCTCCTTTGTTTGCAGACTCTTCGGATAGAACAGAGAAATCAATTCCTAAATTGACAACTCTTGCATCTAAAATATCAATTGTATCACTTAACATTTTATACTTATTTAACCAAGTTTTTAAATTTTCTTTAATAGAATTATTAGATTGTATCAGAGTGCCATCAAAATTTTCAGCAATTACATATAAATTAAGATTTCTTTTAAAAGAATCTTGATCTAAAACAATATTACATCTTTTGATTGAACCAAACTTTGGATCCATTGAATAAGTTAATGTTTTATAATCTTGTGCGGTTACGGCGCGATTTTGTGAATAGAATGTTCCGTATGCGCGAGCTTTTAATTGATCTGTATTTCTATATTGTAAATCTCCTAAAATTGGAGTTTCATTAATGATATCAAGTGATTTGCGGACGTCAGAAACCTTACTTGCGTCTAAATCAAATTCGCTAGTGAAAAAGAAAGACGAGTCTACCGGTATTGTCACAGATCCGACCGGCGCATTTGAGTTCTCGGCGATATTGACTCTATAAACTATTTGTAAAGTTGTATCGGTGGGTGTAACACCGAATTTGTCCGATGTTGTAAAATTATACGGATCAAAACTAGTATCAGTTATATAAGTCTTTCCTGTCTGATTGAGTAACACTTTTGTAGGGTCGACGATCTCATCGCTAGTTAAATCAGATTCTGACCCATATCCAAACTGTAAGAAAGTTCTTCCTGGCTCTCGGTCAACTGTGAAGCGGCGGGGGACAACAACCGGCTTTATAATTTTTGGAGCGGTAGTTCTTTCTGTAGTATTCGGATTCCTGAATTCTTTATACACGACATCCTGCGATAAATAATCTACTTCAAAGTATTCTTGGCCGTCACTATCTGTAACCTGTATGACTTCTGAGACATTTTCTCCTTCGGTCAATTCTAGTTTTCTAAACTTCCTGTAGGATCCAACAGCTATAGATTGATTTAATAATTCCCCAGAAATCACTTTTCCATACGCTTTTACTGCATAATAAGTCGGTGCTCCAGTAACTGAATTTGCCCTAGCAACTACAATCTCATTATTTGGATGCGCGAAATTAACATCCTCAATTAAAATATATTTAGTCTGTATTTGTGAAGACATCGTGGACCCTCTGCGGAGGATTGGGTAATAGCTCTCGTCTGGAGCTGTGCCGGCGGCATTAGCAGGGATAAGTACATGGAATGCAACCTCACCGGTGCTAGACGGCGTTGGTCCATATTTATGGCCCAGTTGTTTTGCTAGTTTTGCAATGTTTTTGTATTCTATGGCGGTGTCAAGAAAACTTTCGTTAGCCTGATAATCTAAGTAGAAAGACATAATATCGCCTACATAAGCAACCGTGTCGAGCATGAGAGAGCCAAAAGAAGCCTCATTAAAATCCTTAAAAGTATTAGGATAATACCTCCGGGCGTATTCTACTAGAGAATTTTTAATTGATCCAAAGTCTCTTGATGTATATTTTATGGGAATAAGTGTTTTTTTAGGCATAAAAAATCTCGCTATAGCGCTATAAAATGTCTATTTTAATTAGTTTGAGTTAGAATTAATGATTAAAATATCTATTTGATTCAAAGGCTTTACGATAAATCTAACTTTTACTTTTAAAAGCTCTTCGGGCTCTCCCAGAATCGGGTCGCCCATAGAAGTATCAATATCTAATACTTCAACAAACGGCATATATTTTCTTACTTGTGAAGTTATTCTATTTTTAATGTTGGACACTGCGGGATCAGAGAAGTTCTCAAATAAGATACGCTGTACTCCGACACCAAACTCCGGATCCATGACCTTTTCGCCGGGACTAGTTAGTATAAGATTCTTTAAATTCTGTCTTACCGACTCGATGATAGTCTTGTTTAACTGATAAGAGCCATCTACTCTATCAGACCTTAATGGAAATTTTGGTGATATTCCGCTCATTATTCTTTCCTCATAAATAAATATGTCTAAATATTATTTCTTTGTTTGATAATCCTCAGATTCAGGATCTTCGTTTTCTATATCTTCCTCTATAACGTCTTCACACTCTTGTATATCTTTACCAGCCTTGTTTGTTTGTTTGATGTGTTCTGCAAGGTTTTCTGCGAAGTTCATACCTAAATAAGATATTCCAAGAGGCGTAATTGGTATATTGTTAAATCCTAGCGGCGGGAATAGTGGAGGAGGCATTAATCCTAAAATAACTTTATTAATTTCGTTTGGATCAACTCCAAGCGCCAATGAGAGATATTTAGCTGTTACTACAGCGGGATCAATTGTTTCTGTTAGACCCTTTACAATCATAGGGCCGGTTTGTAGGGCTAGTTTTTGAATTGCTGGTAATGGATTGACTAGCGTTGATTTTCTGCGGCTATTCTGTTTTTGCTTTTTAAGACCATCTGATTCTGGGTCTGTATACTTATAGTCATCTCCTAAAAGTGCAGCTTTAAATAATGAATTTAAGCTCTTCTTGGATTGTAAAAAGAATTTAGAGTTATCTATTGAATCTGATTTTGGCATTTCATTCATATAATCTAAGGTTAAAGTTCTTATTTCTTGTGGATTGAAAAGATATTTTGTTAAAAGCTCAACTTCTGGTTTTACTTTTAACGCGTCGAAGAGATCTTTTTTATAGTGGAGATCATAGTGTGCATCGAAACGCCCTAAGTGCTCTTCAATACCTTCATATGAATCTAAAATCTGTTTTACTCTAAGTGTCTTCAACGGGTTGCTTCTGTGAGACGCTATACTGGCACCGGTTAAAGATATCAATTCATTTTCGGCGGACGTTTCAAAAATACCCAGCAATTTCTTAATTAGTTCGGCTATAGGGTATGATCCGGGAACTCCTTCCTTTGTCGGCATAGGTGAGAAAAGTTCTTCATCACCATCATAAGGAGGAGGATTATATAATTTTTTGTCTAAAGCGTTGTGAAAAATATCGTTCATCTCCTTCCACGGTTTTTCATGTTCGGCGATTGTAAACAATAAATGCTCATCAACTGCTCTGATGGGCAAATCATCATATTGTTGTTCGATGGCGTCCGCGGCGAGGGTGGCGGTGGAGAATCCTCCTGTTAATGTAAACCCAGACAAGTTATTTGGTCGAATTGTTCTGATCAATCTTACATCTCCATTTCTTGCATTAATCTTATTTTTGAATAGTTCCCTGTGGTTTTCTGAATTTTTAATAAAATCAAATATTTTTTTGCTGTGGTTACCGGGATAGTTGGGTTCGTCTATAGGCACTTTATATATTGGACTCTCATCAGTAAATTTGCGCGATTTTAGTCTATTAGAATCGGCCGGCTCAGAAGGCGTCTTATATACTAATCTCATGCCTACCGAGAAAGTTAATCTTTCTGAAGATTGTAGGGGGCCAGAGGGTGAAGAAGTAATATATTCTTTAAATTTATAAAATACTTCTTGATCAATATCAAATAAATCTTTTAATACTTTAGGGACGCCGGCGTCTTGGCCCCAAGTTGTGCCTAGAAAACTAGCCGCATTCGTATGCATATAATTAATAATTCTCTGTAATAGAATGATTTTCTCTAATTCTTTTAAAGATAATATTTCTAGTCGATCTTTGGTAATATAGGAGTAGTCGGCGTCTGGCCTCGTGATGATCACAGTCTTTTCTGCTGAGTCTCTGGATCCATCGGGGTTGGCGGCAGAGGAATTATAAGTCACTTCCTCTTGATAACCTATTTTATGTTTTAAGGTTTCCTCATCTTCGGGGTGGTTATAAATCTGGGATGAGTCTAATAAAAACATCTCTGGTAAAAAGAAGTGTCTTGCTGAATCTGTGCCGGAAGCGCCATAATCTATTTTTACATATTTTTCTAAGAAGAACGTGCCGGCTTGGCTATCATTTTCATAGGATGTAAGCTTGTTATGATAATCTTTATCTAATACAAGGTTAGGCACAAGGCTATACTCTTTCGCTTCTGCGAAAATTTCTGTATTATTTTCTGGCGGAACTGATCCCGGTAGGTAAGAAATTTCTATATTTCCGTCAACCTCATTTGTGTCGCTAGAAATTCCCAAATCAAATCCACCAACGATTGGAATTTGAAAAGATAGAGGATTTAATCTATACAGATCACTGGGGCTATCTAAAACAGTGTCTGGTCCTAAATAATATTTTAAAAATCCTCCAAGACCGGATGCTTGCGGGGCATCAAACGTTAATTCTTCTACTATTAGTCTTTCTATCACCTCGACTGTTTCCACAATCATGCTCTTACACATATACTCTAATGCTGTATAATTATTAAGATTTTCTTCTGTAAGAAAAAGGTCTGCATTTTCTGGATTAAACGGGTCCGGGAGATCAATATTTAAATCAAGTCGATCTTGATAAAAGTCCGCGATCGTATTATACACAGAGTCCCTCATATCTTGTGCATGAGTTCTTAAGAACAAATCAGTATTTTCTATAGAAGATCTCACGACTGAATCCGTCATCAAAGAATCGTATATCTTCGAATCAGTCAGTGCTATTAAATTATTCATGCAATATTCTATGAATCCCAGCTTTATAAGATTCATAATTCCTGCTTCTAACATTGCTTCTTTGAGGGGGTTTAATTCATCAGGGCCTCTATCTTGACAATTCTTAAATTGAAAGTTTTCTTTTACAATCTGCTTTGTGTTTTCTACATCAATTAAATCTAAAGTGTCTATAACTCCAGCAGAACCATCAGGTAGGCATTTGTTCGCGAGAAGAGTATTTGGATCTTCCGGGGTCAGGTCCAGAGATTTAAAATTTTCTGTGTCTAATATAGGGCTTTGTTTGAATGAACTAAACGCGCCGGCTATAGCCATAGCAAAGCTTTTTTCATATTGAGAGATTAAATAATTATCTAAATAATAGACGTAGGATCCCAGCCTACTATCCAAAGTATCGGATGACCGGTCACCGGTCGATTTCGCGCTAAAAGATACAATTTGATTTTTTAATTTCTTAGATATTAATTTTGAAAAAAGGACTGCCTTAAATGATTTAAAAGTATTTTTTGAATCCCGAGTTAGAGAGGTAGAATTTCCTAAATTTTTACCCTGCGGGTACACAGTTTCAATTAAGGTTTTACCATCAAAATCATCAGTTAAAGTATTTTTTATGAGAGAGAACATTTGCGTTTGGGTGCTGTTTATAGAATCAACCTTTGTTCTTTCTCGTATTGATAACTCCGGGAGTGCACCTAACACCTTTTCTTCATATGTGGGTATTACGGATCTATTGAGTTTGTATATATCTTGAAACTTAATTAAAGACAATTCGTTATTCTCATCAAAGAAAACAGAATTAGCAACCGAAGCTTGCTTTAAATTAATAATCTCAGGAATTGTTTGTTGTCCACTGATTATTTTTTCTAGTGTATCGGCCTGTGTATTAATCTCTTTTTTCTTGTCGGTGTCGGTTTCTGCTTCGGCTGCGCTTCTTAGCTGTGTTACGACTTGATTTATTGCTGTAAAATCAAATAAGTTGCCTGTAATTTTAAATGTCGACGGAAATAAATTAGAAATATCAACATCAATATCTTGTTCTGGATTTGTATTACCCTTAAGTACTGCTGTTTCATTTTCAAATTTATAATGTTCTGTGGATATGAAGTTTTCCGCGTTTTGGAATAGTTCTTGGACGCGTGGTAGAACAACTCTTCTTTGTTCTTTTTTAAACACCGGTCCGAAGCGTCCAGGGCCGGATCCATCAGAAATAATTTCCTCTTTAACCAACTTATGAATCTGTGAAAGTACTTCCGCGGAATCAGGTGTTTCATTTACCAGTATATATATACCAGTTTTAGAAGAGATATTTCCTCCGAGGAAGTCTCTATAGGTGCCAGAGTCTTTATCTATTCCAAGTATTAGTTTTACGATGATTTTGTTTTGTGGTCCGGGTACCCAGGCCAATCTTAAATCATTTGGAAAATCTTCTCCTTTCACAGGTTCTTTGAATTTATCAGTTGTTACGTAAGCTAACTGTATATAATTTTCTTTCAGATTTGTAACTTCTTCTTCAAAAACATACTTAACTGATTCAAATACTGTATCTACTACGTTATCTATTTGATATTGCAGTGCTTCTGGGATCCTATCTACCAAACCTTTCTTAGTCGGTGTACACAATACTGGAGGTACTTGAGTCTCAATAGCTGTAGGATCAGTGAAATATTCTGCTAGCTTTTCCAAGGCATCAAACTTTCTTTGTTTTTCATCTTCAAGAATTTTGTTAATTTCTGCTTGGCTGAAGCCTTTTGTTTTGAGAGCGTCTTCATGCACAGAGTTGTCAATTACATCCTCACATAGATCAGCAATTGCGCTTACGTTTGTAACAACTGCTCCACAGAATGTTTGGTCGACCTTTGCCCCTAACAGCATAAATAATCTTCTTACATGGCCTGTGGTCTTTAGATAAACGTTTAGCCTCTCATATCTTTGTTCAACTTCTTCAAGTACAATTTTTAGCAAACCTTCGCCGGCGGCGCCAGATAGTAATTTACATAATTGTACTGGTTTTAGATATTGGGATATCCAATCTAACAGAGCTTTAACATCTTCAAAAAGATACGCTGGAATGTCTAGGCCGGAGATATCGTCAAATTGTAACGGTGTTTGGCCCGCGGGTGTTTTTAACGGCGAAGCGCCGCCGTGAAGATTAGGTACAAGATCTGGTATTCCAAAAGATTTTTCTAATGTTAAGGCCGGCGGAGGGTTTTCAATATCTTCGCACTGTGCCAAGGCCTCGTCTATGATACCTCGTATTAAATCTACGATGGATTGTACAATTAATTCTTTAGCTGCTTTTTCGAAAGCCTTTCTCAGTTCAGCCATAATGTCCTTAGTTGGAACAACGGGGAATTGAATTGTTGGCGGTTTTGGTATTTTCTCTCTAATATAGGCAATTATCTGTTGGCGAATATTACCCAAGCCTCCCGGGGCAAATAACATCTTCATAGAATCATTAATAAAATCTCCAAATTTCTCGCACAGCTTGTCTAAATCAATTATGTCTTTAATATCTTTTACAAAATCATCTATTTGAGCTTTTTGATTAGACAAGTGTTCTGCTTGATTATTAAGCTCTCTTTGTTGTATTGCGCCAAACTCTTTTGAGAATGGATCTTTTCCATCAATAGTTGTCACCAAGTCTGAGTCTAGCCTACGGTCGACGAGGGCTCCGGACTTTTCTGCTTTTTCTAAATTTTTCTTAACTTTCTTAAGGGCGTCGGCAGCCTCTGTGCCTTCTAAAGATTTTACTAAAGTATTCCAGTTGTTTAAGATTTCTCTCTTTACTGTCTCAAACCCTATTTGTTTTGCGACTTCTTTTATGATTGCTTTACATGCTAATTCAACCCATTCCCCGGGGTTTAACTTAGCGACCAGACAGGCCATTGCGCGCATCAATAATTCTCGAATATTGACTCTATGCAATACCTCACCATAAATGGATACAAAAGCGTTGTCGTCACCTCGTAGCTTTGCAACGCCAGATTCTAAATCTGCAAATAATGTATTGCCAACAAAAAGTTTCTTAGCTTTATTTTCTAGATAAACTTGTAATTGTTGCTCGGGATCATTTATCTCTGAATTTTGTTTTAGGAGAGCAGCGTCACCCTTAGTTGACTCAAAATCTTCTGCTTTTAGTGCTAAAGACTTCTTGTCTTTTTCCATAGGGGTGGCGGTTGGTTTAACTACTGGTTCCGGGAACGTATAAGACATCATCATTTCAGTCCAATCCACGTTGTCTCTTCCGGCGTCTCTGATTATTTTATCGGAGAACAACAGGTAACCCATCGCTGTTGATGAATCCCAGGGGTTTTTATTTGATATGTTATTGATACCAATGAAGAGCCTTTCAGAATATCTTTCATCATTGAATTCAATTACTCGAACAGGCTGGAGGTCCTCTATTGGCTCGGGATCATCTGGGCTAGTAGTAGAGGCTGGTGTGATCTCTAAATTGCCGCCAGTGTCCGCCAATAGGCCAGCTACATCATCTAGTATATAGCTTGGATATTTCTCTCTTAGGTCTAATAAGAACGCCTTGGCGAAATTTTTAGTTTCTTCTTCGGTCTTTGGTATGATTCCTGCTTGCGTAGTTGCGCTACCAGGAATTGTTTCTGATAGAAAATTGGTAAGTGCTTTGCCTTTTACTGGGTCAACTATGCCTACTAGAAATCTATACTTTACGGGCTCGCCGGGATAAGATGCTAGCTTGATCCTAATCCTATAGGTGTTAGGGTCTTCAGGGGCCGCGGAAGGCCCTTGTGGGGGGTCTGCAGGGTTTGCCGGTGGGCCGGCGGTCATGCTTACGTTTTTTAAACCATGGCTGTGTGAAAAATTAAACTGTGGGGGCGGTGTTACAGTTTTATCCTTCTTAATCCATATTTCGTCTTGTACAACATAATTTATAACTTCGTGAACATGGAATATATTCTGAGAAGATGGAATAGTGTTTGTGGTCATAGGCTGTTTGGTCCAGCCGGTTCCGTTCTCATCTAGTTCTAGGTAGTGAAAGTGGACAGTCGATGAGTTATCTTCTAATAATTGAGCTTCCGTAGTTTCCGGCACTTTGTCTTGAATAGGTTGTGGTTCATCAGTAAGTTCATCCTCTGTCTGCTCAGATGGCATAGAGTCCTTCTCGGATTCGTCTTGAGCCTGCTCTTGTTCAGAATTTAATATAGTGCCTTTCTCTTGTAAGAGGCTAATGTATTCTTTTACAGTTTGATCTGAAAGCTTCTTATCGTGGTGGGGATATTTTGAAAAATACCCCTCTACATCTTTTTCCGACAAATTAATCGTGTCAGTGCCGATAGAATATGATCCGCCGGCGGTCAAGCTCAAACCTTTATAAACATCAGAATTAAATTCTAATAATTCTAGTTCTGCTTCGTATATATTGTCGATTATATTGCTTGACAAATTATAGTCTTGATTTTCATTTATCCACTTATTAAACTTAGTGTCATCAAAAAGAATAAATGTTTCTTTCGTATACTTAGACATTAATATTACTTAAGCCTCCAATTGCCGTCTTTACCATCTTGTGGACCATATCTTACATACACTATTTTGAGATCCGAATCTAACCCAAGCTCCACTTGATCTTCCTTGTCTGTTCTCCAAGTAATATTGTTTTCTGCAAAGATTTCTTTTAAACTTGGTATGAACAATTCTAATTTATTAATCTCGTAATCTATATCAGGAGCGTTTTCGACTACTCCATTATAATTATCAAGTCCTCGTTTTATTTTGTTTTTCAGAACATCAATTAAGTCTTTTATTTTTTGTTCGACTGTGTTCGTAGTAAATGTATACTGAAAATCAATTATTCGGGAGGTAACCATTTCTTCAATAGTCATCACCTCTGCTTGTTCGTGTTTCTTATAATTAAAACCTCCGGCTCCTAAATAAGGTGTAACGACCAAATAATATATTGTTCTATTATTAACGTTGTCGTCTGACCAATAGTTTTTAACTTGAGAAATTTCGCCGGAGCCGGCCGTTAACAGTTTAATTACATATGCCTCGTCTGCTCTTCTGTTGAAGTGTTTTAGCAGTGTTTTCAAGCCAACTTTTCTAGCTTCTTCGCGACGGTCGCCTTCGAAGTCTACCGGTAGTTTTACTGTTATTTCATATCTCTCATCTTCTGAACTTTTAAACACAGTAAGAGGCTCTCTTCGAGTCCAATCAGCTCTTAAAGATGTGTTTTGTATTGATGGAGTTGCTCTAGTGCTCTCCGGAGTTTCCGTCTCTATAAGCGGCGGGTGCAGTGCTTGATCCACTAATTTTAATAACTCTAATTGCTCCTCGCTGACTGCGCCTTGGGGGACGCCTTCCGGAGTTTCTGCTAGAATCTCTTGTACAGTTTTCTGGCCGGCGGTAGCTTGGGTATTTAATTGTTCTAAGCCATCCGGGTCTACATAACCGACTTTCCCCACCAATGAAGAGTCAGAACCCCCTGGTACTGACAATACTTTTACTTGATCCCACTGGCCGCTAGCGCCTAGGCCAGCTAATAATAATTCTACTTCTGTGCCATTTGGTAAGATACCTATAGCTCCTCCAAGGTCACTTGTTTGTACACTATGGGTTTTGGACAGGGAACTAACGGGAGGTGGGCCAGGTTTAAAAGAATCTAGTGAAGTAATTGGTTGTTGACCCGGGGCGGCTCTTAGTCCTAGAAAGCTGCTGGCGTCTAGGAGATTGACTCTATACAGTTTTTTAGGATTTGAATCAGATAATGATTGTGCTGAAGGACTTGGCTCTACAGCAAAGGCAACTTTCTTGTCTGAAAGAAAATCTGGATATGATTCATTTATGAGATTGAATGCCATATCTGAAGAATTGAAGACACATACTGCCGCTATTCTTACAAATTCCCCGTTATCTTTCACATCTAATTTAGTTTGATTAAAAGTAATACTATCTTTTAATACCTCGCGGGCTTCAACAATAAACTTTTTGAATTCTTCAGAATCTTTATCTGGATAGGATACTTCTTTATCGTCCGGAAGCCAATATTTTTTATATTGTCCATGCCTTAATAGATAATAAATAGCCTTGTTTTTAATGGTATCTTCTACTTTTTCTTTAATAGTACCATTAAAAATTGGGTCTTCGTGTTGCTTAGGAAGACCGTCAGACTGATATTCTATTTGTTTTATTTGTATTTTTGCCATTTTAATTTGTGTTGTTTAATCTACTATTAATATACAGGCTTCCTGCTGGCTCGCAGTAATTAAATTTCCATCCCGATAAATTAATCTTATTTAAGGCGGCGTCTGCCAAAGAAATAGTTACTTGATCTAGTGATGCTTGAATCCCATCCGGGATTAGTGTATCAAGCGCCGGCGTTGTTGGTTGCCCAAAAAAAGGTGAATAATGATAATGTTTCATTATTGCTTGGTTATATTTCATCTGACTATTCATAAAGCCAACTAAAATTCCGTTTAAAGAATCAACAAGATCTGCTAATTGTTTTAATCCATTAGCTAAATCATTGCCCTTGACAAGTGGCTGTAAGTCTGTATCATCATTACCGGCAATAAGATCAATGCCAGTAAAACTTCCCATCTTGCAGCCTCTAGAGTTGTTAGTATCTCCACCTTTTGTTATGATCTTTACTCCTTCGCGTCCGATGATTCTAACACCGTCAGCTTTTATTGCGATCGCAGATTTGGCTTCCGCGTTGCCTACTTGTCCTGGAGCGAGATTAAAATTAGTATCAACGTCGGTTTTTGCAGATATATAAATTCTGGCAGAGTCTTTTCCAAAATCGGGATTAATAGAAATCTTCTCTCTTGTTTTTTTATTCCATTCGGCTATATCTCTTCCCTGGGGGCCAACGCATATATCGATCGCAGCCGCCCTATTGTGGCCTAGGGCGCCGTAGCCAGTTTTCACACCAGAAGGCCGGTCGCGACCTAATATAATCCATGAGTTTCCCTCGCGGAGTTCTTTTTCCGAAGATGTAGTAATACGATTTGGGGTGGCTTCTAAGATTGTACTATTATAAATACCTTTTTTGGAAGCTGTCTCTTCTTTTTCTATAAGTCTTTTTTTGGATGGAGTTAGTTTGTCCGTGCTATCTACCGCGGGGTCTAAGCAAGTTACTTGTTCAATCGCGGTCGTCAAGTCATTAACATTGTCTCTTATCTGTTCAAATATGTTTTTTTCGGTACCCATTTTATTTTATTTACGCCTCGAATGTTTTCACATTTCTTCCTTTCCATGCAAAGTATTTTACACTATATGTGCTACCTTTATGAAAATTTGTATAGTGTTTATTTCCTTTCATTCCTGGTTCTCTGGAGCTTGCTGCGGCAATAGTTCTTTGAAAAGCGCTGCTTGGGCTATGACCCAAACTACGACAAACCATATAATGTTCTGTAAATACACCATCTGACCTGGTAGCGATGGATCTAGCATGGCTAGTGATTCCATCATCATATCTCTTTTCTGGATGGTATGAATTTCCTCCTGCCCACAAGAAGCCCTTTGGTGTTAAACCAGGGAAAGCTAATTTTAAAGTACTAATTTGTGTCGGTAACCATTTACATAATTTCCAAGCGGCCTCACACGCGGCTTGAGTGGGCATCCTAATTCTTCCGGCCGTGCCGCGATATGCAGAAGGGCTTAGTATTTTTCCACTAGATCCTTCACCATAACCTCTTGTAAATATACAGTTATCAATAATAGGCTGATTTCCCACAGAATATTTTGCCTTGTCTGGTTTATATCTATTAACCATTTCAATGCCAATGGTGCGTGTATTTTGCTCGCCCGGGGCGATTGCCGCGTGGAATGCTACTTCATCTAGAGCAACGTGCTGTCTTACTTGGCCGGTCAAAGAAACAGTAAAGTGAACACTTAAGCCTTTTTTAGCTAAGATTCTTACAGTGCTGTCTACCCTGTGCACGCCGGCTTGGTGTATCATTATTTGATTAACACCCATTTTACGTTTTCGACTTGGAAGTTGAACTGATAAATCATCTCTCGTTAGTGCCGGATAATTACCGCCGGCAAACTTTGATAATGGAATCTGTGCGCCGGCTGGGCCTGTAGAAAAAGAACCTCCGCGTTGGCGGCAATTGTTATTTGATACGGCGGTGGCTGTTTGTTTATTTCTCATGTTCGAATTGATGGTTTTGAGTCTAGCTTCTTTATCAGAGATACGTCTTTTTATATCAGCCATTTCAGGAGTAGTGGTTCCCGTTTCATCAATTAATTTTAATTCTTTTTTGAGACCAATAATTTCTTGCTCTATTAATTTAGTATTAGAGCTTTTATCGGTAGTAGATTTTAATATTTCTTGGATACTGTGTTTGGCAATATCTACTAGTTGTTCATATTTATGTTGATCCTGCGGTGGCGCGGTGATGCCGGCATTCGGCCCGGCAACAGCCAGTAATCTGTCTATCTCTGCTCCATCTTCGTCCGTAAATGCAAACAATTCTTGTCTACGAATTTCTATTTCTTTGCCTTTATATCGATTTGCTTTTTGTTTTGTTAAGTCTGTAACACTCGTATACTTACTGAGAAGCCCGGGTTTCTTATCTTTTATAACTTCGGCGCTTTTATGTTTCTCCTCTGTCTTTGGAGGGTTGTAGGGTGGGCCTACCATATCTACTGGTGCATTTGTGGTGGTACCTTCAGCATTTGATGTGTTAGTCACGCTTGTGTCGGAAGTCAAATTATCGGCAACTTGGTCTTGTTTGACAGCGCCACCGGTACCTAATTCTTTTACTACTGACCAGCGGTTTCTTTTATCTAAAAATGACCAGGCCCACCAGATAGCAGCATCATGCCAGCCTAAACTCTGGCCATAACACGCATGAAGCTCCCACCTCATTCTTTCGGTGGTCTTTGGTGTTTTTGCCTGCCCTTTCTTCCCGACGTCATATGCGCCTAGGCCAGGGATTACTTTTTTAAAGCCCTCTGCTTTATATCTATCGTAGCCCTTCTTCCAGTGGTTCTTACCCCAAAATCCAGTAGCACTGTATACTTGCGGCACTGCGTAATCGCAATATCTACCCCAGGAGAGAAAATAATGGCCTTTCTTTGGTGAATTTTTATTGGGAGTTGTACTTGTAAATCCAAGAGTTAAATTATTTCTTTTACATGCTTGTTTAAGCTTTTTCGCAAAATCTTCATTTCTCTTAATGACTTCGGGACTATATGCATAACTTTTATTGGCGAGCTTAATCCCTGTTCCTCTTGCGTACATATCTTCTTCGGCATCAATTTCTACGCCAAAGGCACCGGTATATACTGCAAGGTCGATCATATTTTTAACAAATAAATCTTCGGGCTCTTGGCCATTGTGTTTTGCTTTGAATGCAGACTCATTATAACTTGTGCCCAAACCGATCGCGGCCCAACCATATATATAACATCTAATACCTTTTTTATGATATGCTTCTATAAATGTTTTTAAACTATCTCTATCTATTATTTTTTCTTCACCATTTTGCTTAATTTTATAAACCCAGATACTAACCCACTCGATGCCAGCTTCAATAGCTTTACTAACCGGATATTTACTTAATTTTATTGGCTGTAAAGTCCCCCCAGTAAAAATACCTTTGCCTTTTGGAATTTTACCTCTGTCTTTTTCAATATTAATTGGTACATAATCAGGTGCTTTCCGCGGGCCAATTTTCGCAACTGACTCATTAGAGATGGCTATATTATCTCCCCCGGGGGCTCTCATATTTAGACCATTATTACAAGGGAATGCTGCTGCGGCTGCCGCGGCGGTGATGGCCGCGCCAACATCGGAATGTAATTTTCCAAGGTACTGCGGATCATCGAGCGTAAGTCTATTACCAAAGTCCACCCAAATAAATTCACCTTCTTTGGGAGGTGACTCTCCAGTGCCCGTCTGTCTAGCGACAAAAGTTGGAAACCTGTTGATAGCGGCGTGATCCTGGAGGTCTTTCGGGGCTGGAAGCCAAGAGCCGTGGATTTCTGGAATGTAGGCTTTTACCGCGGTAAAATTCTGTTCAGGTTTGCTTTCAAACACATCATACAATCTATCGAGCCAGGTTAGTGCCACCGGGGAAGTATTAGTTCCTCCGTTAACAGCACCTTCAACTCGCAAGCATATCGCCTTATAGGGACCTGTGCCTAAAATCGTTTCACTTCGAAACTCATTGGCCGCGATGTCTTTTAAAACTTCAATACTATCAGTTTCGTTGTCTCTATAAACTTTGCCATTTTTTTTAACAAGAGGGTTTAAATCGCCATATGCGATATCTTTAAAAGGATTAATATCAGCCATCAGATTCGGTATCCTCTTCTATTAAACTATAGATGCTTTCTTTGTCCTCGCTGGATAAGCCGGAAAAGACTGGGCTACTTTTGTGTAATAGTGCGGATACCTTGACTAGTTGCTCGTTTGACCTTTGTAGAGTCTCTAAATACTTCGATGCTATCTGACCTAATTCCTTGTGATCATGGCTGGCATGCATACTCTTCATCAAATCAGTTAATAACGTTAAAGCTAATGCTCTATCATTATCTATGTTTTCGATTGCGTCTTCAATATGTTTATCAAGCTTTTTCAAAGTTTACACTCATTCCAGTTTTTTCTAAACTGTCTATACTTAATCCTAATTTTGTTTAGATTATTAACCACCTGCTTTGTATTCAAGCCGGTAATTTCTCTAATGTATAGATAAATAGCTTTTTTATTAAAAATTTCAATCTCATCAACTGTTTCGAAAAGAATTTTAATTGCTTGTAAGACTTTTTTTTCGTTTTCTTTTAGTTTAAGATTATCCCAAGAATCCATCTCGTTGTATAAGTAAGAATAAAATTCAAACCTATCTCTGTCCTTTTCATATGGATTTATGGTAGATAACTGTGTCTGTTCTATTTCGCCGGGGATTTCTTCCATTGCGACTTCGCGTTTGAGGTTTTTAGTGTTTCTTTTGACTTTGTGTATGAACCAATTCTTCGTGATCACACTGAAATATGAGAACGCTTTAGACTTCTTGCTGGGGTCATATTTATCTAAAATGGTCGTCAGCCAAACTTTACAATCCTCTTTTAGAGAGTCTATGTTTGGTAAGTTGGTAAATTTATATGTATAAACAATCTTGTCTACCATTTCGTTAAACGCGGGCTCAATCCAATTAACATAAAGTTCTGTTCTAATTTTATTGTCTGTGGTGAGCGTATAATTTATAATTGCTTCTTCATGGACCTTAGTAAAATAATTGTTTTTCTTTTTTGCTTTACGGGGCATCTTTTTCTCCGTTTATAATGTCTTCAATCTTATTATCTTCGTCATACATTGTTTTATAATCTTCAATATCTTGCACTATTTTTTTTGTGTGGTCTATTAAATCTTTTAAGACGGGTTCACCGTAGAACATTTCTAATTCATGAATACTTTCTAGGTGTTCAGATAGTTCATAAAATCCAGAAAATAATTCTTCTTGATCTTCTGTGATATCCTCGATTCTGTTAAGAAGACTGTACACAAACCAACCAGTACCTATATTGGTGAGAGCAAATAAATATAAAAGAAAAGGAATTATACCTAGAACAGACATCAAAAGAATTGAATTCAATATTATAGAAACAATTAAAAAGTATCTAATCATGGTTTGTAGTCTTCAGAAGCTAGCTTCTTTTTTTCGTCGGCTAGGTCTGACCTAAACTCTTCGATCTTCTCTTTTACCAGATCACCGTTTTTTTCAGTCGACTCTTTCTTTTGCATAGAAAACCCAGAAGGCGTTCTTTCTAAAGTAACTTTATCACAACTAGGGCAATCTTTTAGCTTATCTTTAATACTGTGCATAGTCCTGAACGAGTGTTCACAAGCAGTACACACATAGTTATAAATTGGCATACTTAAACTCTGCCATGGTCGTCTTCGACACGCACAACATCGTCTAGTTCCGGGGTCGAGACCTCTATAAGAGTCACGGGTTCTGCGCCGGCTGTGAACCTATGCATATCGCCAGGTGATATATGATAGACAGAGCCCGGGGGCAACGTGATTCTTTCCTTGTCAGTAAGGAGAACTAAGTTGCCTTGCAAAACATAGATCGTTTCTTCTTTTACCTCGTGATATTGAAGCGAGAGCCGGCCGCCAGACCTAATATGAAGAAGTTTACCTACATACTTATCCGTATGAGCCCAAATCTCCTCGTATCCCCAGGGCTTGTTTACCCTGGTTATATCAGGCCTAGACATTTCTTCCGCTCAAAACATTAACTAACTCAGACTTCTTCATCTTACTGTAGCCTTTAATATTTTGTTGTCTTGCTATAGCTTTAAGCTCCGAGGCTTTCATACTACTAAAGTCTGTTGTGTCTATATTTTCCTGGACTTGTTCCATTCCAAATTTTACAAGCGGAGGATTAAGAACAAATAGCTCTCCGTCGGCTTCTTGAAACTTTAACGCCTGTAACATTGGAACAATGTCAGTCTGCTCTAAAATACTCTTTTGTAGGCACATCATTAGCGCGCCCATTGCTTCTGTCGAAAGACTCTTGTGTTGTAAATCCATTTTTTTCTCCATTTAAGAATTATACGTATAACATTTTATTTCTAGTTTTAGATTGTTTAAAAAATCTATCTGCATTTATATTTTTATCATCAATAAACAAATCATATACGGGCTTGCCTAATCTTAGTTCGTGGCATTTTACGCCCCACTCTTTGAATTGATTTTCTGTTACTTCTCTCCAATCAATACCAGACCCTGTTCCTCTAGCTGTCCAGTAAATGATCGTATCTCCATTATCATACAATTCATTAATTTTGTTAATATTTTTTTCTATTGGGGCAGCTTTTGAATAATCCCGATCTTCCGGGGAGACGCAAATTGTCTCATCAATATCTACAAAAATTATCATTTTATACCTTTATTAAAAAATCTGCTGCTGGTTTTAAACCATCCGGGATATTCTCATAATCTTCTTTATTTATTTGAAACCAATTCTCTTGTGGAGACTCTTGTCTCTGAAGCGGTCCGGACAATTCAGGGTGTATTAGAAAACAGGCATGAATAGCTAGCCTTTCTTTCTTTTGTGGTTTGGCGCCTTTATGCCAACCGCGGGTATTAGCGAACAATAAATCACCAAAGTTTGCAGTTAATGGTAGAATATTTTCTTCGCCATATAGCTCTTGTAAAGTTTGGTCATTTAAATAATGATAATCCCACCAATTATCGAACATTTTATTTGGACTCCCTGCAACATATGTAAATGGGCCGTCGTCTTCTCCGACATCATTTAAATAAATAACAGCTTTTAAAGTCTTCACCAAGCTATTGTAATCGCGGTGGAAATATTGGTTACTGACAGGTGCAGTGTCTGTAAGGTAGCTTCTTCTAACTGCTATCGAAGACAGGGCTGGCATACACCCATAGAAAGAAATTACAGGGTCAATTAAGTCTTTATTGAAAACAATTTTATAGAGGTTTGGTATATTCAAAATAGGCTGATTAATGAAAGCCATACTTGCGTCCTTCTTTTTAAGATTAATATTATTGTCTGTAAAGTTGATAATAGTCTGTTCTATACCCTTTAAAATATTCTTTTGTTCATCATCAAAGAATCTTTCAATTTTGTGAAATCCGGAGGCCTTAATTTCATCTGCCGCCTTTTCTGCTTCGGCGCTAGCCTTGGTATATTGTGGATAAGTTTCTTTACGCCCAGTGATTTTATCATTGTAGTATTTTACGGCTTCTTGGCCATTGTGGGATTGCCCGTGGAATCCATAAAGATCTGCATCTTTTATTCCTAGCCATTTCATATTTTATTCTCCATTTTTACAGTAAAAATTACTATCATTTCTTGTCCATTTTTTGTCTCGCCGCGGGCTGTCTCATACAAGAATGAAACATTATATTCATGAAAAAGTTTACATATTGATTCTTCACTAAAGTAGTGAAAATGACCATCAAATATAGGCTTATTATGTATATTTCTTTTTATTGGGACTTGCAATATAACTTTTTTAAACTCTAGTTTTTTAATCTTTTTAATAAATTTTTGTAAATCCAATATATGTTCTAGGACATCAAAACCAGCAAAAGTATCGCATGCGGTTGTAGATATATCAAAAAAATCTTCATTAATAACCTTATGGCCGCGGGCCTCGCAGATCTTTGACAGGTCCTTATCTTTTTCGCAACAAGTAATATCAATTGAATTGATATTTTCTTTTAACAAAGAAGCAAAATTTCCATCACCAGAGCCTAATTCTAAAATCTTATCTTCTTTTTTAATGTAAGATTTAATAAGGTTTATTAGTCGACCATCTCTTTCTAAAAGTATTTCTCTATCTGCAAGTTCCGTACCTTTTAAAGTTCGTCGATATTGTTCATTATAATATCGATCCAAGTCAATATAAGAGTAGTCTCTAAATATGTGTTTGCAATTCGAACAAGAATAAATATTTCGGTCTCCATTTTGTTGTCCGGACAGAATTATTTTATTTTCTTCCGGGCCGGATTGGCAACAAGAACAATTCATCCTTTACCGGCCTTATTTAAAATTTTTGAGTCTCGATAAGTTAACATTTTATTTTCCTAAATATAAAGCTTCACATAAGTTAAACTGCCATTCATAATCTATGTCAAAACATTCTTGCTCTTTCATAGAAAACAATTCAATATCGCCAGGGATTTTAAAATCTCCCATCCAGATCTCTTGTCCTATTTTGCTCATCTTACCTGCATATAGGCAATGTGCAGCTTCGTATATTGGCGCTACAGTTTTTGTATTCATAACCGCCTCGGTCAAAGGAGTTATCAATTCCTTATTTCCATTCCAATAATAATTCTTTTTTTCTATTACTCCAAACATTCCATCAGATTCTGACTTTACATAATCTTCGACAAAGTTGTCGATGGTCTCTGGATTTAAAAATGGTGCGCAGGCGTTCACCAGAACACAATATTTGAATGGTAATTTATCCCACCATTCATACATTTCTGTCATAGGTGTGCCTTCGGAATTAGCAGAAGCTTCAGATCTTTCAAAAACATTTATTCCATTAGCCCTTGCCATCTCTTGTAATTCTGGCTCATATGCTGATAGATAAAAATTCTTCATTGAAAACTTATTACATTTCTTGATCTTTTTCAACGCAATATCTGTTAACGTAGTTTCCGCGAAAGGGCGGATCATTTTCTGAGGTATCCTTTGGGATCCTAACCTAGCTTGCACTATTACACATACCTCATCTATATTTTTCATTTTTTAAATGCCTCTTGGATAAACCTGTACTGTACCGTTTCTTGTCCTATGGAAAGATCATGAATTCTAAACGAATAACTTTTCGACAGAGTATTCAATATATAATCCCAAAATATTACTA
>Ga0115545_1000242_pt1 | contig 29253 bp, 36 predicted proteins | sample COGITO_mtgs_1003_FD_87188 | JGI IMG/M metagenome (GOLD analysis project Ga0115545, IMG submission 87188) | Pelagic marine microbial communities from North Sea - COGITO_mtgs_100330 | ecosystem: Environmental > Aquatic > Marine > Epipelagic | place: Germany:Helgoland, sampling site Kabeltonne...
CCATCGATGATAATGGAACTGATTTACCAAGAATCCATAAACACCTAATACCTGATTATGATATTTGTTTTACTTATCACACAGACGGTAGACCTTTTGATGATAAAGAGATGAATTTATTATTTAACTCGGCTGATGTTTATATTAACTTAGCTAGTAATGAGGGATTTGGATTAGGTAGTGCTGAAGCACTTACTGTTGGAACACCAATTATCGTAAATGTCACTGGTGGTCTACAAGATCAATGTGGATTCTACAAGAAAGAAATGTCTCCTGATGGAAGTGGTTTTTCTCAAGTATTATTGACACCTGAAGATTATGTAGAGTTAGGTTCTAATCATGAAGGAACTTATACTGAACATGGTGAATGGGTATTTCCTGTTTATCCATCTAATAGGTCTTTACAAGGTTCACCAGCTACACCTTATATTTGGGATGATAGATGTAAACCTGAAGATACTGCTGTTCAGTTAAGAAAACTATATGATATCGGTAGAGAAGAAAGAAAAAGACTTGGTTCATTGGGAACAGAGTTTTGTAAAGAAAATCTAATGACATCAAAAGCAATGGGACAAAACTTTATTGATTCTATGAATGGTGCTTTTGATAATTGGAAACCACAACCTAAATATCATATGGAGGAAGTATGAAACGTAATGTATTAATGATTGCACCTTTTAATACCCGTAGTGGATACGGTGACCATGCTCGTTCTCTTTTTTATTCTATTATGGATAGGGAAGATTTAGATATTAAATGTCTTGATGTTAAGTGGGGAAACACACCACGAAACCATTTAAGACCAGAAGTCCCACGACATAAAAAATTATTAGATACTTTTGTACGGCAAGAACAAATACAAGGACAACCAGATATTCTTATTGATATCAGAATACCTAACGAGTTTGCTACTGGTGGAAAAATAAATATCGGTGTAACTGCTGGTGTAGAAACAGATGTAGTCTCATCTGAGTTTTTAGAAGGTATGAATCGTATGAATTTTAACATAGTGCCATCTAATTTTACAGCAGAAACTTTTGGTCGTTGTACTTATGATAAAATGGAAGACTTACCAAATGGTAAAAAACAAAAAATTGGTCAACTTAAAAATGAAAGACCAATTAAAGTTTTATTTGAAGGTGTAGACACGGATGTATATTTTCCAAGAGATAAAAATCAGTTAGATAAGGGTTTGACCAAAGAGTTAAATGAATTAATTAAAGAAAATTTTGCTTATCTTCATGTTGGACAATGGGGTAATCAAGGTTTTGGAGAAGACAGAAAGAATATCGGAGTTTTGATAAGGTCTTTCTTAAAAGCCTTTTCCAATATACCCAATCCACCAGCACTTGTTCTTAAAACTAATGGAGCTAATTTTAGTATCCTTGATAGGCATGATATTAAAAAAAGAATACAATCAGTAAAGGATATGTTTAAGGGAGTTGACTTACCAAATATTTATTTAATACATGGTGATTTTACTATCGAAGAAATGTCAACACTTTACAACCATCCAAAGATTGGTGCTTTTATTACTTGTACTCATGGTGAGGGATTTGGAAGACCGATGTTAGAAGCTACTTGTTGTGACTTACCTGTAATTGCTAGTAAGTGGAGTGGTCATATGGACTTCTTAACAGATTCAGAGTCTATGTTAATTGATGGATTTATAAAAGCAGTTCCTAAGTCTGTTATTTGGAAACCAATTATTGTAGAGCCATCTAAGTGGTTTGATGTTAATGAAGCTGATGTGGTTAGAAAGATTAGAACTTTTCATAAGAAAAGAAAACTAATACAAAAGAAGTCTACTCGTTTAGGTAAGAAGAATAGAAGAAACTTTTCTCTGAAAGCTATGGCTACAGAGTTTAATCAAATTATAGATGAATTATTAAAAAGTATACCACAAAACGTTGGTTTAAAATTACCAAAACTTAAAAAAGTAAATGATTCTAATTCAGAAATACCAAAATTAAAACTACCTAAACTTAAGAAAGTAACTTAATGGAAGATTTTATGTTAAAAGTAAAGTGCCCATTAGATTCTTGTAGTGATGTAGAAGAGTCATTGATGTTGTTAGGTGATACTGAACAAAACATGCAATGTTTATCATGTGGATTTGCTTCTAACAATGATATGAAAACTCACATTAAACCTTTTCCTGAAGATTTTAAAGATGTATGTGTCGAGACTAATAAAGATAGGTATTGGGCACCATCTGTATTTACTACAGCAAATTATCAAGTAGTTCCTATGGTAGAAGATAAAGAACTGAAGTGGAGAATTTATGCTCATCAAGATCCTGAAACAGAAGTTGTAGTTCCAACATTTACAGATGCTTATACAATGGTAGAAAAAATGGAGAAGATAATTGGCGACAAGATACAACAACAAGCGGATAGTTAAATCTATCCAAACAATAGGTGTCGGTAGGTTAATACCTGGTATGATACTCACCTTTAATTATTCAGAACAAGGTGTTAAGGATCCTAGACCTATCTTACTTTATTTAAATACTAATAAAGAAACTAAAAATATAGAGGGGTTGAATATGAACTACCTCAATGCGACTAAACTAAAAAAGTTATTTACTGTTGCTGATTTTAAGAAAACAGAATTAGACGAGGTAGAAAATTTAATTAGTTTAAAAGAAGATTACTTTAGATTACAGATTGCTAATCCAAAGAAAAGAAGTGCTATGACACCCAAAAGATTTTATAGTGATGTAATATCAGCTGATAAATACTTTAAGGGATCGTATAGGTCATATAAACTTACTAAGTTAACATCATTAAAGGTTACACAAATAAACATGGAGTTTATCAAGTGAAAATTAGTTATTCTATCTTGGTTCATAACGAAGATGAAACTTTTGAAAAGTTATTACATAGGTTAATAGAATACAAACAACCTCAAGATGAGATTGTAGTTCTTGACGACTATTCTGATAATGAAAAGACGAAAGCTATATTAGATTATTATTCATCTACTTGTGATATAAAGTTAGAACAAAGAAATTTATTGAAGGATTTTGCTAGTCAAAAAAATTATCTAAAAAGTATGTGTACTGGTGATTATAGTTTTAACTTAGATGCTGACGAAATAATATCTCATTGGTTCATGAAAGATATACATGAGATACTTGAAGGTAATAAAGTTGATTTAATATTTGTTCCTAGAATAAACACCGTAGAAGGTATAACAGAAGAACATTGTAGGATGTATGGGTATCAAATAAATGAAAAAGGATGGATAAACTATCCTGATTGGCAAGGTCGTATCTTTCGTAACCGACCAAATATTCGTTGGGAGAAACCTGTACATGAACAACTAACTGGTTTTCAAACTTATGCTCATTTACCACAAGAACAGAAGTATTCTATTACTCATCCGAAGACAATAGATAGACAAGTAAAACAAAATAAATTTTATAACGAAGAGATAACTGCAAAACTAGGATGATAAAAGTAAAGATACAAAATCCAAACGAAGGTAGAAACAGACCTACCTTTGCTCCACTCATAAAAACAAAAAATCTGATGAGGGATTATAGCATTGACATAACGGACTCTGATGATTTTGATTATTTATTTATCGGTATGCAAGATTTCATCGATAAAAAAAGACCGTTAAGTGAAAGTGTTGAATGGGGATTGGAAAATTTAAGTAAAGTAAGTGGAGATTATTTTTTATTCGATGGTTCGGATTCTACTTCCATGATGGGTGCGTTTGAAGTATTCGAACAAAGTGATGCTATTTATTTAATGAAGAACCAAAAGTTAAAAACCAAAGAAGAGTATAAGAAACCATATGCTTTTAATAAATATTTTTTTGGTTCTGATAGCGACTTGGATTTATCATATGATATATCAGAGGATATGTGGAATAAAATTAAATTTACACATATAAACTTATGTTATTGGAATGATTACAGCAATATGCAACCTATTAGTAAGAATAAACAAATTGATTTATGTGCTATATTTCAAGACAATCACCCTTACAACGAAGACCACTCTGTAAGAAATGATGTTTATTATAATAATCATAGAAAAGGTTTATCGGACATACTTGAACCATTAAAAAATAAATACAGTATGTTAACCGAAAAAATGCCATTTCAAGAATATGTTCAGAATCTGTGGAGTTCAAAAATATCATTATCTCCATTTGGGATGGGAGAGTTGTGTTTTAGGGATTTAGAATCTATGGTTTTTGGTACTCTAATATTAAAACCAAGTCATGAAATGGTTGACACCCTACCGAATATAATGATAGATGATGAAACTTTTATTAGTTGTAAGTATGACTGGTCTGATTTAGAAGAGAAGATAGATTATATTTTAAGTAACTTTACATATGTTCATGACCATATAACACATAATATCAGAAACATGTTTAACAAAAATTGTACAAATGAGAAATTATGCTTGTACTATTATGATTTGTTTAGTAACTTAGATGATATAGCAATTAGTTAGGAGTATTTGTGAATTACATTTTTACAATGATTGGTGAATTTGGATACGAGGTGTTGAACTGGCATGGGGTTGTCCGTAAGTGGGCATTATACAACAAAAAAGAGGGTGATACCATAACGATATGTAGTAGAAATGGTTTAGAATTGTTTTATGATTTTGCTGATAATTTTGTCAATCTATCACAATTTGACTCTTTTAATAAAACTATTACAGATTGTTATGAAGCTTACATAGTTCCTAATGGGGATGTAGAAACTTTACCAAGAAAAGAATGGATTATACAGAGAGATGGTAAACATATACAAGACATAAAAGATGATATTACGTTGTATATTAACAATATGATATCAGATGAAAAAAGATTTATTTGGAGTTTTGAATTTGAAGAGATAGATGGGTTTCATTTTGGAAAACAACAATTAGTTTATGGTGGGATATATGATCCTAATCTAATAGCAAGAGGTGAGTTTGGTGCTCCACTAAGAATAGAAGAAAACTTATATGATGAGATTAAATTAGATTCTTTCATAGATGAAACAAAAAAGAAGATACAAGAAAAAGTTGACATAAATTTAGATGAACCTTTTATATTTACACAGACAGCTTTTAGAACTGGATACGACTTAAGGTCTACTGTAGAGATAGACCATGATAACTTATTCAAGGGTTTGAAGGACAAGTATCCTATTTTATTTTTAGATTTCAAATCAGGAAGAAAATTAGATAGTTTTTCAAACTTTGATGGGTATCAAACTTATAGTACAGATAATTTAAAAGAACAATTAGTATTGATGAGTTTATCAAAGTATAACATTTTAACCTCCGAAGGTGATTATAGAAGTCATTTTTATTTACCTTGCTTTGTAGGTAAAGATTCACATGTTATAGCTGCTAATGATATAATAAATAGGTTATCAGCAACAAGTTGTGATTTTTATAATGAATATGTTTTTACTTTCGGTGGTCATATAAAGAACTATGTATACGAGGATGTTATTAATAATTTAGATAAATTTTATGAGGTGTTTGAATGAGTGAATATAAATCGTCAGATTCAGATTTACAATCTTCCGTAAAACAACAAGGAACATATGTAACACAGATATTTCATTTCGTTGGTGGTGAAAAAAGAACTTATGATGGTATTGAAGTTGAATCTATAAGACAAGGCCAGTTTACAAAGTTTAAATGTAAGAATGGTGCTATGGTCATGATAAATGATAAGAATATTTTGATGATAGAAGTTTTTCAGGATGGTAATGATGATACAGATAACTAATAACGATATTAATTTTTATATAGATTTATTAAAATCCGATAAGAAATTTTCTTTTACTAGATGGGGAGATGGAGAGTGGTTATGTACCTTTGGTGCTAGTGGAGCAAATTGTGATGGACACTCTTATTTTTTGGAGATGAGAAATGGATTGAATAGGGCGTTAGATAATCCAAAAGGTTATTTTTTAGCAACATGGCCTCAAACAGAATCAATGATGACTAATGTATGGGATACTATTCAAGATAGGTTAGAGTATTCTGATACTAAGAAATGGGTTGATGCTAGTGTGTGGGAAGAAGCTGCTATGAATGGTAACTTAAAGGACTTTATAGAACAATTAGAGAAGATGGATTTTATAGTTGTTTCTGAGTCATCTAAAAAAGAATTGCCAATGAACTACTCAGATTTTATAGAAGTTCCTGAAACAAATTGTTTCTTAGAAAAAGAACGTATTAAAGAGGAAATGGTTTTAATGTGTGACAAGTATGATTTACCTGTTTTTGGATTATCAGCATCTATGGCTACGAATGTAATTGTAGATGAGTTGTATGATGAAATTGGTGACTCGTGTTGGATGATTGATTTAGGTTCAATATGGGAGCCTTTTTTAAAAAATCCAGTCCATGCTAGGTCTTATCATTCTACCTATAAAACTACAAAATTAAAGTAATGAATATCACATTCGGAATAATAACTAATAAGTTTGTATCAGATGAAGTTTTAAATTCGATTCACAATCAAAACATACCGTCTTATGAAATAATAGTGGTTGGTGGGGAAGATAAATATTGGATTAATAAACAAATAGATTTATATATCCCATTTACCGATGAAGATAAACCATACACAATTAAAAAAAACCTAATTACTGAAAACGCTTCTTTCGATAACATAGTGTATCTTCATGATTATTATTTTTTCTTAGAAGATTGGTATCATGGTTTTAAAAAATTTGGAGATGATTGGGATATATGTATGAATGTTGTTAAAAACAAAGATGGTAGTAGATTTAGAGATTGGTGTGTATATGACGATCCTAATTTAAATTGGCCATATGGTGATGAACCAATTAATTTTGATGATACACATAGATTAATGTTACCACCTTATAGTTATGATAAGAAAAAATTTATGTACATATCCGGTGGATATTGGTTAGCTAAAAAATATGTTATGGAAGAAGAACCATTGAATGAAAAACTTGGTTGGGGAGAGAGTGAGGATGTAGAATGGTCAAAGAGAGTTCTGAATAAATTCAGTTATAAAATGAATACTTATTCTACTGTTCAAACCTTAAAAGACAAAAGGCTTTCTGCGGAGTATGTTAATTGATGAATATATTTGTAGCAACGAGTGATTCTTGTATAAGTGCACTTAAACCATTTAGTTTTTTATTCAATAAGTTTTGGTACTCCAAAGAGAAAGTAACTGTTCTAAATAGAGGAGTAATTACTGATGTTGATTTACCAGATAATTTTAGTATAGTATCTTTAGGTGAAAACAAAGGTATGGATTATTGGTGTGATGACCTCCGTAATTATTTTTTATCAATAGATGATGACCATTTTATCTTTATGCAAGAAGACCACTTTCCTCTTAAAGAATTTAATAAAAAAACATACGATGTCCTACTGAGTTGTATAAATGATGATATGGTTGGTAGAATTGCTATAACTAATGACCGCGCTTATGATCCATATTCACATTATAAAACAATAGATGGTGTTAATATAATTCAAAGTACACAAGATTCTATGTATAGAATATCTTGTCAACCGTCTATTTGGAAAAGGGAGTATATGTTGAAACATATGTTGAGTGGTTTAAAAGGTCCTTGGGAGTTTGAACTTTTAAAAAATCAATACCATGATGGTTATACGATTTTAGGTTTAACTGAAAACTATCCAATTTTAGTGAGTAATGCTATATCTAAAGGTAAATATGATGAGGAGTGGTTTAGGTCACATCATGTTAATGACCACTATGAAATGGATATGGATATAGTTAACTATATGATAGAGAAAGAGATTATATGAACATACTGATACCTATGGCTGGAGCAGGATCGAGATTTAAAATAAAAGGTTTCGATGTACCTAAACCTTTAATAAAAATCGGAGAGGAGTGTTTAGTTGAGAAATCAATATCTACATTGGGAATAGATGGTAGGTATATATTTGTAACAAGGAAGTATGAAAACGAATCATTCAATGAGGAGTTAAAAAACATCTTGTTACAGATGAAACCTAATTGTGAGATTAGACAAGTTGATTATTTAACGGATGGAGCTACTGCTACATGTTTGATTGCTAAAGACCTAATAGATAATGATGAGCCATTAATAATTACAAATTGCGACCAATCATTAGAATGGGATGCTGAAGATTTTTTACAGAAAGTAGATGGAGTAGATGGATGTGTAGTTACACACGATTCTGATAATCCAAAGAATAGTTTTATATCATTAGATGAAAAAGGTTATGGTGTTGAGTTGGCTGAAAAAAGACCTATAAGTAATTTAGCTTTGATAGGTTTACATTATTGGAAGAGTGGGAAAGATTTTGTAGAATCTGCTGAAAAAATGATAAGTAATAAAATTAAATCAAAAAACGAATATTACATAGCACCAACTTATAATTTATTAATAGAAAGTGGTAAAAAAATAACAAATTATCATATAAAGAAACAACAATACATAAGTTTAGGTTCGCCAGAAGATGTCTCTATCTATGCCGGTAGACAGAACGAGTATAATCCTAAGAAAAATAAAACCATAATATGTGATATAGATGGAACTATACTGAAACATAGTCATAGATTTTCAGCTGTTGTTTCAAGTGAACCTCAAATACTGCCAGGAGTAAAAGAAAAATTTGATGCTTGGGACTCTTTAAATTATAAAATTATTTTAATGACTGGTCGGAAAGAAAGTGCTAGAAAATTAACCGAATCTCATCTAATAAAGTTAGGTTTATGTTGGGATTTACTAATCATGAATGCTGGTAACGGTCCTCGTGTATTAATTAATGATAAATTACATCAACAATCCCCTGATAGGTCTATATCAGTTAACGTAGAGGTGGATAATGGGTTTGAAGATATTAATTGGGAAGAGATAGGATTATAAAATGAAAGTAATGAAATTAGAAGATATGTTTAAAGGTTGGTTTATTGGTGACTTTGAGCCTACTGCTTATAAATCAAAAGATTTTGAAGTTTGTTATAGAGTTCATCCAAAGGGTGAAAAGTGGGAATGGCATTATCACAAAGAGATTACCGAGATAAATCTATTAGTGAGTGGTAAAATGATAATGCAAGGTAAGGAATTAAATGTAGGTGATATTTTTATTGTTAATCCATATGAGATAGCGGATCCGGATTTTTTAGAAGATTGTGGTATTGTTTGTGTAAAAACTCCAAGTACACCTGGTGATAAGTACGTTGTGAAAGAAGTTAAATGATTAAATTAATTATATTTGATTTGGATGGGGTATTGGTGGATGCTAGAGAATTACATTATGAGGCATTAAATAGAGCTTTAGATTCAATTGATAGTAAATATGTGATAACAAGAAAAGAACATTTATCAACTTATGATGGATTGTCTACTACCAAAAAACTTAATATGTTGACTCAAAACAAAGGATTATCCGTAGAGTTACATGATACTGTTTGGGGTTTAAAACAGAAAATGACATTAGAAATCATAGATGGTTTTTCTGTTGATGATAGAATCAGAGGTATAATAAGAAGTTTTAAATCAGATGGTTATACTATAGCTTGTGCTACAAACTCTATAAGAGAAACAGCAAAGTTACAATTAATCAGAAAAGGGTTTTTTGAGTATATTGATTTTATGTATTCGAATCAAGATGTAACGAATCCAAAACCAAATTCTGAAATGTATTTGAAGTGTATGATTAAGGCTGAAGTTAATCCTAATGAAACAGTTATTGTAGAAGATTCTCATATTGGTAGAAAAGGAGCTCTAAGTAGTGGTGCTTACTTATGTGCTGTTGAAGATAGCAATGATGTATCCTACGACAAGATAAAAAAGGTTATAGATGATGCAAATGAAAAAGAAGAAATTAAACCAAAGTGGCAAGGTGGTAATATGAATGTTTTGATTCCAATGGCTGGCGCCGGTTCAAGATTTGAACAAGCTGGATATACGTTTCCAAAACCATTAATAGAGGTTAATGGTAAACCTATGATTCAAGTGGTGGTTGAGAATTTGAATATAGATGCTAAGCATATATTCATAGTTCAGAAAAGTCATTACGAGAAGTACAATTTAAAGTATTTACTAAATTTGATAACCAATAATAATTGTGAGATAGTACAAGTGAATGGTATAACAGAGGGTGCTGCTTGTACTACTTTATTAGCTAAGAAGTTTATAGATAATGATGAGCCATTGGTTATGGCTAACTCAGATCAATTTGTTGAATGGGATAGTAATGAATTTATGTATTCCATGATTGCAGATAATATCGATGGGGGGATGTTGACATTTGAAGCCACTCACCCTAAATGGTCATTTGCTAAACTTGATGATAAAGGATTTGTTTCAGAAGTTGCAGAAAAGAAACCTATATCTAATATTGCTACTGTAGGAGTTTACTACTGGACAAAAGGTTCTGATTATGTAAAGTACGCTGAACAAATGATTGATAAAGATATACGAACTAATAATGAGTTTTATGTATGCCCAGCGTATAATGAAGCTATAGAAGATAATAAAAAGATAAAAATTTTCCCCATAAAGAAGATGTGGGGACTTGGTACTCCTGAAGATTTAGATACATATTTAAATGAGAAAAGTAGTTAGAATGAAACATAAGTTCAATTTGAATTATTTAAAAAGTATTCCAAAGGATGAGTATATACATTGGACGGGTGTTCATGTAGGAGGCGGTACAGGTAAATGGGGATATAATAGTGGACATATTTGGAATGAGAAATTTAAATCATTTATATCTGATACTCCACGAATTAGATTTATAAACGATAGTCAATGTGATAATCCAAATTGGATGAGTAGATACTTTGAAGATAACGTTATAGTAATTGCTACAAATGATGATAGCGGAATTTTAAAAGTTACTAACAAAAATGTTTCAGGAATAAACGGCGTTTTGATAGATAACATAATGGAATATCTAAATTATCATGGTGAGTCGGTAGATCTTGATGCTGAAGATTTATATGTTGTGACTTCGCCAGAACCTAACGGAGGCACTTTTCCGATAATATGTGATATATTTAATACTCCGCATAACGTAAGAAGAATATATAGTAAAGGATTAATGTGTATTGACAATAAAAAGTTTAGACCATTACCTAATGGATTGTGTAATATAACAATAGATCCAATTAGAGAAAAATTATTATTTAAAGAAGAAAAAAGAACTGATAATTTAGTGGTATATAATTTTAGATTGGGAACTAATACGGATAGGGATAATATAATAAATTACTTAAGTGATAAAGATTGGGCTACCGAAGGTACAGGTAAACAGTTTACTTATCTTGAAGAGATGTATCATCATAAATTTGTTATATCTCCTGAAAGTTGTTGTGCTGACTCACATAGAACTTGGGAAGCTATGTATTTGGGTTCTATACCAATAGTTCAAAAAACATCAGGTATGAGTTGGTTTGATGACTTACCAATATTACAAGTTGACGATATATGTACTTTGACTAAAGAGTTTTTAGAAGAAAAGTATTACGAAATGATGACTAAAGAATATGACTTAGATAAATTAAAACTTTCGTATTGGTTAAATATGATAAAAAAAGATTTAAAAATATAATATGGTTGAGAGAAATAGATATAAAAACAAAAGATGTTTTATAATAGGAACATCATCTAGTATATCAAACGTTGATATGTCTTTACTAAAAGATGAAGTGACACTTAGCCTCAATTTAATATTGAAACATCCTACATTCGTACCAAACTACTTATGTATTGCTGATACTACTGTTATGGAAAATAACTATGATGATATATTCAACGATAAAATGTCTAAAGGTACTTATGTTATCTGTAATGGTTGTAACATATTAGACAAGAGAGGTAGTTACGGTAACTGCACTAAAAATAGTGGTTCAACATGTAGAGGAATTGACATAGAAGATAAGTATAATAATATATATTATATAAAACATGATGAGAAATTAGGAATAAATGATAATGAACCGAGAACTATAAATGAAGAAAAATATTATATAGATGATGATTTTAAAACAATAACAAGTTATGGTGGGAGCACCATAGATAATTTAGTCATACCACTAGCTGTTTATCTTGGATTTAAAGAAATATATTTATTGGGGTGTGATGGTGGTTGGAATCATTTTTATGACGAAGTTCAAAAATCTGGTAAAAGAGATTGGATTAATTATAAACATGTAATAAAACTACTTGACAATTATGGTGTAAAACTATTAAATTGTGACCATACAAACTATTTTAAAGAATTAGAATATGTAAAACTAGAAGAGGTATTAAAGTGAAATCAAAAATTACAATAAAGACAGATAAATTATTTACAATCATTACTGATGATGTCGCTGAATTTGCTAAAGAATGGGGTAAAAGTGGAATAGTAAACATTTACACTACACACACTACTACCTCTTTGAGAGTTTTAGAGGATGAATTGTTACATCATGCTGATATCAGATTTTGGTTAGATAAGTATCTACCAAAACATAAAGCAGATAATAGGAGATATTTACATGATTTAATATCATTGAGAACTGATGTTCCACAAAGCGAAAGAATAAATGCTTACGCCCATATGAGAACTTTATTTTTTAACACTTCAGAAACTATTCCCATAGAAAAAGGTAAATTGATGTTGGGTAAGTGGCAAGACATCCATTTCATAGAATTAGATCCTGGTGACCAAATTAGTCCTTTACAAGATAGAACCATAATCTGTACTTTTATAGAAGAATGAAGTTTTTTATAATAATAAAACATCATTCGGAAAGGCTTTCTAGTAAAAATTTTTTAGTGTTAGGTAATAAACCTTTATATAAACATCTTTTAGATGAGTTAGAGGGAGAGGATGTATATGTTGATACGGATAGTGTTCCTTTACATGAATCACTAAAAGAATCTTCTGTAACTTGTTACATGAGGGATAGAAGGTTCATAGATTTAGAAACAGATTCAGATTACAAAGTTAGTCCTGTTTTATTGATGATTGATAATTTTTTAGATAAATATGTTGAGGATGAAAACGAGATAATAGTCACACCACATGTAACATCTCCATTCATTAAATTACCTACTATTATTGACGCCAGTGGTTATTTAAGGCAAGGATATGACACGGTACAGGCATGTACATTACATAAAGAGTTTACATACTTTGATGGTAAACCTGTGAATTTTGATGAAAATGTGGTACAAAAAACTCAAGATTTAAAATCTGTAGTGATGGGTAATGGAGCTTTTTTCATATTTACAAAGAAAACATTTAAAAAAAATAATAATAGAACTGGTAAGAATCCATACTTTTATCCATTAAATACCATTGAAGGTATTGAAATTGATGATGAGGATGATTGGAATTTAGCAACGAGGGTTTATGAAAATAATTGATGTAACATTAAGAGATGGTGGTTTTACTTGTGACTTTGACTGGCCTATGGAGTTTGCTCAAGAATACTACCAATTATTATCCGAGTTAGGTGTTAATCTAATGGAACTTGGTTATTGGAAACAGACAGCAAAAAGTAAGAATAGATTCTTTAATCTAAACATGGACACCATAAAGGAAGTTACAAACGAGAGTGGAAAACAAAACATATCTGTCATGATTGATTATTCTTATTGTAGTAAAGATTTAAAAGATTATCCTACTGATAACCAAAACGAAGTTAAACTAATCAGAATGACATGTAGAAAGGACATGATAAATGATGGTGTAAAGTTTGCTCAAAGTTTAAAAGAATATAGCAATTTAGATATTGCTTTTAATATGTTTAATACAACTAACTACACAAATAAAGAGTTGGATTCTGCTCTTGATATAGTTTTAAAATATGATTTTGATATAATTGGTTTTGCTGATACACATGGTCATCTAGATTTAAATGTAGATATAGATAGATATGAAAAAAGATTTAAGATGATAAAAGATACTGGTAAACAAACAGCTTTTCATCTACACAATCATACCGGAAAAGCTTATCTTAACTACATAAAATGTTTTGAGAGTCCCTACATAGATATCTGTGATACATCTATCATGTCACTTGGAAAGGGAGCTGGTAATCTTAAATTAGAAAACGTTTTAAAAGATGAAGATGTTTTTTCTTTAAATGATTTCATCTTAAAGTATTATGAATCTTTATTTAAAAAGACAGTTAGTCCTTACTATTTAATAACAGGAAGATTTGGTATAACAGATCATTATGCTACTCAAGCTAGGAAAAGGAATATGACCATGTTAGATTTTGCCAAGTTTTGTTCTACAGTATCTGATTTAGATAGGGACAACTTTAACAAGAAATTATTAGAGAGGTTTTAATGGGTGTTTTAATTACAGGTGTTAGTTCTGGTTTAGGAAAGTCTTTGATGGAAAGGTATGAAATAGATGAGGTTCGTGATGTTTATGGTTTAGACAGAACTTATATAGATTTGATTACTTTATATCGACACATCTACGAAGAGGGTATTGATAGATTATTAAAGGGGAAAACAATGCTTGATTTAGTAATATTAAATGCTGGTATATTAGGTGAGATAAAAACATTTACTAAGTTTAATATGGATGAGTTACAACAAATAATGAATGTAAATGTATTTTCTAATAAACTAATACTAGATATTTTGTTTGAAAAAAAGGTAAAGATAAAACAAGTGGTGTCTATATCATCTGGTGCAAGTGAGAAAACTTACAAGGGTTGGGGTGGATATTCAATAAGCAAATCAGCTATGCGTATGATGATGTCAGTTTATGCTAAAGATGTACCAAATACTCATTTTACTTCTTTATCGCCTGGTTTAGTTCAGACAAAAATGCAAGATTACTTATGTAAAAAAGTTTCGTTAGATGAATTTCCTGAAACAAGTAAATTTATAGAGAGTAAAGAAAACGGAACTACTAGAGGTTCATACTTTGTAGCAGGAGATATTATAAAAATAATACCTAAGTTACTTGAGATGGAATCTGGTGGTTATGTTGATTTGAGGAATGTATGAAATTGATAGCACATAGAGGTAATTTAAATGGTAAAAATCCATTCTATGAAAATAGTCCAAAATATTGTCAAGAAGCTATCGATAAGGGATTTGATGTAGAGATTGATATATGGTATACAGATACATGGTGGACAGGACATCATAGACCAAGTTACAGAGTTGATACTGATTTTCTAAAAATGAAAGAAGTATGGTGTCATGCTAAAAATATTGAAGCATTAAAAAGATTATTAGATTTGGGAGCACATTGTTTCTTTCATCAAAATGATCCTGTTACATTGACATCTAAAGGATATATGTGGACTTATCCAACACATCCACTTACAGAAAATTCAATATGTGTTTTACCAGAATTACAAAAAATAGATACAAAAGGTTGTGCTGGAATTTGTAGTGATTTTCTTATTGACTTTTCAACTAAAAAGTAGTATATTTATAGGTATGAAAAACATTAAAGTTTATAGTTCACAATTTAATTATCAGTATGGAAAATCTATTCATTTTCCATATAGTATCGCTTCTTTATTTGCTTATGCTAAACAAAATGAAGAAATAGAAAAAAGATTTCAATTTGAAACAACTTTTATTTTTAGAAACAAGTTAGATGAATATGTAGATAGGATTGAAAATCCTGACATACTTCTTTGTTCTTGCTATGTTTGGAATTGGGAAATAACAAATGCTTTATCTAAGAGAGTTAAAGAAAAGTATCCAAATTGTATGGTGATATATGGAGGTCCTAATGTTCCATTAAGGTATGAGGGAAATGTACCAACTGATTGGACAAAAAACTCATCTAATAACTTTTTCAAAGATTATTTTTGGGTTGATATGATGGTTCATCAAGAGGGTGAGTATACCATTAAACAAATATTTGAAGAATACATTAAAGACAAAGACTATTCAAAAATAAACGGATTAGAGACACGAGATTTTAAAACACCACCACAAGCAAGAGTTATGAATTTAGATGAGTTACCATCTGCTTATCTAACTGATATGGTTTGGGATTTAGTGGAGCCAGTAGAAGGCGTAGAATATATAGCGGCTTGGGAAACTAATAGAGGTTGTCCTTTCCAATGTACTTTTTGTGATTGGGGTAGTGCTACCAAAACTAAGGTTAGAAAATGGGAGATGGATAGATTATTTGAAGAAATAGAATGGTTTGCTGATAATAAAATACCTTATGTGGATGTGTGTGATGCTAACTTTGGTATATTTGTCGAAAGGGATATGGAGTTAGCTAAAAAATTAAGTTCAGAAAAAAAAGAAAAAGGATATCCTGGTAAAATTAGACCTGCTTGGGCTAAGATTTCCTCTGATAAAATTGTACCATTAGCAAAAGAACTATTAGATGTTGACCTTTTGAGAGCGGTTACTTTGGCTGTTCAATCTTTAGATCCAGATACACTTAATATTATTAAAAGAAAAAATATAAAGTTTGATAAATTTGGTGAGTTAGTTCAAAAGTTTAGAAATGAAAAAATAGAAAACTATACTGAAATAATAATGGGATTGCCTGGTGAAACATTAGAATCATATAAAAATGGACTTGAACAATTGATGGAATTATTTCCAAGACCAGTTGTCTATGTTTACAATTGTGGAGTTTTTGTAAATGCTCCGATGAATGATCCACATTACATTAAAAAATACGACATTCAAAGTATTAGGTCGCCTATTTATTTATGGCACTCTTCTATTCATAATAGAGGTACACATCAAGAATGGGAAGATATAGTCGTTGGAACTAATACGTTTGACTTAAATGAATTAAAACAAATGTATCTTTATGGGTGGGTAACACAGGCTTTTCATAGTATGGGTATATTAGAGTATATATCAAAATTTTACAATCAAACATATGACTTAAAATATATGAAATTTTATGACACATTTGTAAAATATTGTCAAACACATAAAGATGGTATTTTTGGAAAAGAACATAAGACCTTAGTAGATTATATGAACAACGGATATGCTGGTGGTGGATGGGATCATCACGATGCAGAATTAGCTAGTATATTATGGCCTATAGAAGAGGCCACATGGTTAAGATGTGTAAGAAACTCAGAAATTCTTACTGATGAAATAGTTAATTTTATGGACTTCTTTGAAAAAGAAAATAATTTTTCAACTAAAAAAACAGTTTTAAAAGATTTAATTAAATTTCAAGTTTATCTTCTAATGAGTATGGATAGAAATGAAAAAGTAAAAAGACACTTTTCATTATGGGACTGGCAAAAATATTTTTCTGATGATTTAAATAAAATTAAAGATTTAAAACTATACAAGAATGAATATTATTATGAAAATAAAATTCAAGAGGATGACATAGAACAATGGTGTTTTCAGGCTGCTTGGATAGGTAGGTCACAAGGTAATTATAAGTGTCATCCTGAGTTTCTTTATAAAAATTCTAAAACATTGTCAGATGATAGAAATACTATTTTAGATAATATAAAAGAGATGACAAAAAATATGGGGATTTCCTCTGGTGTATAATAAAAATATAAAGGTTATAAATGATTCCAATTTTTTCAAATTCAATAGGTAAAGAAGAACTTTCCGCAGTAGGGGAAGTTTTTGATTCAAAGTGGTTAGGTGCATCTAGCAAAACTTTAGAGTTCGAGAAACAATTTAGAGACATGATTGGTTCTAAATACTCGTTATCTTACAATTGTGCTACTGCTGCTATATATGACTCTCTAAGGTTAATTGGTATTAAAGGGGGAGATGAAGTTTTAATACCGACTATTAATTTTATAGGATGTGCTAACGCTATTATTGAAAACGGTGGAACTCCTGTGTTCTGTGATGTTGACCAAAGAACATTAAATATAATGCCACATGAGATTGCTAAAAAAAGAACAGAAAAAACTAAAGCTGTTTTGTTACTACATTATGGTGGTCATCCATGTGATATGGATCAAATATATCAAGCTAGTAAAGGGTTAACGATAATAGAAGATAGTGCTAATTCAGTATACTCTTCTTATAATGGTAAATATTGTGGGACACTTGGTGATATAGGGTGTTTTAGTTTTGATGCTATGAAGATATTAGTTACTGGTGATGGTGGCATGATGACTTTTCAAAACGATGAATACTATGACAAAGCACTTTCATATCGTTATTTAGGTTTAACTAATAAAGACAAATCTGGCGTTGATTCCATGAAAGATGGTAAAGATACCTGGTGGGAAATAGAGTTGGCTGAAACTGCTGGTAGATATGTATCTAATGATATAGCATCTTCGATAGGATTAGAACAAATAAAAAAATTAAATGGTTTTATAGAAAGAAGAAAAGAAATTTGGGACATATATCAATCAGAATTAAGTAGTGTTGATTGGTTGACTTTACCACCAGAGCCTCTTGATGGTTGTACGAGTAGTTATTATCTTTATTGGTTACAATTAAAAAACAGAGATAAGTTTGCTAAATATATGGTAGATAATGATATCTATGTTACATTCAGATACTATCCTTTACATTTAATTAAACACTACGATAGTTGGAGTACACAATTACCAAATTCAGAACGTATTAATGACCGAACAATTAACATACCTTTACATCAGAATTTATCTGATAATGATGTCGAATATATAATAAAAACTATTAAGGAGTTTAAATAATGAAGAAAAAATTTGCTGTAATCGCCAGTGGATGGCACTTTCCGTTAAAATTTTATGAACAAATAGCTGAACAAAAAATACCTGAAGATTGGGAAGTTGATTATTTTTGTATATCTCATAGAGATCCATCTTTTGCTGTTGAAGAAAAAAAGAATATCATATCACAACTTGGTGATGGAAGGCTATCTCAGTTAGATAAAATATTATATAAAGAGATAGCAACAGTTGAAAAATTAGAATCTTTAGGTTGGCAATATTTTTTAGAACCAAATAATAGTGGTGATTGGGCAGTTACTAATCAATGGTTAGATAGATATCCTAATTATGCGGAAGAGTATGAGATTTTATTACTAACTCATGATGATAATTTTTTAATTGGAGACGAGTTATTTTTAGATGTATTGAGTGGTAGGTTCGATACTTTAATTAGAAACGATTATTCTATAAATCATATGCCAGAACATGTAAGTAAAAATTATGGTCCTGGAGATTATTCACAACAACCATTTGGTGAATGGAATGTAATATCAAATGCTATAGTAACTGGTGCTGCAAATCTACGAGGTTCTTTTGATTTCTTTAAAACTTCCGTAATAAAAGACATGGGAGGAAAGTTCAGTATGGAAGGCGTTTGGTTAGATAGAACTGAAGAGACAGATAATATGGGTATGCAATATCATGGTGAGAGTTATCCTGAAGGTGGATTAAGTATGAAAGATTGGGAAAAACCTATGCAAGAGTTTTTTAAATGGGCTAACGATTTAGATTTATTAGATACCGTTAGATACCTTTCACCAATCTATAGAGTCAGTAATTATTGTCTTGAGGGTGAGAGAGGTTTATTATCAAACAGAGCAACACCACAAGGTAAATTATATGAAAAGCACGTTAACGATTTAGATTTGGAGAATATTCTTGGGTAAAAAAAATGTTGTATGGTGGCCTGCTGTTAAAAATGTAGACCATAATGATAAGTTTGGTAACTTTGAATACTTTCAATATTCAAGAAACACTTGGGAGTATTGGTGTGAAAAAAATGATGTATTATTTGTACCATTTGAAGTACCTGTTGAAGATGATTTATTCAGATTTAGAATAAATTGGCAAAAAGCGATATTTGTATTTGACGAGTTAGATAAAAGAAATATAGAGTACGACCAAATTGCCTTGGTAGATAGTTCGTTCATGATTCGTTGGGACACTCCAAACTTCTTTGAGATGACAGACAGAAAATTTACTGCTTGGAGAGACACCGATAATATGAGATGGATATATGAGAGTATTCAAGGATATAAAGATTTCTTCGATGGATTTGTTTTAGATCAATCCAAATATGTAAATTCAGGATTCATCGTTTTTAACGAAAGTCATAGAGAATTTTTCCAATCGTTTAAGAAAATGTATTATGATAACATTGATACTTTACTAGAATTACAAGACAAAATTGTAAAAAGGGGAAATGAACAGACACCTCTAAATTACTGGCTACAAGTTAAAGATATAGATGTAAACATAGATTTACCTATTGCTTTTAAATTAACACATTTACAAAGAAAGGATATGTTTAGTCACAACTGGCAGTTAGATGAGGACAAGACTCCATTTTTTATAAAGTATGGTTATAATTTTAGTTTTAATGGACTTCCAAAAGACCAAAGAAATAATATCATGAAACAAACTTGGGATATCATAAAAGGAAATTATAAATGAAAGATATACTAAAAGATATACCTGATAAAAGACAAGACAAGAATACGACTTCATTGAAATTTAAGAAGGATTTGATATCATATCTAGGTGATAATTATAAAGATAAAATTTGTTTAGAAATTGGAACGAGTAAAGGATACTCTACTAGAATATTAAGCCATCTTTTTAAGAAAGTCATAACTTGTGAAAATAATATTGATAATATCAATTTTGCTAAGGATATTAATAAGGATAGAGATAACATAGAATTTTTAAACAAGGATGTCTACAATACATCTTGGGATTTTGAAGATATAGATGTTGTTTTTATAGATTGTAATCATGAGATAAGTTATGTGTTAAGTGATATAAGAAATGCTATAAACTTATGTAAAAAGAATGAAGACATCCTATTGATATTTGATGATTATGGTTTAGACAATCCTTGGGAAGGCGTAAAGGAAGCAATAGCAACTTATGATAACGATGATAGATTTGAAATAGTAAGAGAAATAGGAGAACCCAAAGGTTCTGATTGTAATCCACGAGCTTTATTAAGAGATGTAGAAGGTGTCATATGTAAGTTTACATCTAATGTAGAATATAAAAATATAGTATTCTTGATGGACATCGATTTACAAGGTGATGGTAGGTACTCAAGTCATAGAAGAGACGCTTATAAATACTCGATAGCTAGTTGGCAAAAATGGTGTGACAAGAATAATACTGAATTGTTTGTATTAAATGATTTGGTGGTAGAATATCAGAAGATGGCTATTTGTTGGCAAAGATATTATTTATTTGACATACTAGATGCTAATGATATTAAATACGACCAAATATTGATGGTTGATGCTGATACGATAGTTCATCCTGATTGTCCTAACTTTTTTGATATGTCTGATGGTAAATATGTTGGAGTTCATAACGAAGGTAGTTATGATTGGATTTTTAGAAGTATAGAAAATTACTCTAAGTATATTTTTGATAGTAAAATGATAGATTGGTGGAAGTACATCAACGGTGGATTTCAGATTGTGAATGAAAATCATAGAAACTTTTTTCAAAAAATTATAAGTTTTTACTTTACAAATCAAGATAATTTAGTTAAATTACAAGAGACATTTCATACAGGAACAGATCAAACTCCTTTGAATTTTTTACTTCAATTAGAAAATATTGATTTAAAATTATTACCTTATGAGTTTAACATGTGTGATTTGCCTCGAAAAGATATATTGGGAGAGGATTTACTATTTACGAAAGTGGGATGGATTTATCAGTTTAATTCAATACCTAATCAGAAAGAACATAATATAACAAATTATTTTATGGAAAAAACATACAAACATTTTCATGGAGAGTTATCTTGAAATTAAATAATAAGTTTGCTATTGGATGTTTAGTTCAATGGTATGAAATTGAGATGGTAGAGGAATATGTTCAGAGTGTAAGAAACTCAATTGAAATGATTGAAAACAAGGATAACATAATAGTCCACTTTACGTTAGTTACTAATAAAGACTTAGAAAATATCGTAGACGATGTTACGATGGGAGACATAGTTGATAGGTTTACAAAGATTGTTGATGAGTTTGGTTGTGAAATAACAAATAATTTATATACCATAGCAGATTATCGCAGATGGTTTAATGATTATTATTGTGACAAGGTTGATGTTTTAATGTGGGGTGAAAGTGATTCATTGATACCAAAACAAACATTTCAGATATTAGATAATATGCACACTCAAGTAAAAGATACAACACCTAAATATGTTTCTTTTTTTGGAACTTGTAAGATGTGGGATGAGAGTTGGAAAGTGGTAGAACATACTGATTTTACGGATAAACCATTCATTCCAAATGATTATGATAATTGGTGGAGTTTAAAATATACTATGTCAATTAATGAGATGGATAAGATAAATGAAAAAGTAAGCGAGTTAGATGTCAGAGTTTTAAATCAATTTAAATTTAACGGTTGTGGTTTGGTTATATCATCTGAAGTTGTCAAGGCTGGAGCTAACATACCTCGCTCAGTTTTCTTTGTACATGAGGATACTGCTTTTCAAAATATGGTAACTAAATTATTCGATGGTGCTGTGCCTCAGTATTTAGTAAAAAATATACTGTTGGTTCATAATAGAAATCATCCTAAAAAAAGAATGTATATCAAAGGGGAGAGGTCAGATGGAACTATGAATGATAAAAGAAGAAGTAATGAGTGGTATGTAAATGGAAATAAAATGTCTGAATACAATACACATAATATTTTTAATCAAAATAAAACATACAGTTGGAAAGATGTTTGGGAGAAAAGTAAATGAAATGTTTAGTAACAGGTGGTGCTGGATTTGTCGGTACTAATTTAGTAAAAAGATTATTAGAAGATGGATATGAGGTTACTTCAGTAGATAATTATTCTACTGGTAAAAAAGAAAATCATCAGAATGGTTGTACTTATCACTCTTATGATTTATCAAGTGACCATGTATTTGAAAGTTATGTAGACCATCAAGGTTATCCAATTTGGAGAGAAATAGATTATGATGTTATTTTTCATATTGGAGCATTAGCAAGAATACAACCGTCATTGATTAATCCCATGAAAAATATAAAAAATAATCTTCTGTCTACATTACATATGATTGAGTTAGCTAAAAAGAATAACACACCTATCGTATATGCTGGTTCATCATCTAAACATCACGCACCTTACGGAAGTGCTTATGCTTGGTCTAAATATGCTGGAGAACAACTATGTAAGTTATATACTGAGTGTTATGATTTACCAACAGCGGTCTGTAGATTTTATAATGTATATGGTGAACATCAATTAGAAGATGGAGATTATGCTACTGTTCTTGGTATATTTGAGAGGCAGTTTAAAGCCAAAGAAGCATTAACAATAACATCAGATGGGGAACAAAGACGAGATTTTACTCATGTTAATGATATCGTTAATGGTATAATTAAATGTGGTAGGTCTTTGTTAATTCCAAATGAATATCATGCTAAAGTTAGTGGTGAGGAATTTGAATTGGGTAGTGGTGTGAACTATTCGATTAATGAGATAGCTGATATGTTTGGTGAAGATTACCCAAGAGAATACATACCAAAAAGAAAAGGTGAATATGATAAAACATTATGTACTGATGACAATGCACATAAGTTATTAGGATGGAAACCTACTCATAACTTATCTGATTACATTAAAGGGGTAATAAATGGGTAAGATTCCTAATAACTTTCATATAATCTATGGACTAGCTGAAAACTTTGGTTGGGATGAATATGAACATCATGTTGGTGAAGTAGGTAAGACAATGAAAAGACCAAAGGCTGATTCTTTTAATATTATCAGATATCTAGCAATAAAGTCAACTTATGAAACTAATAAACCAGATAACATATTTTTCTATTATAAACATGAACCACATGGTGAGTGGTGGGAGAGGGCTAAAAAGTACATAACACCGATACAAGTAGAACCACCTACCGAAATATTTGGAAATCCTGTACATAATTATGCTCACCAAGCTGATGTTATGAGGTTACAGATTCTCATAGAAGAGGGTGGTATTTATATTGACTCGGATGTTTTGTCTTTAAAATCCTTTGAACCATTGTTAGAATCTGGTCCTTTTATAATGGGACAAGAAAGTACAGTTCCTGGTAAATTAGGTAATTGTATAATGCTATCAGAAAAAGGTGCTGAGTTTCCACAAATTTGGTTAGGTCAATATACTAATTTTGATGACAATCAATGGGTAGACCATTCAATTATTTTACCTTATCACTTATCTCAACAACATCCTAATCTGATTAATATATTAGACCATAAAAAATTTACATGGCCTTTATACCATTCCGAACATCTAAGATGGTTTTTTCGAAATGGGGTTTCATATGCTGAATGTGATTATTCGGATGGGGTGGTTAGTACAATGGGTGGTATTCTTAAAACAGATGAAGATTTTAGTGAATCATATGCTATTCATTTGTGGACTGGTAAAGCCGTGACAAATGAGTTTATCAAAGATTTTCCAAATAATCCTATGAAAGATTGGATGACAATTGATAATGTAAGAAATATAGATACACCTTTTAATAAATTAGCAAGACCTTTTTTGGAGGATTTATAATGAAAGTATTGATAACAGGAGGAACTGGTACTGTAGGTAAGGCTCTTATTTCACAAAATGATAATGAGTATATCAGTATTAGTAGAAATGAAGAGAACATATCTAAACTAAAGAGGGAATATCCTGAAGTTAAATGTTACGTTGGTAATATAGAAGATGAAAGTTTATTACTTAGGGTATTTAAAGAGGTAAAACCTGATGTGGTAGTTCATGCAGCAGCTATGAAACACATTGATTTAATGGAGACAAACCCGATAGCTGGTTGTAATGTAAATGTGATGGGTAGTTTGAATGTAGTACATGCTAGTCTTATCAATGATGTCCCAATAACCATCGGTGTCAGTACAGACAAAGCTTGTATGGCTGAAAGTGTTTATGGTGCTTCAAAGTATTTAATGGAGAGAGTCTTCATGAATACCAACACAGATGAAAATAGATTTGCATTAACTAGATTTGCTAATGTTGCTCATAGTGCTGGTTCAGTATTACCATTTTGGTTGAAGTTAAAGGAAGAAGGTAAGTCACTTAAACTTACAGATCCTGATATGAATAGATTGATATTCACTAAAGAAGATGCTGCTAGTTTAATCAACAGAACAATAGATTTTACTAAAGAAAATGGTGGTGGTTTTGTAAAGTCATACAAAATGAAATGTGTGAATATGTTAGACTTAGCTCAAGTAATTGCACCAAAGGTAGAGATAGTTGGTAAAAGACCTGGTGAGAAAACAGATGAGGATTTAATATCTGAAAGAGAAATAGCTCGTACATTTATTTATGGTAATGATATTCACATTCGTATGGATGAAAATAAAGGTGGTAATAAATTAGATAGACCATATAACTCTGCTAGTGCAGAAAAAATGACTGAAGAAGAGATGAGGAAGTTAGTTTGGGGTTAAAAGATTATAAGATAGCTTGGTTCACAGAAGGTGGATGGCAAGGTAAAGTATCGTTAGATAATCCTAATATGAGAAATGATGTATCTACGATGTATACATTAGGAGCTGAACATTTCCCTATATTTCAGATACCACAGGTTGTACAACATTTTGGTGAGAATCACTTTGATTTTGGTATAGTAACTTTACCCAAAACAAATACAGAGCAGCTGATGAAGTTTGATATGATGGGTGATTTAAAGAAGCTATGTAAGAAAACTATTTCAATGCAGGAAGGCCCACATTGGCTATTTCAAGATTACACAATGGAACAACAGATTTGGTGGTTCAATGCTCTTACAGAGTTTGATATGTTATTTGGTCATAATCTAAAAGATGTCAGATATTATAAAGGACTAACGAATAAACCTGTACATAAGATGCCGACCTTGATGTTAACTGAGAGATTGGGTATCACATCAAGGTCAGAAATATTAGTGGATAACTATGGTGACTTACCAAGTCCAAGTTCGTATAAAGAAGATAAAGTAATCATCGGTGGTAATATGGTAAGGTGGTATGGTGGATTTGATTCATATATGGTTGCACAAGAGTTTGGAGTCCCGATATCAGCTCCATCAATGGGTAGAAAGATTGATAGAGAGGATGAGATGGATATTAATCACTTTCCATATATGACTTGGGTGGAGTGGATAAACAATCTAAGTCAATTTAAATATGGAGTTCATCTGATGCCAACACATGCAGCTGGTACGTTTACTTTGAATTGTGCATTTCATGGTATACCTTGTATTGGTTATGAGGGATTAGACACACAAGAAGAATTACATCCCTATTTAACTGTAGTTGATGGTGATGTGGAACAGGCTAAACAATATGTCAGAGAATTAAGAGATGATGAAGAATTTTATAAAGAGTGTAGTGAGACATCTAAAGATTATTATCAAAGGTCTTTATATAATGAGAAGAACTTTATACCATACATAACAAGAATATTTGAGGAGTTACATGAAGACAATTAGTTTTATACAACCAAGCAGAAACAACCTAAAGTACCTTAAATGGTCTTACAATAGTATCAGAAAAAATCTTGGATATCGACATGAGATCTGTTGGGCTGATGATTTCTCTGATGATGGAACTTGGGAGTGGATGCAAGAGATTGCTGAGAAAGATAATAATGTAAAGATACATCGTAATGAAGGTCCTACAAGATTGGGACACACGATACTCTATGATACATTAGTAGATATGGCGACAAGTGATATTGTAATGATATATCATGCTGATATGTATGCTTGTCCTAATATGGATGTTCAAGTTTTGAAACACTTAGAAAGGGGTAAGGTTGTATCTGCTACAAGAATAGAACCACCACTACATCCTGATGGTCCTGAGAAGATACTCAAAGATTTTGGTATAGAACCTGAAGAGTTTAAGGAGTTAGAGTTATTAAAGTTTGTTGATGAACGATTAGAGAAGGTTAAGAATGATGAATTTGAGACGAGTCAAGGTATCTTCGCTCCGTGGGCTATATACAAAGATGACTTCTTAGCAATTGGTGGACACGATCCTTTATATGCTCCACAATCTAAAGAAGACTCTGATATATTCAATAGGTTTGTATTAGCTGGTTATGAGACAATACAGACTTGGAAGGGTTTTGTATATCATATGACTTGTAGAGGTAGTAGATTTAAGGATGGTGCTATGAGAAACCCAGCAGGTCAAGTCTTTATGAAAGGTCGAGAATCATCAGAGTGGTTAGCTCAGAATCTTCGTAGTACAAGAAACTTCATTCGTAAATGGGGACATATGGTAAAACATGATGAGTATCTTAAACCGATAGTACCACCTAAGTATAAGGTATATTTTAAGGTTTACAGTTGTAATCTTGAATTATTGAGAGAGTTAGAACCTTGGTGTGATAAGATATTCTTAGACTCTGGTTCTATAGGAAAATATGCTGGTAAATATCAAAAAGAAGAACAACCAAATACTCAGTTTGATTTAGATGAAAGAATATACATGTATGGTAATAGTCAAATTACAGACCAAGATGCTGTGGTTGTAGAGTTTGATTGTAGTAAACTTACACCAGATAACTTTCAAATAATAGTAAATCTATCAGAAATAATTCAAGAAAGTGGTGAGTTGGGAGAGATGGAACTTGATATATTTAAATTTTACATCAATTCTTTGGAGACATACGAAAAAAACTTAGTCGTTTGTAAGACTAACTAACTATTTATAAGTGTAATATGAGGTTATAATGGAAAATAAATTAGGTTCTTATATCAATAACTTGATGACAACAATCATAGATAAAGAAGAAAAATGGTTTGTCAGAGGTTTAGCATACAATGAATTAACATCCTTAAAAGATAATATCAATGAAGTATTGATAAATTATGATGAGTTGAGTATGGTTGCGAAATCACCAAAACTCACAGAAGAAGACAAAAATCAACTAAAAATCAACTTTGGAGAAAAAAATGAAAGTAGATAATCAAGTTCTTGAAGAACTACAAAAAATACGAAATGCTGTTGATAACATGTATGATAGGTTAAATATTACTTTACATGAAAAAAATGTAGCAGCTAAAGTGACTTACACAGAAATCAATCCCTTTGATTCTGTAAAAGATAACTTTGAGTATATTTCACGAATCATTAAAGAATTAGAAGATAATTCTGAAATCATAGGGGATTAATATGGGAAACGATCACGCTAAAGACAGATACGATCCACCAGCACTTGGAACAGATTTTGAAAAAGAATACTTTGGTGATGTAAACATTGGTGAAGTATTTAGATTAAGACCAGAAAATAGAGCTAAATCATTTCGTAAAGTTAAAGATGGAATTGCTTTTGATATCAAAGAATCAAGAGAAGTTCAGTTGGGGCTTAGAGACGAAATTTATGTCAAGTCGTAACTTTCAAAAACCGATTAGAATCAAAGGTAAGAAACTTGTTCTTACCAAGAAGATGATTGAGGATGCTCAATCTCAAACTAAATCTAACATGGCTGCTGCTAGATGGTTAAGTGTAAGTTACTTAACTTACCGTAAGTATGCTAAGATGTATGGTTTGTTCGAGGGGCATCTAAATCAATCAGGCATTGGTATCAAGAAAGGTTATGGTAAGTGGATAAAATCACTTGACCAAATCCTCGATGGTAGTAAGAAGTATCGTATGAGAGCTGGATATATTAAGAAACGACTCATTAAAGAAAAATGGGTTGAAGAAGAATGTAGTTCTTGTGGATATAATGAAATCGTTATGGGAAAAGAATCGGTTGCTCTTCGTTTAGATTATATAGATGGAGATGTAACTAATAACAAATTAGATAATTTGAGATTGTTATGTCCAAACTGTTATTTATCACATAATGGACATATGCCATCATCAGAGAGGTTTTACAAATGAGACAAAAAGTAATGTTAATTAAAGATTTTTACAATGATAAAGGTGCTCTTCATAGAGGAGATGTAGTAACTATTGATGAAACAGAAGATATACCTGCCGAAGGATTTATTAGAGTAGTTTCTGATACAGGAGCAATTTACGTTATTCCATCGCATATTTTTAAAAAAATAGCTTGACAATATCATTATTTCTTCGTAATTTATTAATATGAAGAAAGTAATTAATTGTACAAAACACAACAATCCACTAATACATAAAAAACTTCGTGAGGTATCAGTTGAAGAAGGAATGGAAATTGCAACAGAATTATTTCAAATACTTAACAAAAGAGGGGACGGCATTGGGTTGGCAGCGAATCAAGTGGGAATTGATGCACAAGTGGCCGTGGTCAATGTTCGTGAACCTTTGGTACTTATCAATCCAAAAATTATTTCAAAAGAAGTAGAGATACCTTATCA